>Ga0256406_1002820_pt1 | contig 23324 bp, 18 predicted proteins | sample RumenRJG_03DNA_FD_185986 | JGI IMG/M metagenome (GOLD analysis project Ga0256406, IMG submission 185986) | Bovine rumen microbial communities from Lethbridge, Alberta, Canada - RJG_03 | ecosystem: Host-associated > Mammals > Digestive system > Stomach > Rumen | place: Canada: Alberta | collected... | reverse complement strand
CGCCGATAACAACGGCAATACCGAGAACACCGGAGACCGTCAGTTTTTCTCCGTAGACGACTGCGCCGAGAATGGTCGCCGTAACCGGTTCCACCGAGGCGATCACCGAAGCTCTTGAATTCTCAATGTACTGCAAGGCAATGGTATAGGAAAGAAACGGTGCGATCGTACACAGCACACCAAGACTGATGCTGACTGCGCCGAGCCCCGGTCCGGAAAACGCCGTTCCAAAGACCATGACGGGATTCTCCAGCAGCATGGAAAAAAGCGCAGCGACCAGAAACGTATAAAAAGTGACGGTCACGGTGGAATATCCTCTCTCCAGTGCAAACCGGCCGAAGATCGAGTACAGCGCATAGCCGAGGCCTGCGCCGAGGCCGATGAGCAGGTTCATGCCACTGATCCCGCCGGCATCCCGCCAGACGCCTGTGACCAGCACGCAGCCGGCGACTGTCATGATGATGGCCATTATTTTTATGCCGGTGATCTTCTCGTGAAAAAGAATCGCCGACAGCACCATCACAAAAACCGGTGCCGTATACAGAAGGACCGCCGCGACGGACAGTGAAGTGTCATGCACCGTCCTGAAATAGCAGGCATTAAAAAAAACAATGCTGCAGATTCCCGTTCCGAGGAAGCACCAGAGATCTCTGATCCTGATTTTCAGAAGATCCCGGCGCGCGATCAGCAGCGCAGCCAGCAGAACCGCTGCTGTCACACAGGCTCTGAGCTCTACGATCTGCATGGCTTCGAGCCCTGCCGCATTCAGCGTGCGGACAAACAGTCCCAGGATTCCCCACAAAATGCCTGCCAGCGCGGCAAGCCCGACCGCAGCTTTTTTCATGGTGTCACCTCCTCATACCCGAAATCATACCACAGGTTGTGCCACACACTGTATAAGCACATGACCTGTTACAGTTCAAACGCCACTGTGTAACCATGACGTATAAACGAAAGCCACAGCCTGTGCATACACGATGCAGCAGACCATGGCTTTTCATGGTATATGACAGATACGCTATCATCTTTTATCATCAGAAGCTTTCTCACATAACTCTGAGAACAAAAGCTATGGCGTGCAGCTTTGAAGATGTCAGTTAAGCAATATGGCTCTTCCCAAGCAGGAAGCCGTAGCGCAGATAATCCGAGTCATCGATGACCCATGTATTGAGTCCGGTGATGTAGGCGCTTCCGGTGATCTTCGGGATCACAGTCCGTATGCCGTTGATATCCTTCTCCCCGACAATCTCACCGCGGAACTTGGATCCCGTGATGCTCTCGTAGATAAACGGCTCATTGAGTCCCAGCTTTCCGTGCAGGTACAGGCTGGCGAGCTTTGCGCTGGTTCCCGTTCCGCATGGCGACCGGTCTGCCTGCTTGTCGCCGAAGACAACGCAGTTTTTCATATCCGCATCGCCGTCCACCTTCTTCGTGTAAAATTCGATCAGGTCGACGGTGTGAATATCCAGATACGGGTGCTGAATCGGTACGGATGTGTTGATATTCTTCCGGATCTCCATGCCCAGGTTCATGATCTCATCGATGTTCTCAGACGTAAGGTCGAGACCGATCTTATCGGCATCCACAAGGCCGAAAAACGAACCGCCAAAAGCGATGTCATAGGTGATATCCCCGGCAATTTCCGTGTGCATCGTCAGTCCTTCCTTATATACAAAGGAAGGAACGTTGAGGATGCTCGCCTCCACCGCCTTGTGATTGATCACCTTGACTCTGGCGCGGATCAGGCCGCTCGGCGAATCCAGCACCACATCGGTGTAGGGCTCTTTCACCTCGACCATGCCCGTCTCCACCAGCATGGACGCCGTGCCGATACTGCCGTGACCGCACATGTACTGCGTGCCGCCGCTGTTGATATAGATCACGCCGGTATCCGCCTCCGGGTGTACAGGCTCCGTGAGCACTGCTCCGTACATATCGCGGTGTCCGCGCGGTTCCAGCATCAGAGCCGCACGGAGGAAATCATAATGGTCATCCAGATATTTTTTCTTCTCCATGATGGTCTTCCCCTTGAGCTCAGGAAAACCGTCATAGATGATTCTTGTAGGCTCTCCCATGGTATGTGAGTCGATGGTTTTGATCACATAGCTGTATGAGGAATTCAGCGTCGGTTCCTTCATTTTCATTCCCCTTTTCCCGGTGTTTTCATTGTGTCCCGTTTCTGTGTCATATTTGCCGGTTTCATATGCATTACAGGCACGGATGTTTTTTTCTCCGCTGCCTCAGTTTCCGCTTATCTGTTCTCAGTTTTTCTGCTCTGCTGCAGTGTCCGTTTTCTGCTCTCCGGTTTTCTGCTCCATTGCTGCAGTGCCTGTTTTCTGCTCCCCGGTTTTCTGCTTCATTGCTGCAGTGCCTGTTTTCTGCTCCCCGGTTTTCTGCTTCATTGCTGCAGTGCCTGTTTTCTGCTCCCCGGTTTTCTGCTCCGCCTTACTGCTGTCCGCCGGTGCCGGTTCATCATCCGCGAATCTGTCGCAGATCATGGCCGCCAGCGCACGGGCTGTGCCCTCGACACCGAGCAGTCCGCTGTTAAAAATAATGTGCATGTGGTTCTTATCATCCGGCGCGTATCCCGCGAAGTGCTTGTGATAACTGAGTCGCGCCCTGTCGACGCTCGCCATCATACGGCGTGCCTCGCCTTCCTCCATACCGAGCGTTTCCACGCAGTTCTTCAGTCTCTGTTTGTCGGAGGCGTAGATGAAAACGTGGATCGTGCTTTCATCATCCTTCAGCACGTAATCGGCGCACCGTCCGACGATGATGCAGGACTGAATGGAGGCGAGATAGGCAATGATCTGTGACTGCACATCGAATACTTTTTTCTGCTGATCCATGGTATCGCTACCGAGCGGTGTGAGCATCCGCCAGAAGCCCGGCGCCCGCTCCTCCTGATCACCGAGAACTGACACAGGCAATCCCAGTGTCTTCGATGTCTGCTCCAGAATGTCCCTGTCGTAATAATTCACATCCAGAAGTTCAGCGAGTCGTTTGGCGATCGGACGTCCGAGACTTCCGAACTGCCTGCCTATCGTGATCACGAATTTTTTCATTCCGTATCCACTCCTCTCCGTCCATTTTTACCCGGCGCTGTACCTGTATGCCTTCTTATGCACTGTCGCTGTGCACTATGTCGTTATCTGTCCCCGGGCGTGTTTTATCCGGGCAATGATTTCTGCCGTATCTGTTCTTCTCAATCAGCTTATCTTTCCTCACTATCTCACGACTGTCCCGACCATCATGCCCGGAACCGCGTTCACAGCAGGCGTTGTGTTTTTCTGCTCCTCATCGCCCAGAAATCTCGCAAGGAATGCTTTCGTCCTCTCCTCCTGCGGATTTCCGAAGATCTGCTCCGGACTGCCCTCTTCGACGATGTAGCCATCCGCCATAAAAATAACGCGGTCGGAAACATCTCTGGCGAAGGCCATCTCATGGGTTACGACGATCATCGTCATGCCCTCTTTTGCCAGATCCTTCATAACGTTCAGAACCTCACCAACAAGCTCGGGGTCGAGTGCTGATGTCGGCTCATCGAAGAGCAGAACCTCCGGATCCATGGCCAGCGCTCTGGCGATTGCCACACGCTGCTGCTGTCCGCCGGAGAGCATCGCAGGCTTTGCATCCGCCTTGCTCTCAAGTCCTACCTTTTTCAGCAGCTCCATGGCGTACTCCCTGGCTTCAGCTTTTGATTTATGCTTTGTCAGTACCGGTGCCAGAGTGACGTTATCAAGCACGGTCTTCATCGGAAAGAGATTGAACTTCTGAAAGACCATGCCAACCTCTTCGCGGAACTTACGGATGTCCGCACCTTTTTCCAGCATGTTCTGATTCTTGTAAATGATCTCTCCGGATGTCGGCGTCTCCAGCTGGTTGATGCAGCGGAGCAGTGTACTTTTTCCTGATCCGGAAGGTCCGATGATCGTGATCACTTCTCCCTTGTCTACTTTCAGATGTATGTCCTTTAACACCTCGAGATCTCCAAACGACTTGGCGAGATGCTTAACTTCCAGTAATTTCATAATCAGCGCCTCCTTCTCTGTGTCGTAAACGCCTTCTCCTGAACCTCTGTTCTCCGGACCCGCATCCGTCAGCTGTGGCCGACTCCATTATTTTTTATGCATCCGTCAGCTGTGTGCCGACTCCATTATTTTTATGCGGGTTCATATCAATGATGCCTGCGGATCACTTCTTGAGACGTCTCTCGATCATCTTCTGAGCGATGATGAGGATGGAGATCAGTACCAGATAGAACACGGCACCGGTTGTATATGCTTCGATCGTTTTGAAGGTAATGGATGCATAGCTCTCAATCTGATGCGTAATCTCGTTTACGACGATGACGGACAAAAGAGCCGTATCCTTGACGGAAATAATGAACTGGTTAAACAGTGCCGGCAGCATGGAGCGGAATGCCTGCGGAATGATGATGTGTCGCATCGTCTGTCCCGGTGTAAGGCCGAGGCTCAGGCCCGCCTCCCTCTGTCCAGGATCGATGCCTGTCAGCGCGCCGCGGACGATCTCAGCGATGAATGCACCGGAGTTGAAGGTGATGACGATAATACCTGCCGTATTGCTCGACATATCCAGACCGGTCATCTTAGGCACAACGTAGTAGACGTACAGAGCCTGCACGATCAGAGGCGTCGCACGGATGATCCAGATGTAAACCTCTGCGATGGTTCTTGCCACCTTGTTCTTTGCGATCAGGCCGAAACCTGCGAGCGATCCGACGAGGAAACCAAGCAGAATACCGACTACTGCGATATAGATGGTTACCTTCAGTCCCTCAAACAACATGGGGAGCAGTACACTCAGAAAACTAAGATCCATGGCTCTTCCTCCCTTCATCCTGAAGCGATGCAGCTCGCTGTCCGCTTATACAAAACGGACAGGCCGGGATGCTTTTCTCAGCACCCTCGCCTGTCCGTTTTTACACCAGATATGCAATTACCGGTTTTTCATGAGAACTTCCTGAAAAACAGCTTCTTTTTACCTCTTTACTTCCTGAAGCGTAACTAAATTATAGCCAGCTCCTTCCCGGCTGTAAAACTACGATTTGTTATCCCCTTCATTTCACATTGTCATGCAAAAGTCATAGGAGTTCTGCGTTTTGCGCTGCAAAAGTCATAGGAGTTTTGCAAATAACAGCAAAAAGCGGGGACGCTGCTCTCTGCAGTATCCCCGCGACTCTGTTGCTTATGTTGTATGCTTACTCGAGCCACTTGGCACTCAGTTCATCATAGGTACCGTTGTCGATCAGATCCTGAATGGCCTGATTGAAGGTATCCACAATACCCGGATATTTGTCGCATACGTCGAAGGAGAAGGCGATGGCGTACGGTGACTGGCCCTGGTTGAACTGATCGCCGACAACTGCGAGCTTTGTTCCTTCGGTCGTCTTGCAATAGTAGTTTGCATTCGGCGTATCCTGGATAACCGCATCAACCTTGCCCTGCTCAAGGGATTCGTAAGCGGTTGTGATCGTATCGTGAACCTCGAGACGGGAATCCGGAACACCTGCATTTGTGCAGTACATATGCGAAGCCGTTCCTTTTTCAACTGCGATCTTGTAATCGCCGTTTACCAGTGAATCGATATCCGTGATCTCCTTCGGTGAAGTCTCGGTATTGATCATGACGGACTGGCCGGAATCGCAGTAGGTGTTCGTGAAGTTCATAACCTCTTTCCGTTCATCGGTAGCACAGAGCGCTGCCATACCGAAATCAACCTTGCCGGTGGAAAGAGATGTCGTCAGTGCCGAATAATCCATAACCTGTGTATCGGCCAGATCGAAGCCCAGGTAATCCTGCAGAGCTTTTTCAAAATCTATATCGAAACCGATCAGTGTTGTTCCGTCCGTATCGTAATAGGTGAACGGAGCGAACAGGGCTGTCGTACCGAATGTGAGTGTCACACCCTTCAGTGATCCCTCTACGGATCCGCCGGAAGTGGAAGCGGTGGAAGATGCCGTCACGGTTTCTGATGACGACGCAGCTGCTGAAGCCGATGCTGCAGAAGAAGATGAAGTCTCTTCTGCGGCTGAGGATGATGCCGCTGCCGAAGCTGACGAAGAAGCCGCTGAACTGGAAGCGCTGCCTGCTGAAGAGCTGCTTCCGCATCCTGCAAAGAGTGATGCTGCCATTGCCACGCTGAGAATCGCTGTCAGTGCATTACGTCTCTTACTCATAATCCTGTCCTCCTTATTCCTTTTCTTCACTTGCCTTCAGTTGCTGTTCACTGCTTTTTCCGGATGACCCTCCGGAATCTGCAGCAGAAGAAGTAAAAAGAAAAGGACAGGCACCCGGCGCTTCTGCAAGCGCCGTTGCCTGTCCTCTGCTCTCTTCAACTTTAAACCGGATTCTATACGTTCACTTTCTGTTTGTAAACAAACAAAGCTACATGCCACTGATGCTATTTTGTCATGCCAAAAATATTCTTCATGCAGCCATCCAGATCATCCTGCATCCCGTCCATTGGTCAGGCAAGCAATATCCTGCTCTCTTCCAACGGCAGTCTCCTGTATATCATCTCCAGGTTTTTCAGGCAAAAGCGTAGTAAATCCGGCTTCCGCCCGTCTCCGTCGTCAGATCGCCCGCCTTCTTCGTCCAGCGGTCAAACTCCTCGTCCGTGCAGCGCACACTATGCGTACCGCCGACAAGGTGCATGCTGCCCTGGTCGTAGTCAATCCCGCTTGTCTTGTAATCATACTGCAGGGCAACGCGCTTTTTCTCCACGATCGGATTCGGACACGGAATGGCCGAAATCAGGCTCTTTGTGTACGGGTGCACAGGATTTTCAAAAATCTCATCCGTCGTCCCTGTCTCCAGCAGATGCCCCAGATGGAGCACCCCGATCCTGTCAGAGATATACTTGACCATTGACAGATCATGCGCAATGAACAGATACGCCGTTCCCGTCTCGTCCTGAATATCCTTCATGAGATTGACCACCTGCGCCTGGATGGATACATCCAGTGCCGAAATACACTCATCGGCGATGATCAGCTTGGGATCCATGATCAGTGCCCGCGCGATGCCGATTCTCTGCCGCTGCCCGCCGGAAAACTGATGCGGATACCGCTCCGCGTACTCCGGCGCGAGCCCTACCTTGTCCAGCATGGCCAGCACCTTGTCTGATCGTTCCTTCGTTGACGCAGACCTGCCGTGAATATCCAGTCCCTCGGCGATGATGTCGAGAATCTTTTTCCGGGGATTCAGGCTTGCCATCGGATCCTGAAAGATCATCTGCATCTCTGTGCGCAGCTTCTCCTCCTGTTTTTTCGACAGTTTTCCGCTGATATCCTCTCCGTCAAAAATAATCTGCCCCTCCGTCGGATCGTACAGCCGGATCACCGACCGGCCGATTGTCGTCTTGCCCGAGCCGGACTCTCCGACGAGACCATAGGTCTCTCCGGGATACACGTCAAAGCTCACGTCATTCACAGCCTTTACGGTAAATATACGGCTGACCGGGAAGAACTGCTTCAGATGCCGGACCTGCAGCAGAGGCTCCGCATGTTTATTTTTTTCCGTCATACCGCCACCTCCTTCACAGGATGTCCGGGGGCATCGTCTCCCGCCGCATCCGCCGTCTCTGTCTCGGCCGCATGATCCGCCCCAGATGTCACCTCCGCAGCTGCAGACTGTACGTGATTTTTACTCTTTCTCAACTGTTCACTGCGGGAGATCTCGCTCGCCATGGCGCCCGTTGCAATGCCCTCTGCGCTCATCTGGCCTTCTTCCATGCGCTTTGCATCCTTCAGCAGACGGGAAACACGCTTTGCCAGTTCCTCCGGCATGCCGATCTTCGGCGCCTTTGGGTGCAGGAGCCAGGTCGCCGCATAATGTGTGTCACTCACACGGAACATGGGCGGCTCCAGGCGGCTGTCGATATTCAGCGCATATTTGTTTCTCGACGCAAAGGCATCGCCCTTCACCGGATACAGCAGATTGGGCGGCGTTCCCGGAATCGCATACAGCCGGTCATCGTCCGTTTCCAGATCCGGCATGGCAGACAGCAGACCCCAGGTATACGGATGCTTCGCATCGTAAAAAATATCGTTGACCGTGCCGCTCTCGATGATTTTTCCCGCGTACATGACATTCACATAGTCAGCCACCTTGGCTACGACGCCGAGGTCGTGGGTGATGTAGATGACAGAGAGATTCCGCTCTTTCTGTATCCTGCGGATCAGCTCGAGGATCTTCGCCTGAATGGTCACGTCCAGCGCCGTCGTCGGCTCGTCGCAGATCAGCAGATCCGGGCTGCATGCAAGTGCAACCGCGATCACGATCCTCTGCCGCATGCCGCCGGAGAGCTGATGGGGGTAGTTGTTGAAACGCTTTTCCGCATCGGTGATCCCGACCAGATTCATCAGCTCCAGTGCGCGCGCTTTTGCCTCTTCCTTTGGCGTATGATAGTGCCAGATCATGCCCTCCATGATCTGTTTGCCGACCGGCATCAGCGGGTTGAGTGATGTCATGGGATCCTGGAAGACCATGGCGACCTTCCGTCCGTTGATCTCCCGGCGAATATCCTTTTTATCCATCTGCAGAATATCCTCGGTCGTTTCCTTCCCGTCATCACCCGTGAAAGTGAAATCTGCTGTTCCCGCGTCTATATGTGCATTTTTTGCCTCAAGTCCCATCAGAGCCCTCGCCGTGACTGACTTGCCGGAGCCGGACTCGCCGACAATGGCCACCGTCTCGCCGCGGTACAGGTCAAAGCTCACGCCGCGCACAGCATGCACGGTTCCGGCTGTTGTCCGGAACGAGACCTGAAGATTCCTGACGGATAAAATTCTCTGTCTGCTCATAAAGAGACGCCTCCTGACTTCTGCTTACATTTCCTTCATTTTCGGATCCAGCGCATCGCGAAGACCATCTGCAAAGAGCGTGAAGCTCAGCATCAGCAGTCCCATCACGATGATCGGTGCAACGATCATGTACGGATGCGTCGTGAAATTCCTGTATCCTGACGAGATCATGGATCCCAGCGAGGCCATCGGTTCCGGCACGCCGAGACCGATAAAAGCGAGGAATGCCTCAGTAAAAATAGCATGCGGGATCGAGAACATGGTCTGCGTGATCAGCGGTCCGATCATATTCGGCAACGCCTCTCTGAAAATGATCCAGAAATTTTTCGCACCGAGCGTTCTTGAAGCGAGGATGTACTCTCTCTCCTTGATCTTCAGGATCTCAGCACGGGCGATCCGGCTCATACCGATCCACCCTGTGATCACGAGAGCCAGCGTAATGGTCATCAGGCCCGGCTTCAGGATCAGCAGAAGCAGTGTGACAGTAACCAGATACGGAATGCTGTTCAGTACCTCAACGATTCTCTGCATGATCATATCGACTCTGCCTCCGAAGTAACCGGAGATGAGACCGTAGGTCACACCGATCAGCAGGTCACAGATCACGGCAACAGCGGCGACGTACAGACTGATCCTCGTACCTGTCCAGGTTCTGGTCCAGATGTCTCTGCCGAGAGAATCCGTTCCAAACCAGAAGTACAAGTTATCGTTGCCGGGCGTCGTATAATTGTTGATCTCCCGCATACCCGTCGAAGTCTTCATATTTTCACTGCCATCAAAGATGCCGAGGTTTTCCAGCCCCTGCACACGCGGCGCCATATTCTGCAGCAGAATGTTCTGCTGATCATAGGTGTATTCATTCATATACGGTCCGACGATGGCAAAAAACACCAGGACGCATATGCAGATAAATCCGAATACGGCGCCCCTGTTTGCCTTAAACCTGGCAAACGCATCTGCCCAGTAGCTCCGTCCCGCAAAGACATGGTCTACATGGCGGAACCCGTCCTTATGCTGAAATTCGAAGTCATCGTCTTTGAAATCTATCCCATCAAGCCATGCATCTGTTTCCTGCCAGTTCGAGGGTGCGGTAATGACTGCTGCGCCCGCGCCGCCGGAAACTGCGGCAGGCTGTATTTTTCTGTTCTTCATAAAGCGCTCCATTCCACCGCCTGTCCTGTGGCGGCTTACATCATCGCGTACGCATCCTGCCTGGCTTCGTGGACAACCCGTCCAACCCGTGTTCCAGGCCTTCCTGCCAGCCGATCATCTTGCTGCCCTGTCCCATGCTGCCCGGTTAATTTGCGTTTTTGGCCAGACGGATTCTGGGATCGATGATGCCGTAGAGAATATCAACGATCAGCATCACGGCGATGTACATGACGCTGTAGATCAGGGCAATGGCGATCGTCACATTGTAGTCATTGGACTGAATCGATGTGACCATGAGCGTTCCGATGCCGGGGATGGCAAAAATCTGCTCGATGACGAGCGAACCGATCATGAGATCGACAATGAGCGGCGCCAGAACGGTGATGACCGACACCATGACATTCCGCATCGCATGTTTCCAGATCAGGGTCGGACCGGTCACGCCCTTGCTCTCTGCCAGCAGCATATAGTCACTGTCCAGCACCTCAAGCATGGAGCTTCTGGTAAACCGGGCCACCGTTGCCACCGTAAACATCGAAAGGGCGATGACCGGCAGAACCGTTGAAAAAACCGGATGGTCCGAGGTATAGAGCAGTGGAAAAATCTGTGTCTGGTATCCGAATACATAGGCCAGGATCAGTCCGAATACGTAAGAGGGCAGCGCCACACCGAGCACAGATATCACGGTACAGAGCGTATCCAGCCATGAATTATGGTGCGTGGCAGCTGCAATACCAAGGATCAGGCCCAGAAGTGCACCGATCACGACTGCTGCAAGTCCCATGGAGAAGCTGACCGGAACTCTTGTATTGAGCAGTGAACTCACCGGCGTGTTCTGTGAGATCGAATAGGAAACACCCAGATCACCGGTAAATACACGCGCTACATAGATAAAAAACTGAACGATGATCGGCTTGTCCAGCCCATAGGCTTTTCTCATGGAAGCGACCTGCGCTTCCGTCAGTTTTTCATCATTAAAAGGGCTGCCGGGCATGAACTGGAGCATCAGGAAGAGCACCAGTATGATGATCATCAGCGTAATAAATGAAATGATCAGGCGCTTAAGAATATATTTCTTCATGCGCATCTCCTCTGTCATTTCCGTGAAAGACAGGATAGTCTCCCATGGAATGACTATAAATCTGACAGCTGCGGAAAAGCTTTATAGCTGCTTTCCCGCAGCTGCCTGCCGGTTATTAAAACCGTATACTTTGGTTCGCTTATAATTTGGTCGCGTACTTCATGAAGTAGTGAGCACCGATCGTGAAGAATTCGATACCGCTGACGGACGAACTGATCATCTGCGCCTGAGACTGGGCGTAAATCGGGAAGATCACGCAGTCATCGGCAAGCATCTTCTCACATTCGACGAGCTTGTCCCAGCGAGCGTTTTCATCCAGTGCGAGATCGCCGAACTTGGCAGATTCGATAATGTCATCGTAATCTGAGTTGGACCATCCGCCGTAATCTGTCACGCTGCCTGTCTCAAACATATCCATATAGGTCATCGGATCTGCGTAATCCGGTCCCCATCTGTTCAGGCCGATATCAAAGTCACCGTTCTGCATATCTTCCAGACGGGCTTTCTTTGGTTCCACCTTCAGCTCGATCGTCAGACCCGGAAGATTCGACTGCCACTGACCCTGCAGATACTGTGCAATCTGCTGGCAGGAATCCGGATCATCGCAGAGAAGCGTCAGGCTCAGGCTGTCCACGCCGAGCTCATCCAGTCCCTTCTGCCAGTAATCCTGTGCTGCTGTGAGATCATAAGAGAAGTTGTCATAGCTTTCGCCGGCATCCTCACGGAAGTCTTTTCCGTCAGGGCTGGTCGCTACACTTTTCGGCACCAGGTAATCGATCGGCTCCGAGCCATCCTTCAGGATACCTGTGCAGATAGCGGATTTATCAAAGGACTTCGCCAGAGCGAGACGGATATTCAGATTATCAAGTCCTTCCGCACTGAGGTTCGGAACGAGGAACCATACATAGCCGTCGGCTCTTGTGGTATAATCCGGATCATTCTGATACTGCTCAATCGTGGATCCGGTGAGAGTCACAGCATCCAGTGTGCCGTTATCATAGGACATGGCCGCTGTCTGTGAATCCTGGATCACCTGCCACTGAATGCCGTTCAGCGTCACCTTGTCTGCATCGTAATAATCTGGATTTTTCGCTGCACTGAAGGTCGTCGCGGAAACCTGATAATCTGTCATGACGAACGGTCCGTTGCAGTTGATGGTCTCCGGTGATGTGGCAAAGCTGTCACCGCATTTTTCAAAGAAAGATTCCTCAATCGGCATAAAGCATGCAGATGTCAGAAGCTGCGCCAGGATCGGGCACGGGCTGGAGAGTTCGACCACAAGAGTCTTGTCATCTTTTGCCGTCACACCGAGCTCATCCGGATCCATTTCGCCGGATACGACAGCGTCAGCATTTTTGATGCAGGCCGTCTGAACAAACCACTGATAAGCGGCCGCTGTCGCCGGATCTGCCAGCCGTTTCCATGCAAATTCGAAGTCATTGGCAGTTACCGGATCTCCGGTGGCCGACCATTTTGCGTCATCCCGGATCGTGAAGGTATACGTCATGCCGTCATCGGATTCCTCTACATCGCTGGCCATACCAAGGATCGGCGAACCGTTTTCATCCTTCGTGTACAGTCCCTCCATCACCTGTGCGATTACGTCGAAGGAGGTACCGTCGTTGGCTATGATCGGGTCCATGGTATCGATCAGTGTGTTGATCTGATAAACGATGGTATTCCCCGATGTCGTCTCCCCGGTGGCTGCCGTCGTTCCTGTGGAAGCTGATCCGACAGAGGCATCCGCCCCGTCCGTTCCTGCGCTTCCGGCTGACGAACCGGACGCCGATGATGACGCCGACGTCGAAGTGGTCACCTGCGCCGCAGATGTTCCGCCGCACCCGGCCAGACCGGACACAGCCATCATCGCAGAACAGATAATAGCCGTCCACTTTTTGAAGTTTCTCATACGCTATCCTCCTTTTCCCCTTCCTTCAGGTGAGACATCCCTCTGCACGGACATTCTCACCAATTGACGCGATGTGCGCCTCACCGGAATCATAGTTTTTGTGAACAGATGGGACTCACATTTCGCGTGAACAACAGATACCTGACTTATACAGAAACGGACAGGCAGCGAAGCCTTTGAAGCATCGTTGCCTGTCCATATTTTCTGACTATTGTTAAGTTTTGGAATTTTCTTAAATATTTATTTTTGAATTGATAGTTGGCAGTATACTCTTGGCAAATTCAGCTGTAAATGGAAAATATTTCTCATTTTTTCGTATATTACTGTCAATATTTCGTCACTTTTTAGTGCATACATCCGCGTGAGCACATAGTGCGAAGCGGCGCGTAGACGTATACCCATCACGCGCTACTCAAAATCTTTCAAGTATTGTATAATACGATACAGGTGTCATAAGTATGATAACCGGATCGCTACGCGCTACGCGCTCTCGCGATCCTCCCTCAGCTCGGGCTCTCATGTGGCTTCGCCCCACTACGCCCTCGCTGAGGGGGCGTGTCAATAAGTCATTCACCCACTTTTGCACAAGTGCAACGTGGGTGATGACTTTTGACACTGTTATCATAATACTTGATAGAATTCACTACTGCAGGAGATCTTCCCTATGGACATCAATAAATACGCAGTATTCGTCGACGTCGCCGATACGCTCAATTTCACCAAGAGCGGCGAAAAACTCGGCTACACACAATCAGGCATCAGCCGCGTGCTGAAGACGCTGGAAAATGAAATGGGTTTTCCCCTTTTCACCCGCTCCAAGCAGGGCGTCGTCCTGACGAAAAATGCTGAAATTCTTCTTCCGAAAATACGTCAGCTGCTCGCGCTCAACGACAATATCGAAGAGACCATCGACGCCATCAACGGCATCGAATCCGGTCATATCACCATCGCCTGCTTCGCCAGTATATCCCGTCTGTGGCTTCCGAGCATTATCTACAGCTTCAAGACCCGCTATCCGAAGATCGAGATCGAGCTTCTGGAAGGCGGCACAGATGACATCGTGCGCTGGGTATCCGACAGCACGGCAGACTTCGGTCTGCTCAGCCATCACAAGACACACCAGCTGAAGTGGGTTCACCTCTACGATGATCCTCTTGTCGCCGTACTGCCGCAGGACTATGATCTGCAGGGGCGCACCAGCTTCCCGGTATCGGAATTTGCCAGACATCCGTTCATCATCTCCGCCGAGGGCGTCGATTATGACGTGCATTACACACTCTCCCAGGAGCATGTAACACCCGATATCCGCTACTCATCCAAAGATGATTCCGTCATCATATCCATGGTGGCCAATCACCTGGGTCTCAGCCTTCTGGCCGATCTGATCGTTGACGGCAAGCGCGACGGCATCATCACGCTGCCGATCGAACCCGCATACAAGCGGGACCTCGGCATCGTTCTCTCACCGGACGCAGAACCGTCACCCGCAGCAGCGAAGCTGATCGCAGAGATTCGGAAATATGCCGAAGGACTCACATCACCAGTCACAGAAACCGCAGCTAAATCCGACGCACACGCCTCATAGTATGCCTGGCATATGTAACGATGTGTCGCACTTCCCCGAAAAAAAGAATGGCCTGTCTCCCGGTTCACCCCGGAAGCAGGCCTTTTTTATATTCATCTGAATGTATAAGTCCACGCGCCGCTTCGCACTTCGTGCTCCCGCGTCGCTACAAGTATGCCCGACTTCGTCGGACTACCGCGGCGTTCGCCTCACCGTATCACGCTTCGCGTGTACGGATGCGGCTCACTGCTCGCGTATATCGTCGCAAAGCCAGAGGCGGACTTATACATCATACATTGTGCCTATATTCGTACGGCAGCACCTTGATCTGGTTATAGCTCGGGCAGTCACGCACCCACTCCAGGGAATCCTTGAGAATGGCGGTCTGCATCGGGATATTGTTCGGCTCACCGGCGTTGGATCCGATCGGAACGTGCGGTGCGGTGATACGCGGAGCACCCTGCTGACGTGCGATCGGCGGAAGAGCGGCGATCACGCAGCAGCTCATGCCGGCTTCCTCGCAGCAGCGGGTAACGATCGTTGCGGAACGATGGCAGGTGCCGCAGCCGCCGGTACAGAGAACGACATCCACGCCCTGTGCCTTCAGCTTCTTTGCGATCTCCGGTCCTGTCACGTTGCGGAACTTCTCAACGTTTCCGCCGCCGCCCATGAAGGTGTAGGTTTCTTTCGGAAGAGATCCGATGAATCCCTCGGCCACCAGCTCATGCAGACGGTCGATCGGGAACATGCAGTTGACATCCTTGTTGATATCCGAGTTATCGAATCCGCCGTGGGTAACCATCAGCTCGCTCGACGGCGTATCGAATTCGATCGTACGATAGGAAAAATCACCGGATGTATTAAAAGGCACCTGGCTCTTCTTATGAATGCCGCCTGCGGTGATGAATGCCACGCAGCACTCACTCAGGGGTTTCTTCAGTTCAGTAAATACCGGCTTGGGGGTAACCGGAACAAAAATCTCCGACTGCATTCCTTCCACTGTCGTTAACATAATTTATCCTCCTTCAGCTGTGCGCAGCTCTGTCTGATGATCCGCATATTCTGCGGAGATCCGGCTTCTGCGCCTTATTTTTCATGCTGTATGTGGCTCATTGCCGAACCGCTTCTTAACGGCCCGGAGCACATGCTCAGATCGATTCCACCGGGATATCGCTCTTGCCTGTCGCTGTCATTCTGCTCATATAGAACTGGGTCTTTTCTCCCACTTCAAGAGCTACAGGTGTAAAGAGCCACCTTCTCGGGACGGCCACCGTACCCAGGTCATCCATCATGGCGATTTTCGCCGCCGTATCGTTGACTTCGATGATCGTCCCTCCGATCAGATCCGGCATCACATCGGCCGGATCATCCGGCGGTGTCAGCAGACCGGCATCGTCATAATCCAGGGGTTCCTTCACCACTTCGACATAGCTGAAATAGAAGGATACCTCGACGCCCGGCTCCAGAGGGATCGTCGTATCGATAAAACTCCGTCCGACGACGATCACACCTAATCTCCCGCGCAGATGTACTTTGATGTGGTCTCCGTCGATCTCTTTGATCAGCCCGCTCATACGGACGGGCATGATCATGTAATCCATCTGCTCCATCAGTGCAGCGTTCCGCTCTCAACAAGCTTCGTCTCCGGAAGACCGAGGAGCTTGTTGTTTGCGTTGATAACGTCGTTATTCCATTTCTTGGGCGCGGGCTTGATATCTACTCCTGCCATGCGGTTCTTCAGCATCTGGATCGCACGTGCAGCCACCTCTTTGGTGATGCAGGAGCATCCTGCGATGTTGTTCTCGAATCCGCCGGCATCCATATTTTCCTCGACCATCGCTGTCGCGTACTTGTTGCCGACAACGAGCTGGCCCTGGTAAGCGCAGAAGGAAACGCCGACAACCGGAATTCCTCTCTTGCCTGCCTGTCCGATGTGCTGGATGAAATCGATATGGTTGTTGCCGAATCCCTCGGTCGTGATGATGCAGCCGTCGACATCCAGGGATTCCAGAAGGGAACCGAGTCTCTCGGAAACCCACATCTTCTCATCGTTAACCTGCGGAGATCCTACAAAAATAACGCCGATCAGATCCAGTTCCGGATCTGCTGCGAGGCCTTCTACGAGGGGCTCGCGGATGTAATGACGGGTCATTTCCTTGGTTGCCGGTCCGATACAGGTCAGCGCGTGGATCGATCCGTCACGAACCTGGTTCGGTGTGAGCATGATCGGTACGTTGCCGCAGTCAACATTTTTCTGACCGCCGAATACACCGCAAGGCTCGTTCGGGCAGATGACGTTGTCGTGCATAGCGCCCTGTCCCATGATCTCCTTGACAAGTACGACACGCGGGTTGCCCTCACGGCGTACATCCTCGCATACTTCCTCGCGAACGACTTCACCCTCATAGGTTTTCAGCTTATCGCGGACAGCCTGGATGATGTAATCCTGGCACTTGTGTGCTGCGAACGGGCCGGGTCTCGTCATACCGGTCTTGGAAGCGATCACTGCGTGACAGCGGATGATGATATCATTCTCATCTGCGCATCCAGGATGACCGAAATACATTCTCTCATCGAGATAACCCTCGGATGAACCGAACTCATGAACCTGAACGCCGTCCTCATCCACGCCGGTCAGCATGAATACGACGCCGTCGGCAACCTTGGTCACGCCTTCGCCGAGCTCACCCTCGACCTTTGTCGCGATCGGGCATACATCCATGATCGTATCGGTATATACGTGACGCTTATCCGGATAAATGACATCCAGGGCAAGGCTCTTGCAGAGCGGATCCTCTTTCAGAGCAAGCTCTGTGAGTTTCTTGTCGATGGTGATCTTGCCATCTTTAATGGAAGTCTCATCGCCGATCTCCACATCTGTTATTTTGATGTGTTTCTTGGTCAGCGTACGGATGACCTTCTTCTCACCCTTCTTCGCTGCCGGAGCTGCAGCTGCCGGGATAACCGGAGCCGGGCCGGCCGGACCTGCAGGTCCTCCGAATACCGGAACATCAAGTTTGATTCCTTCAATCTTCTCTGCCTTGCCGATCTCAATATGGATCATACCGTCACTCCCTGTCGTTGTGGTGATCTGCGGTGCTGCCGGAACCGGTGCCGGTGCAGCCGCTGCCTCTGTGTCTTCCGGTTTTTCATCAGCCGCCGGAGCGCTGATCTCATTGACATGATCGAGTACTGCCGGTGTGATCGGTGTAAGAGCTTCCACATCGGTGGTGAGCGTCGTGCCGAGCACCTGCTCGATCGTGAGCCCGTCATCACTCAGTTTCAGAAGTCCGGCATCGATCATATCATCGAAGATCGCCGGATCCTCGAGATCAGCTTCGCTGATCTTCAGTCCCTTCTGTCTTCTGCAGCAGAAGATTGCGGGGTCTTTCATGTGTTCAGCAACCTGCTCTTTTGTTAAGGACATGTCATTTACCTCCTGTTTTATCCTGCCTGAATCCTGGGGATCAGTCTGTATTTTCCACTTCTTCGGCTTCTCAGCCGGCATGTTTGTGAATCCTGCGAACCAGCTTGTCATTCACCGCCCGAAGCGCTCCGTCTGTGCAGTGGTACACCGGAAGTCCGAGCTGCGGTGCACAGGACATCACCGTGTTGGTGCAGTCCGTGCAGTTACTGATCAGTACTGCCTGTGCTCCTGCCTTTCTCAGATTCAGTACCTTCTGAACCTGCCCCGGACAATGGCCCGGATTCTGGCATTTGCGGGAATTCTTCACCGGCTGTGCCTGCTTGCAGAACTCTACGCCGACGACTTCGCTTCCCATGCTCTCCGCGATCTGCCGGAGTCTCGCTTCATCAGCGCCGCAGGCGCACACCAGAAGTCCGATCTTTTCCGGTCCCTTCGGGAAGCACTCGGCTGCGATCAGTCCGCCTGTGGTCTTGATGACCGGCGCATCCAGGGAAGTTCTCTTTCCTGTGAACGGTCCTCCCATGATGATCTCACCGTAAGTATCGGCGAGTCCGTGATTTTCCGCTCCGCCGACCTTCTCGAACATCGCCGATACCGGCGTCCCGAGCGGTACATCCAGGAATACCCGGATCAGCTTATCTTCCTCATTCCCCCGGATCTTGCCTGCCACTGTCATATCCTTGTCGATCAGCGGTTTTTTCAGCTCGACCGCCTCCCAGATCCTGTATGCCGTCTCGGTATTTACGATGACGGCTCCGGCTGCCAGCGGAAGCTGATCAGGTGGAAGAAGGACGCCCATCGTGTCTCTCACGATCGCCCGTTCCTCGCCGGCCGGATATACATTCTCCAGCGTTGCGATCCGGATGCGGGGATCCGTACATTTTTCCCGGAGGAGTGCGATCTCCTTCTCGTGAATCCCCTTGATGGCGATGATCCCGTGTTCCGCATGTACGATGTCCATCGCGATGATCATTCCTGCGATAACCTCTGACGGGTTCTGCGCGATCCGCACCATGTTGTGGGAGAGGATCGGCTCACATTCCGCTGCGTTCAGGATCACGGTGCCGTCCTTCTCAAACGATTTTCCGAGCTTGGCGTAAGTGGGGAATCCCGCGCCGCCCAGTCCGACGATTCCGGCTTCGCGGATCAGATCGAGCGGTTCTGTCTTCTTCAGTTTTTCGTATTCCGGTGACTGTTCTGCATCCGGCTCCACGCTGATGTCTTTGTCAGTCACCTCCGTGACCCTGCCACTCACCGATGAAAAAATATTGCTTCCGAGGCCTTCTCCCTGAACAGCAAGAAGCTGCCCTCTGTGCACATCATCGCCTTCGATGACACAAGGAACAGCTCCTATCCCTACATTCTGTTTCAGGGGGAAGCGAAACAAAGTACTCATTCGCCCACCTCCCGACTTTTTTCGGTATGACCTGTATTTTATCTGTTTTCTGTCCACGGAAGTGATGCATGAAATGTATCTGTATCTTCCCCAGATGAAAGATCCGCTGAAGCACTGCAGCTGTACTTCTCAGGATGCGTGATCCGATGAAGTATTTCTGTAACTGTGCTCCCTTGGATTAATTAGCAGTATACGTTCGGATGCCCGGATTGTAAAACGACAACTTCTACTGTATTTCCTGACAAATCGTCATGACTGAGACCAGCATGGACATCTGAGAGCTGCAGACAGAAAACGGACGCCAGACGCCCGGCTGAGAGCTGCAAACAGTAAACGGACGTCAGACGCCCGGCTGACATTCTCAGTTTTCTCTCACCCACACAGACATCTCGTTCTCTCCACGGTTTGCCCAGGCGAAGTAGGGGAGGAACACGAGGCCGGTCTTTTCCCGCACGGGTGCTTCCGCAGCATACAGCTGTCCCCTTCGGTGTATCCGGTATCCCTCTGTCTTCAGCAGCACAATACCGTCCGGCAGCGTATCCGCAAACATCTCCCGGTCTCTCTCCGCCTGCACAGTCGCTCCCGTATCCGCCGAGAGATTCCAGAGGGCAGCTCCGTTGTCCTTTTCTTCCATGCAGTAGATCAGCGGTCCCCGACGCAATGCTGCTTTTCCGGCATCGTACGGCACCCTGTCATCGGCGTAGATCCATGCCGGCTGCATATCCATCGAGAGAGCAATCTGATCGCCGGATGCAAAAATACCGTCCACCTCCGCGTACGTGCCGCAGCCGTTCTCCGGCACGACCGTTATCTCCTCAGATCCGCGTCCCGGCGCAGCATTCTCCGATCTGTCCTGTATCTTTTTCCGTGCTGCTGAGGCATTCGCATCATATGCAGCCGTTGCTGTTCTCTGCTCTGCGGCCTGATTGAATCCCGTGCGGCTGATCACCGCCCGGCGGCACCAGCCGGGAACACGGATATGCAGATGCAGCGCGACCGGCTCATCCGTCTCCACGGAAAACGTCATTTTCCCGTCATACGGATAACTGCCCTCCTGGCGGAAAACCACGGACCTTCCCTGTATGGGCAGCGAAACCTCGGAGGCTATCAGCAGATTCACCCAGAGCGCAGATTCCTCTTCAGACCATGAGTAAATGTACTGCCCGAGGGAGAGCAGTGTCCGTAGTACATTAGGCGGACAGCAGGCGCAGCCGTACCATCCCTGCCGCACGGGGACGATCTCCTTCATGTCTTCCCGCATGCGGTTCCGTTCCGGCCACATCTCCATCGGATTCACATAGAAGAATTCCGTTCCCGATAGAGAGATGCCGGCCAGCATGTTGTTGTACAGCGATGTCTCCATGACATCTGCACAGCGTGCGTCACGCGTCAGATTCAGCAGACGCCGGCTCGCCATGATCAGGCCGACCGATGCGCAGGTCTCGTTGTAACAGCGGTCATTCGGCAGATCATACGGAAAAGTAAACGCCTCACCGTCACACATGGAACCGATACCGCCCGTAATACTCATCTCCGATTCCGCAATGCTGCGGTACAGACGCTTCGCTGCCTCCAGGAGATTTGCTTTTCCCCCGGCTTCTTCTCCCCCGACATCAGCAAGCGCCGTGATCATATACACCTCGCGCACGGCGTGTCCGACCGCCGTCTGCTGCTCCGTCACAGGCCTGTGCGCCTGCTGATAGGAATACGGATACGGACCGTGGTTCCGGAAATACGGCTCCGGCTCCCCGCCTGACCGGCGGATAGCCTCTGTCTCTTCGTCAAAGAAAAACGGCTGCTTTCCTCTCTCTTCCAGAAAATACGCCGCCAGGCGCAGGTATCGTTCTTCCTTCGTGATCTCCCAGATTCTGTAGAGCCCGATCTCGACCTCCTGATGGCCCGGATACCCGTGCAGTTTGCCATCCTCCGGTCCAAAGGTCCTGTCAATGCAGTCGGCAAAACGGCAGGCAATATCCAGAAGCTCCGTATCTCCGGAAGCATGATGCCATGCTGCCGCAGCCTCAAAGAGATGCCCGGCGCAGTACAGCTCATGGGAGCGGTACACCTCGGTAAAACGCTTTCTCCCCGTGATCGTCGTCCAGGTATCCAGATACCCGTCGGATTCCTGTGCCGCTTTCAGCAGGGCGATGCATGCTTTCATCCGGCTGCGTATTTTTGCAGTTTCTGTGCCATGATATATGTCATCCTCTATTGTGTCATGATATATATCACCCGCAGCAGTTGCTGCATCTCTGTTTCTATCCTCACGCGCAGCACTTTTTCCATCAGATAGAAAAGCCGCCGTCTCATACGCATAGGCGGCCGCCTCCATCCATTTATACAGATCGGAGTCCTGGAAGCGGTATCCGGTAAACTCTCCTTTTTCCTGCCCCGCGGCGATGCGGAAATTCCGCACGGCGCCGCTCGCCGGAACGCCCGGTATCTCGTCATGCAGCACCTGCCACATGTAATCCAGCGACACATTCCGAGCTGTTGCTATGCGCGGCGACCAGAAGCTGTCGCAGATCTTCACATTTCTCAGGGGAAGTGCACTTAATTTATCCATCGCCATCTCCCTTTCTCACAATGAAATCCGTAAATTGGCAGAGAGCACAAGACGGAGACAGCCACTTCTGCGCAGCCATCTCCGTCAGCGTCCACAGTGCTGTCACGTACGCCTGTCCGTCTCACAGCACGATCATATTTTTATCTGAGTGATTCAGCACCTCACGCTCACCGAGCTCGTTGATCATGACCACATCCTCGATGCGGATACCAAAGTCTCCCGTCATGTAAATGCCCGGCTCAATGGAAAAAGCCATGCCCGGTTCGAGCTTCCTGCGGTCGCTCTGCTTGATCTCCGGCTGCTCATGGATCGTGTAGCCGACGCCATGTCCGAGTCTGTTGATCAGCGTATGCGCATAGCCCTTTTCATCCAGCACCTCACGCGCTTTTTTATCGAGATCCGGTACCCATGCGCCCGGCTTCACCATATCTTCGGCAGCAAGATTTGCGCGGAGCACAAGATCATAGGCCTCCCGGATTCTCTCCTCCGGCTCTCCGATGAACACCGTCCGGGTCATATCGGAGTAAAGGCCGTTGTACGTGCATCCGTAATCCATCAGGACGATATCCCTGTCGCCTGCCACACCTTTATTGTCGATGTAATGCGGATAGCTGGCATTGGCACCAATACCCACGATGCACTCCGGCGACTTTCCGCCGAGCTCCGCCATGCGCGTGAGCAGAAAATCCTGCAGCTCTGCTTCCGTCACACCGGGATGGATCTTCGGAAGGATTTCCGTAAAAACTCTGTCGGTGATCGCCGCCGAATCGCGGAGCGCCTGCATCTCCTCCGGCGTCTTGTGAATGCGGATCTCCTCGATCAGCGCCTTCGCACTCCGAAACCGAATGTTCATGGCATCCGCAAGGTCCAGAACATTAAATGCCTGCGCCGAGGCATTTACGCCCACCGTCGCGCTCTCCAGGCCCTGTTCCTTAAAAATCCTGCTGACGACGTCCGTCATATCATCATTGTCAAACCAGGTGTAAATAGCGATATCATCCGACAGATACTCCCGCATCTGCCCCTCATAGAGCAGATTGCAGAAGTAAAACATCTTCCCGTCGGCCCTTATGATCATGCCCTGAAAACGCTCACACATCATCGGGCTTGCACCGAACAGAAACTGCAGTTCCTCGCCCGGCTGGATCAGCACCGCATCGAATCCCGCTTCCGGCATCATCCGGATCAGACGGTCCACATATTCTTTTCTCATCAGACTGTACTCCTTTTACAATACAGTTCAGACGTACGCCAGAGCCACGGAACACATGGAGACTCCATGTGTGACAGTGGCTGGCAAAGAGTGAACAGTAACCCTTTTACAGCTCGATCAGTTCCTTCGTCGCGGAGATCAGGTTTTCAATGCCATCCTTCGTGATCAGCACCTGATCCTCGACACGCA
>Ga0256406_1002819_pt1 | contig 23350 bp, 22 predicted proteins | sample RumenRJG_03DNA_FD_185986 | JGI IMG/M metagenome (GOLD analysis project Ga0256406, IMG submission 185986) | Bovine rumen microbial communities from Lethbridge, Alberta, Canada - RJG_03 | ecosystem: Host-associated > Mammals > Digestive system > Stomach > Rumen | place: Canada: Alberta | collected... | reverse complement strand
AGCAACTGCGAAACAGGATGGGGATCGCTAGCCGTAAGCCTTTTTATGCCCTCAAACAGCACGCCCACAATGGCCTGCTCCTGGGCAAACTTATAAAGATGCCCCCAGTCAACATCTCCTATCGAGTCAGGCAATTTAGCATCAGCAGACAACGAAAAACGCAGAAAGTCTAGTATTGGTCTTATATCATCTTTCATTTTAAATACGAGAAAAGTAACCAATCTTTATTGCAAAGACAAAGATTGAGTTATAATAGCATCTTTTTAATACACCACAGACATAAACTATGCATGTTCCTCTTAAAAGAACATGCATAGTTGAAAATGTTAGTCCTTCATGACAAAAGAACTTTTGATATAGTCAGCTTTTGTAACAACTAGCCATCAGCAAACCCGTCTTAACTATAACGTTCCGCTGCTTCTGCCACTATTAGCATCATGATTCTAGTCTGGCCAGTTCTAAAAAACAGGCGTAACATACCTCCCTTCAACAATATGCATCAATCGCGTCTGAATATATCACGTGTATAAACCTTGTCCTTTACGTCATCCAGCACCTTATCATATCGGTTGGCTATGATGGCATGACTTTGCTCCTTAAACTTTTTCAAGTCGTTCACCACAACGCTACCAAAGAAGGTATCGCCATCCTTCAGCGTAGGCTCGTAGATGATGCAAGTAGCGCCTTTGGCCTTGATGCGCTTCATAATGCCCTGAATGCTGCTCTGGCGGAAGTTGTCGCTATTGCTCTTCATCGTAAGCCGGAACACGCCGATGGTAACACTCTTCTCACGACTTTCATCCCAAGTACTATTATCATCATAATAGCCGGCCAATTTCAGCACCCTGTCAGCGATAAAATCCTTACGGGTGCGGTTGCTCTCAACGATAGCCTGTATCAAGTTTTCCGGCACATCAGCATAGTTGGCCAGCAACTGCTTGGTATCTTTAGGAAGGCAATAGCCTCCATAGCCAAAGCTCGGGTTGTTATAGAAAGAGCCAATGCGAGGATCAAGGCACACGCCATTGATAATGCTGGCCGTGTCGAGCCCCTTCATCTCGGCGTAGGTGTCAAGCTCGTTGAAGTAGCTAACACGTAAGGCCAGGTAAGTATTGGCAAACAACTTCACGGCCTCAGCCTCGGTAGTGCCCATAAAGAGGGTCGTGATGTCTTCCTTTACAGCGCCCTCCTTAAGCAGCTGGGCAAAGGTGTGGGCAGCCTCATCCAACCTATCGTCGCCTTCAGGCCTTCCCACGATGATACGACTGGGATAGAGATTGTCATAAAGGGCCTTACTCTCTCTGAGAAACTCCGGAGCGAAGATGATGTTGTCGCAATGATACTTCTCGCGTACCGAAGCCGTATACCCAACAGGAACGGTGCTCTTCACCACCATAATGGCCTGGGGATTTACCTTCATCACCAGTTCAATAACCTCCTCTACGTGGGTGGTGTCAAAGAAGTTGCGCTTAGGATCATAATTAGTAGGCGTGGCGATCACCACAAAATCAGCCTTCTTGTAAGCATTCTCCCCATCCAAAGTAGCCGTGAGGTTCAAAGGCTTCTCCTTGAAGTATTTCTCAATATATTCATCCTGGATGGGCGAGACGCGGTGGTTTATCTTATCCACCTTGTCAGCCAGCACATCCACAGCCAGAACCTCATGATGCTGAGCCAACAAAGTAGAAATGCTCAGTCCCACATAGCCGGTACCGGCCACTGCAATGCAAATATCTTTAAAGTTCTTGTCTATCATATCAATTAATATTTTATAGGATTTTTATCCGATTTAAACCATTCGATGAAATGTCCAATGCCCTCATGAAGACTCACCTTGGGTCGATAGCCTATCTCACGTTCCAATTTAGACACGTCAGCACACGTCATCTTGACATCACCAGGCTGCATAGGCTTCATTATGATTTGAGCCTTCGTGTCCAAAGCGGCCTCAATCTCATGAATAAAGTCCATAAGCCTGACTGGATGGGCACAACCGATATTAAAGATTCTGTAAGCAACGCCATTCTCGCACTCCTCATCTACAGGAGGCTTGTCAAGTATCATCAACGAGCCGTTGGCTATATCATCAATATATGTAAAATCGCGAATCATGTCGCCATAATTGAACACATTGATAGGCTCGCCTTTTGAGATGGCAGACGCGAAAAGCATAGGAGCCATATCCGGCCGGCCCCAAGGCCCATATACAGTGAAATATCTCACGCCCGTAACAGGAAGACCATACAACTTGCTATAGGCATGCGCCATCAGCTCATTGCTCTTTTTACTAGCTGCATACAAGCTCACAGGACAATCCACCTTATCATTCTCGGAGAATGGAGCCTTACAGTTTAATCCATAAACCGAACTTGACGAGGCAAACAGCAGATGCCGAACAGGATAATGCCTGCAACACTCCAACAAGTTCAAGAACCCCGCCATGTTGCTCTCCATATAAGCCCAAGGATTCTCTATTGAATAGCGCACGCCTGCCTGCGCGGCAAGGTTTACCACAGCATCAAAGCCTTCGTTTGCGAAAAGGTCCTTTAAAGCATCTCTATCTTCTAGCCTCATTCTTGTGAACCTGAAGTTAGGAAAGCAGCTGCTATGATACTCCCTGCCCCACTCCACATCTGTCAAGCCTTCAATACCTAATAAGGAGAGATGCCCAAGCTTGAGCCGCAAGTCATAATAATTGTTGAGGTTGTCTATTCCTCTTACCTCATCTCCACGCCTAGCCAGCAGCAAAGCTATCTTAGAGCCGATAAAGCCGGCTGCTCCTGTAACTAATATCTTCATAATTTTTTATCTGGATTGCTATTGTCCTTTATAAATGTATTACATAATTTCAACCACTTCTCTATTATATTTTCTGTTTTGAAGCAATCGCGCTGTGCGACATACGCATTGGAAAATTTCTTTCGCAATCGAACATCACCCATCAACCGGTCCAAAGCAGCAATCATTTTTTTCTCATCACCGACATCAACCAACAGTCCGTTTTCACCATCTCTTATCAATTCATCTGTCCCTGACACCCGAGTAGATACAACGGGCGTCCCAACACACATAGCCTCAATCATTGCATTGCTCATTCCTTCATAATTACTACTCATTGCAAAAATCTCACTTTGGGCTATCTCTTCTATCACGTTATGACTAACACCTGGAAGAAATATACTATCCCGCATGCTCAATTCACCGATAAGCTTTTCCAACTGAGAACGAAGAAAGCCTTCACCATATATAACCAGATTCCAATCTTTATATTTTGCGGAAAGTGCAGAAAATGCTTTAATTAGCATTTCTTGATTTTTTTGAGGATAAAGCCTTCCAACACTTATAATCCTTTTTTTACGATGTAATGTTAGATTCTGTACGTTTTCATCAAAGACTCTCTCATTGACCGGATTATATATAATATGAGTCTTACGCTGTACTGTTTTGTTATAATAAGACTTTATTTGGTGAGTCTGCACTACATGGGCACAACACGTTGAAGTGGGTAACAATATCCAACGCAAGATTTTCCTTAATGGACCTAATGTTGACGGGTCCTTACGCTCTGATGTAATAACTGGTATGCCAGTACCTTGTAAAGCTAAGAGGACAAACTCATACACCGCCTCCATAAACGCAATTACTATATCAGGGTGTACTTCACGAACATGTTTCCTCACCCAAAACATTTCCTTTAGCAAACTTCCATGACACGCTTTGTCAGCATGTATAAACTTAACACCTTCATCAACAACGTAAAAATCCGGAGAAATAGAAGTTAAAGCTATCACTTCTATTTCATGCCCTTTTTTGTTAAATTCATTTGCTAATAAAGAAATGACCCTCTCTGCGCCACCAGATGTTAAGGTACTTGTAAAAAAAATGACTTTCATATCTTTCAATGTTGTCTATGAGTGTCTTATCAATTTATAAATCAAATTACGTGCGCTATTAGGTATAATCCTTACTATAAAACGAATACCTATATTCACTAGAAAGTCATAGAAACTTAGATAATGAAGACTGTGATAAGCTCTCCACTGTGTACGTGCCTCGTCTTTTGCATATTTCCACCCACCCCTGCGCCTAAATGTATCAGGATCATAGCGAAACCAGAGCAAGCTTTCTTGAACATTATAGAATTTACATCCAGCTTTCAACATTTTCATCCATAAATAATAATCTTCAGGGAAGAACTCTGTTTGATAGCCTCCCACGGCCTCCACAGCACTCTTCTTATAAATTGTAACTGGATGGTTAACTGGACAGCGACGCTTGCCATATTGGTAAATATCGTTAGGCCATTCAGGAATACGGCGCTGCGATGTTACGCTATGGGGATTCTCAATAAACTCGTCTATCCAAGCTGATACCAGATCTATATCAGGGTTTTCAGCCAAAATCTTCAGTTGTCTTTCAAAACGTTGAGGCTTACAAATATCATCTGTATCAGCCCGAGCTACCAAGTCATTCAAACACACCTTTAGGCCATCGTTGAGAGCAAACCCCAAGCCCCGATTATTAGCATATCGCACCACATGAAGCTCAGGATACCTGCTTTCATATTCTTTTACGACGTTCTCTAAATCATCAGTAAGAGTCCCATCTTCTACAAGTACTACATCATTAGATCTCACCGTTTGAGCAAATATGCTGTCGAGGGCCTGTTTGAGAAAAGCTGGTTGTTCTTTTCTATAAACAGAGAGCAGCACAGAAAAAGGAGGATATTTTAACATAATGTTTACCTTCTGATATGTAATTCTAGACAGAAACCATTAAATATAACGTTAAGATTTATCTCTTTACAAGATTTCTTAATTTAAACAAAGGATTAGCTATCCATGGGTGACGAAATACTTTCATATCTATAATAGTCAGACCTTTGTTGTGATTAAATGTATGAATTCCAAATGTATGGGGAAAAGGCTCTAATCGTCTCAACTCATGAAAAGTGAATTTACATCCATCGCTTTCTATCTTCTGAAGAACAACGGCATGACCATACATGACATTACATTCCTGGGCGGGTCTGCATACGAATCCATTCCACAAGAACCATGCTCCTGCATTACGTGCTATGTTCTCTTTAAAGATAAGACTATATTTATAAGAATATTCCATATTGCTTACATCCCATTCATAAACGCCCAATTCGTTTTTATTGGCATTGGGCTCTTTGGTTGAAAACAACAACTTTTTGCCAAACAAATCTGTTTGATACGCATCAGCTAGTGGCTCGCGGCACAACTGCTTAAGCCGTCTACAACTTCGCTCTTTAGGATTATATTCATACAACCACAAACCTGATTTTCCGTGATTATTATTCTCTGGATATATAAAAATTTTATCTTCATGAATATAGAAAGCCGGAAAAGATAAATGCGTAGGCAATTCTAGAATAACCTTACAACTGCTTATTTCCATATCATGGAGATCTATAACCAATTGAGATATTCTTCCTTTATGATCCTTATAACGATAATCTTCTACTAGAACTATGGCTTTCTGATCATCTGCATTCAAGATAAAAGGATCGGCAAACCATCTATCGTTCCAAGGACTTTAAATCTTCCGTACAGTCAACGGCTTGCCGTCAAGGATATCGTCTATAGATTGATCGATAAATCCTAACTCCCATCTATGTAGAACAATTCTGTCGTATATTCTCTTTAATAGCATCTAATTGATTTTAAAATGTAAAACTCTTTTAATACAATGAATAAAATACTGTCGCAAAAGGACAAAGAAAGGTTTAGGATCTGTGCCGTCAAACTCCATAAACACATCAGTATTCTTAATATCTCGTAACCAAGCAGAAAATGATATTTGCCTTGTTGCCATCAGATAGAAATCATTAAACTCCGGATTAGCGTATACTGATTTACAAACTATGCTATTCAACTCATTTATATTCTCACCACTTTTATATTTCACCCATATCATCGGCAAATTTACGCCAGAAGCAGTAACGCAGATAGCGTTACCATCATTTCTGAAGTTTGTCTCCATAAAATAGTCCTTACCATCTTTACCACGAAGAAATTCCATGGAGAAAAGGCCCTCATAGCCAACAGCTTTCATAAACTTCCGACATGATTCTATGGGCAGATTCCATCCATCTAACGGTTCATAATGCAGAAAGCCTGTATTTGTCACTTTTGATGGATTTATACAACGTGCAACACCTGGAATTATCAATATTGTCCCCCCCGATAATGAGCAACCAATAAGTTGGTATTCAAAATCTTTATCAATAAGTTTTTGTACTTGAACATACTCATAATGCATTTCCTGCTTATATTGCCGCCAATCTTGTTGATTGTATATCCTTCGAATGTCAGTCTTTGATCCATTCTTACTGACTAAAGGTTTAATAATCCACGGAAAAGGAAGATGAATTTCAGTGTTACTTCGTAAATCGGCAACTACGGAATCAGGAGTAAGAAAGCCTGATTGTATTGCCTGATTGCGCATTGTCTCCTTGTCCATGAATTTTGTAAGACGTCCCTGTACACTTGACCCTGGAAGTAGAAAATATTCTCGAAGTAGATTAAGATTAACGTCTAACAGACTTGCTAATGAATCTGCACAAGCAATGATTATAGGTTTCTCTTCTTCGTCATGAAAAGTACAAACAAGGAAATCTACCAGTTTATCTTCTCGCATAATCCAAAATTGTTTGATATATTGTGAATGAAGAATGTATGGATCTTTTTCTGTTGTTGTACAGATCACATAGGGTCGAATACCTTGATAACCCAAGCTTCTAATCACGCCAAGTGTATTATGATGAACTCCTCCAATTACTATAACTTTTCTCATTCTTCAAGACTTTATATAACATCGTATTCCTCTCTAGATCTTTTTGAAAGGAAATTAGTATTATCAACTACAAAAAACCGCCATAAAAGAGTGTGGATGGCTAACATTATAATTTCTTTAGCTCTTCTGCAGAGACACCTGTAAGTTGAGCTATCTGCGGCATATCCATTCCCATTTGTTTCATCTTTCTGGCTACAGCCAGTTTACCTTCGAGTTCACCTTCTGCACGGCCCACTGCTCTTCCTTCTGCACGGCCCACTGCTCTTCCTTCTGCTCGGCCCTTCTCTCTTCCCTCTTCAAAGCCATGCTTCCTTGCACTATGATAATAGGTGCGTTCCGTTCGCACCATATCCCAGAAAAGGTCATAACCTTCCAGTTGAGCTTCAGAATAAGAAGACTCTTCAAGAATATCCACAGCCTTCTTCACTTCCGGATTGTCGAGAAACTCCTCCGGCACCTTTCGCACGTTGCCCATCTCGGTAAGGAAGCGCAACCAGAGCACCTGCATCATCTTCTCCGAGAAGTTATGAGCCTTAAACTTAGGCAGCTCAACGAAGACCAAATGCAAACCCTCTATCACCTTGTCAGTATGGGCCACATTCACAATGTCATAGTGATGATAATAATCCTTCAAGTCTGGAGCGAAGACGTCATTCACCAAGTTTAAAGAATACACAGGCTGCAACAGCTCATAATTTTCATTCTTATCCAACTGTCGCACATAAGCCTTCGATGCATTAAATAGCACGCGCTGCATAAACTCGTCAGACCAGATCATCTGCATCTCAACAAGAAACTGCCGCCCCTCCATGTCCTTGCACCTCACGTCTACTATACTGTTTTTCTTCATAGGCGTGTCAGGAACAAGCTCAATCGGAATATATTCCACCTCCTTCACCAGATGACCATCATCCAAAGGAAGAAGAGCGTTGAGCAGACTGATGGCCAGATCCTCGTGCTCACCAAAGATCCGCTTAAACGTCAGATCAGCCCTGAGATCCAAATATCTCATAATCTTATGCCTTTTGTTCTTTGCAAAGATAAAACACAAAAAAGCAAAAATCAAAAAATCTCGTAATACTTTCTTTCCATATTGTAAAGCACGAAACTGATTCCAGACTGACAGACGAGTGGTTCTACAAAAATCTACTCACACAAGAGAGAAAGAATCTCAGTTTCTTTTGTCACATACCTGAGCAATCAAGCTTTCCCATCTTTTTACGCTATCCTCAACAGAATAATATCTGCTCCTTTCTAAGGCATGCTTCTGCATCTGATGGCGCAGATCGTCATTCTTCACAACAAGACAAATAGCCCTTGCCAAGCTATCTACATCATCAGGATCACATGTTATACCATTTTCTTCTGAGCCCAATATTTCTTTTTGTCTGCCTTTGTAGTCACATGCTATAGGAGCACACCCCTGGCTCATCGCCTCAATAAGCACCAGGCCAAAGCCCTCATACCGGCTACTGAGAACAAAAATGGAAGATTCTTGATAGAAGTCTTTAATATTATTCTTAAAACCTAAAAATTTAATTTGATTAGCACAATCGAGTTCAGAAGCCAACTGAGCCAAATAATTATAAGAAGCCTCTTTCTCCCATACGCCAGCAATATATAACATCCAATCACTTTCTGGCATAAGTTTCATAACCTTAGCCCAAGCCTTAATCAGCACATCAAAACCTTTACAATGCCAATCATCTACCCTTCCAGCAGCCAAAATCAGATGCTTTTTCGATGGTACTTGTTGCAAGGGGTCCAATGCCAAAGGATTTGGCATTACAACAACATGCTTTAATCGACCACCAATGACTTGTTTGTCAGCCTCCGTCAGAACCGTTACTACTTTATAAATTCTGTTGAGCCAGAACTTCTTAAAATAATCAACCTTTGAAAGAGGTGCTGATAGAGGACGCTCAAAACTGTCATGCTCCGTCATGATAACTGGTATACCTGTCCCCATGGCAGCCATTTTGCTTACAAAAGAACACAATTGCATGATACCGATAATCACATCCGGATGATTTCTTTTCAGTTCCTTGCGAACCTTCAAGATGGCACCTCCCCACTTTTTTAGTTTGTTATTTGTTTGTGGTACAAGATTTAGCACCTTTACGCCACCATCAAGTGCATAAGTCTGTGGGTCATATAAGTCAGCCATAACAGTCACCTCATGTCCCTTTTTACACAAGCCATTGGCCAATGTCACTCCCACTCTCTCAGCTCCGCCATGACACAGGCGGGCTACAACTACCAAGATCTTCATTGCAACAAAACTTTTTCAATAACTACTGTATTCAAACTAACGGTCAAATCAAGAATTTCCCATTAACTGGAACTGTTGGTTAAGATACATCTTAAAAACAAGCAACAACAAAACACCTGCTATAGCAAAAGCCAATGGTCGATTTTTGCGTGGAACTATATAAATCAATGAAGGAATGACACAGTACTCCAAAGTTGCATAAATGGAGGCTGTACGCGAAGCCAAGACCTTATAAGAGCAGAAACAGATAAGGAAGGCTGTAGAGTAGAGATATGCCATGCGTATAGCATAATAATTTTCATCCACCTCTTTCAATTTCTTTTCTGCGAATGTATATACTAGAAGTAAAACTACTTCAAAATATATCATAGGATTGCTTAATCCTGCTCCTTGATAATACGTGGCATAACCTCCTTTCTGAGTATAAGCATCTATACTCATATCAGAAGAATTATCCTCCACAAACCGGTGAACAATGCCCTGACCAGCTGCACCGATGACAAACGACAGAACTAGCACAACGATGACATGCCAACGTTTGGGCTTCACCATGTTGCAGAAAAAATAAAGCGGTACAGCCACCAAAGCACTATGATGCAAGGTAGTAGCCAAAGCCACTACTAGAAAATAGCGTTTCCAGTCTTTTACGGTAATATACTGTATGGCATAAAGCAATATCGCATACGATAGTCCAGCCCTTATCTGTATCATATTACGATTCATGTAGAAACGTGCTATATAGCAACATAATCCTACTAATGGGAAAATGGAATACTTCCGAATATCCGCAAATAATATAAAGATACTTAAAGCAGCTATAAAGAACAGATAAACTGTACCGTCCGAAGTAAACACCTTCAACAAGCTGCCTAAAAAGCTGAATCCTTTTTCCGTATATCCAATGGGCTCTTCAGAGAAAGAAAAAGACGGGGCGCTAGGAACTTCACTAAAAGAATAGAGATAGACCTCCGTATCAGCCCAAGATGCCGGATCGCGGTTTCCAGCTAGAAAGGTTAATACCAGACACGCCAAAATGCCTAGTGTCTTTTCTGCATTTATCTTACTTCCACTGTCTATATAAGCACTGATGGCATAGAACACAGTGAATACGAATAACGAAAGATATATCATCATTTTTAATTATAGCGTAACACGACACAGTGCAACCTTTTGAGCAAAACACCGGCTAATCTAAATACTATACGATTAAAAAGGTTAAGCGGTTTCAACTGGTGGCTTTTATCTCTCCATCCACCCATGGCCAAGTGTAGACAATAAGACATGCTTCTGTTTACCGAATGTCCTTGAAATGGGTCGAAGATATTGGAGGGATAAATAACTAATCCGTCTTTAAGGTGCTGAGTATCTTGACGACTGGGTTTCCAATCATAGCCAAAGAGTTCGGCAGCAATCTCAGCTTGAATATAAGGTGCCAGAACGATGTTATATCTCAAGGATTCAGGCAAGCTTTGGTCACATGAGGTAACAAAATGTCTCTGCAAATAATAATCCAAACACTTCTTCATAAACGGATGCTCTTTCTCTGCCCCGAAGCAATGAGATGAAAGAGTCAACATAGGACCCTCATTAAAGAAGTGAATAGAACTTTCTCTACCTATGAAACACTTGTCATTCAAAAACCTATCAAATGACTTATAGACTTGCACATCGGTATCTAGATAGATACCTCCTTCATAAAATACAGCATACATCCTGACAAAATCTGCAGCATAAGCCCATTTCTTTGCCGCCAATGCCTCTTTTAAAAATGGTACATCAATATGCTTAATTGCTTCCATATCCCATTTTTTGAGCTCATAATCTGGCATTATCTGCTGCCAAGAAGCCATACAGCGCAACACCTTATCAGGCATAGGATCATTGCTAAACCATGTATAATGAATTATCTTAGGTATCATATTATTATTTGTCTAGAAGGAAGTCATAGGTGTGTCTGTCTGCTAATCTGCCTGCAAGGCGCTGAATATTTACAAGGGCTTTATAGCCAAATACTTTTTTTAGCACTTTCAAACCAGGAATAAACAGATTGTTCATCATGGCATCACCTTTTTTTACCATTGAGGTATCTAAGGCTACACCGTTACTTTTCTTTCTGATTAAGCATTTTCGTCTAACTAACAATCTGTAGAATTCACCATTTTCATCAAAAGGATCACCTTTGAATTCAGGATGCAACTCCATGAAATGGCGGAAAAGTTGCCTCGTATATCTATTGATTACAATTCCATTTGAGAATTCTACAAAATGGTATGTCATCGGATGGAAATGCTTATAACCATTCTCATAAATAAAATTTCTATATTCCTCTATGAGAGGTTTGAATGATGGATAGGTGTCTGTATTGAAGAACGGGTGACGTCTGTTAATAACTTTCTCCACCCCAGGATCGAAACCTGAGAAATGGTAGAAAAGTAACGGATAAACATCCCCCTTTATATCTTTTACTTTATATTCACCATTTTCTATCAGCAATGTGCGCTCATGCAAGTTCCATATTGCAGTATTTATTCCTGCATGTTTAGTTATAAGTGTCTCTTGGGGGTAAAAAACCGGAATAAATATCATCCACTTCTGATCAACAAAGAGAGGAGATTCGCTGTAACAGTATTTATACAGCCTGTCCATCCACCATTCTACTATGTCTCGACCTATCTCCGAATTTTTCAAAGCGCAAAAGCCCAAATTATATAATCCACAACCTAGAATGTCAGTATCAGGCTGCGAGCCTTTATAATCAACCTGCAAATAATTGATGTGGGGTGTCAGCACAACATGATAATTATCCAGCCAAGCATAGATCTCTGTCAGTGGGTTGACCACGTATATGTCTGGATCAAGATAAATCACCTTTTCATATCCTTCACCAAAAAGTTTATTGAAGCAAAAAGGCTTGATAGATGTATTAAACTCTATGACATCATATCTAAATGCCATTTCTTTCCATCTGGGTATCCATTCCTCGTCCAGATGCTCAATTCCTATCTTTTGTGTATCCTCATTCCCCGCATCTGCAAGGAACAAAAAGAAATCCACATCAGGATTATGCCTGACAAAAGACTTCTTCAGTGTGAGGGCCTGAGCAAGATAGTTCTTCGAACAAATAGTAAAAGCACAATTTTTATTCATTTTTCTTTTCTGTAATCTTTGATTATTTTTGCAGGAACACCTCCTACTACGGAATATGGTGGCACGTCATGAGTCACCACAGCATTTGTTCCGATGATGGAACCTTTGCCTATTGTTACTCCTCCAAGAATAGAAGCTTTATCACCTATCCACACATTATCTTCTATCACCACTGGGCCTTTTGAAGAAAGCGCTCTAACTAAAGGTGGCAGTTCCATCGATTGAAGCGTTGAATCACCATGATTATTATCTGATATATATACAAAATGACCAACAACGACTCCATTCCCGATTACAACACTCTGCAAAGCAGAGATCTGGCAATATGCGGAAATTACACAAGAATCTCCAATTTTGATAACCGGATTGTGTGTTTCCCTACGATAATGCCGCCAACAGCCCAAAATACAATGCCTTCCTATTCGGGTATTGTTACCTATGAAGATGCTTTTTTCGCCCTCTCCTTGGAAGACACAAGAACGCCCGATGCTGCTATGCGCTCCTAAAGAGCCTATTTTCCGTCTCAAGTAACACATTCTCAGATTGAAGAATATGCTTCTTACCAATGCTAACAATCTCATAAATTATTATAACCTTTTTATATTTGCCATTATTCCATCTCTTTCCAACCCCAACAAAACATCTTCACTAAAGTCCAACTTTCGGGGCCACCTTCTAGCCTTTAAGTCCCTCCTGAGAGCAAGAATCTTGCCTGTTGTCAATAACTGTTTGCTACTTCCTGGCATACTTACCACAGGCAGAGTCTTTATTCTGAGCCCATGATGCAAAAAGTAGATTGGCAAGAGGCATTCGCCAAGAAAGCCTAATATTCTTTTTTCCCTAGAATATTCGGAAAACTTGATGACAGAGCGAACCCCTTTGAGAATATCAAACTGCCATTTGGCAAACTCGTCAAAAAGAGACTTCTTACAGAGAAACATATTACAAGGATAGAAGAGATTCCCTGTCATGTACTTCTCTACCGTTTTGTAATAGTCAGGATAAAGATGCTCTATTACTTTCAAAAAAATGTAAACATCTTCTATAACAAGAGCTTCTTTAAGATAATCATAAACACTTTTGCTAAGATGCAAAGGATTTGCTAAATAAACATCTGCTTGATCAAACAAAGCGTCTATACCAGATTCTGAAATATGGAAATCAAAATATCTGCGATAATGCTGTAGACCAATATACTCACAATCAAGATTTTTCCATCCCCAGTACTCTGCCGTAAGTTCACAATAATACGGATTCAACTCACTGATATTATCACCCGTATCGTCACCCGAAAAGCCTAAATTCAGTTCTGGATGCAAAACTTTGCCCACATGTATGGGATAATACACGGAAGCATCAGGCAGTTTGGCCTGCTTATGACAGGCAATCAATAATTTTATTTTTTCCATATATTTTATCTTCCAAACACCCAACCTAAATGAAAAAGGTGCAATAAATTTGAAACAAGTATACAAAGACAAGCAACCATCACGGCAAACAAGGGTGCAATGATAGCCTCCAAACAGATCGGCAGAGTAAACGTCGTCCCTACTATCTGCATTGACAAGTGTAAAAAGAAATAGTGCAACACATATATCTGAAGCGTATTCTTACCTAATCGAGATACAAACTGCTTCCGATAATGCTTTTTTTCCAACCCTGCAAAGAGAAGAAAAAAAGAAGAAACAATAAACATAGAGCAAAAGTCGTTGAGATATTCTCTAAGCGTTCCTTCGGCTTTCAGCAGTTGCCCCCCCCACATAGCAACAAGAACAATCAATATAGAAGTAGCATAAACCACACACCTATGCCTCTTTAAAAATTCAAGCCAACCTTTTCTCAAAAGAATTCCGAGGCAAAAGAATGGCCAAAGCTGAAACATATGATTAGTAGACAAGGTAGTTGCCACCAAACTATGATGAAAAGCCAAATGCAAAGAGCCTAAAAGAAGCTCCACAACCAACATTCCATATTCAATACGCATCTGTATTTTACGTATGAGAAACAGCAACAGACAAAAAGTCAACAGAACCGGTAAATACCAATAACCATATTTAGCCTCATCAGTAAGGAATCCTACAATGCTTCCATGATTAACAAAAGTCCAGACTGATCCAAAAATTAGGAAAGGAACCAACAGCCTAACTCGCTTATCAATATGAATACGCTCCGGACAAGTCACAAAACCACTAACAGCCATAAATAAAGGCATGTGAAATACCGTAACTATCTTACCATATACCTCATCTTGTAAAGGAGTGTATTGTGAGAGATGCCCCAATACTACTAAAACAATGGCAAAGGCTTTTAAGGCATCTACAAAAAAGAGCCTTTTATTAACGCACTCTTCAAGCATAAATACAGATCATTTTAGCAACCATAAAGTTATTATGTAGCAAACGTATTAGAGCAATTCTTCCACCCACTAACTTTCGTCTCTCACCTTTCAGCTCTTTCATAAGTTTCATGAATTCCACCTTGTCGTTTTCCTTACATGCCTTGAACACCAACTGGCTCTTCATTCTTATGAGCCATGCCTTTACCTCATTTTTTTGTTGCTCTATAAAAGGCAAAAACATCGGAGCATGACTAGAGAAGAACTCTTCTAGGAATGTATAGGTTGCGAGATTACAATATGCTGTGTTCTGAATATGGTCATAACTATCCATCAACTTATTCATATAGCTGTCGCTGTTCACACAAGAATAATGATAACCCTCATACTCAGTCCACGAATATCTTGTAGCGTAGAAAAAAAGCACAGGAACCACCTGGGCATCTTCTCCAAGATTTATACCTTCTAAAGCATGAATATTATTCTTGACATACAAGTTCTTCCTTATCAACCTGCCCCATATCACATGTTCCAGATTTAGCTCTAAAAACTTTTTTATTTGCTCCTGCCTGGTCTTACAAATCGTAAACTTTTTTTTAACAGAATATTGACCATATTCGCATAGAGAACTACAAGTAACAATATCGCTGTCATCTTCAATTTGCTTTCTCACCAAAGCCTCTATCATATCCAGACTTATCCAGTCATCAGAATCTACATGAACGACAAATTCGCCCTTCGCTTCAGCAACACCTGTATTCCGCGCAGCTGCAAGTCCACGGTTGTGATCGTGCTTTATTATTCTCGTCTGTTCTTTCCGGTCAGGATAATCTTCCAACACATGTTTAAGGATATCTATGCTATGATCAGGCGTACAGTCGTCCACAAAAATAATATCAAGGTTGTGATATGTCTGCTCAAAGATAGAACGGGCACAACGCTCAATATATTTCTCAACGCCATAGACTGGCACAAGAATACTCACTTGATAAGGTTCTTTGCTCATATAATGTTATATGTTTTTGTCTTATGATTAGATTGCCAAAAACAAAGGCGATCCATCAAATAAACAACTTTTAAATATAATCTCCTAAGGCTTCAGAAGCTTATCTCCCCACAACATTTTTCTCGCCATGTATAAAATCACTAAATTCCCAATAGGCCTTCAGGAGGGAATAACTATATGGCATACGAATTAGGACATTTACTATATTACTCAAGCACTGTTTCATTTCTGGAGAATATTCGGAAAGAAAGGTTCTACGATACTCATAGAATGTTTTCTTATCATCATGCCTTAAAGCCTCATATGCAACGCAATAACAAGCATGGGCACTCTTTTGCTTTGTAAGATCATAATATTTTTTTTCTTTATTCTTAAAGAAACCTATCAGCGAACTATAATTTGTGTACCTCTCAACCATCATACGCAGCATGTTTGGCCAGCTCTTCTCTTTTCGCATATAAGAGTCGTCACTCATCACATAATGATAAACAGTACGATTTAATCTTGCGAAGCCATTAGCATACCAAAGCAACATAGGAACAATTCTCCAGTCTTCGCCAACATTCACACCTTCCAAGCTATATACATCCGTATGCGAGTATAAGCTACGATTTATTAATCTTCCCCAAAGCTCATGATGAAGCCATTGTGAAAGGATATTCTCCAACATTTCGTTTTTGTCAGAATATTCCGGTTCGATATAATCTTTGTCTATTGTTTTCTCATTCACGCAAGCTAAACCTGTAACAATATCTGCATTAGATTCGATTTGCTTAGCAACCATACTTTCCACAGCGTCACATTCAATCCAATCATCAGAATCTACATGGGTAACAAACAAGCCCTTCGCTTCAGCAACACCTGTATTCCGCGCAGCAGCAAGTCCACGGTTGTGATCGTGCTTTATTATTCTCGTCTGTTCTTTCCTGCTAGGATAATCTTCCAACACATGTTTAAGGATATCTATGCTATGGTCAGGCGTACAGTCGTCCACAAAAATAATATCAAGGTTGTGATATGTCTGCTCAAAAATAGAACGGACACAACGCTCAATATATTTTTCGACACCGTAGACAGGCACCAAAACGCTTACTTGGTAAGGCTCATTCTCCATAATACTTTTTATCGTTTAATATTGTCAATACTTTGTGAGAGGCTCTTTCATAAAGCTAATTTTATTTCCAACACTTCCGGCCTCTCTTTTTCAACCATCCACCTATCTTTCTATACAACCAAGGCAATTTCTTATAACCTCTTCTACGCCATATACCCACATAGTTAATCAATCCGTGAAGATGTGTATGGCTTGGAAACAATTAATACACAAATCTCTAACGTGAATTATTACAGCACACTGCAAAAGAATAAAGAAATCAAAGGCAAAAACAAGAATATATTCTTATAATGGTATTATTTAATAATATCAATACCTTCACAATCTTTCAGCCAAGTTTCGTAAAGGGCGGAAATCTTACCATCTTTATTATCAAAAATATGAATTTGTTTACCTAAAAGATATCCTAAAATAGCCGCGTGAAGTCGAGTAGTATAAATCGAATCATAACAATTTAAGAAGTCAACGCCACATTTTACATTATAAGGAAGAAGAATTTTTTGCCAATAAAAGTTTTCCAACATTAACTCGCTTTTATCACCAAAATATTTACTTAAACGATTTTCTATCCTTTTCCATACCCTATTGTAAGGGATGTAAGCCCCTATATTATAATTCATCGTGGGCCAGTCTGCAACATTAGCATCCGAAGGAACTATATTGTACATAGGATTTTGAACTAACTCTTTGTCATTACGCAGTAAGAATAGCGTTTTCCCTGTATTGTGAGAACGCTTCAAAAACTTAGGATCCAAGTAGAATGCCATATCAGGTACTAACAAAATATTGTTTTGAACGAAATGCCGTTTCAGAAATTCAAAAGATACTCTATCACGGGCACATATCGTCATATTAGAGCATCGTGAATAAACCTCTATATCTTCCTGTAAATTCTTCTCATTCTCATAGCATACACTTTGTGGAAATACTATAAATTTGTTGTTTGGATATCTTGAAATGATAGAATTTCTAAGATCTGCACAACTTCTCCACAAATCACCGAAATTTCCACCTCCATGAAAGAGTATCACTGTGTCTTTATCAATAATAAAATTATGGGCACAATGAGAACCTGCATACAAACATTTAAAATCAATTTCTTTTAAAAAATTCTTCTCTCCAAGTGCTATAATTGAGTCTCCTATGTTCGCATGATAAGGTAAGTCCAATAAAACATAATCATGATTTATCAAACCTGCAAGCTTATCTTTGATAATATCTTGCAATTGTTGCTTCTTTTGTAAGAAATCCATTATATTCTATTTTATTTTTGTAAAACTAGATACTACTTTTTTAACGACAAACCTTCTTTCTTCCCTTTCAAAAACAAAAAAGAAGAAAGATGGAACCACTATCAACAGAGAAGCTCCAGTAATTGCGATGATGTGGAGAAGTCTATTGCTTATGGGCAGAATGTCTATCAACACATAAATGAGAACGAAAGATACTGCAAAAATTGCTATCGGCTCTAAAAATACTTTTGTCATCCACTTTTTAACCTGAAGATAAGGGAAGAAATATTTTGCATAATACAACCGGATGAAAAGGAGTATACAGAAAATAAAGGCTCTTATCTGTATTACAACATAAGGTGGAAACAAACCCGTAAGCAGGAAAATCCAACCTAACACAAAATTCATTCCATATACACTGGATAGAACAACTTGATAACGCTTTATCTTTGTTTGGGCATAAACAAGCATCCATAGGGGGGCAGACAGAGCCTCCAAATAGATGCAGACTAAGGTCCAGCGACAGAACTCAACTGAATATTGGGGATACTTGCCTAACCATAGATATAGCACCTTGTCTATTTCAAAATAAACCGGTACTAAGAAAATCATCATCAAAAAACTGGATATCTTACTGCATCGCAATATCAGATTTTCCAGATACGCATAATCTTTTGTAACGTATGACTTTACAATTTGAGGATCGAAAGCTGCTTGAAAGTTGCTAACGAATCCGTTAATTATCCCAATAATAGAACTACTCACTCCCATTGCCGCATTGACGGCAACATTAAAAAAGTAATTTACTAAAACGGTTACCCCCTGATTTGTTCCTACAACAGCAGCCTGGCCCAACAAACTCCAGGATGTGAAACTAAATATCTGTTTCAACAGAGGCTTGTCCTTAGGTCTTTCCCACTTGCATATCTCAAAGTTGCGATAACAATATATTCTGTATATCAACATTCCGACAACTGATACCACAAAAAGTAAGGCTCCGTAGTCTATCAATTTATCACCAGGAAGAACTTGTATAAGATAGATGATCAACAACTTATTAACTGCATCAAAAATTGTGAAATAAGCAAATATGTTCATCCGCTCATACGCTACTATTGCACTTCCAAAAGGTGACTGCATTATACCCAAGACAGTGGAAAAAACGGAGAACTGATAAACTACATTAGCCGCAAAGATGCGATCATCGGGAATATTCAAAATGTAATTAACACCCCAAAGGCCAACTGTCTCAGCAAGTACAAATACAATTAATGATATGAAAAGATGAGCTACTATACATGTGTTGAAAACATGGCGTCCAGTATCTACTGTTCCTTTACCTATCTCAGCTGTAATATATCTTTTAGTTGCTGTTGACAGGCCATTATTGAGGAATGAGAAAAACACTATGATGCTGCCAACAACGTTATAAGTACCATAATCGTTAACACCGAGAGTGTTAAATACAACTCTTGCAGTGAACAGCGATATAACCATCATCACGAACATCCTTGCATACATATAGAGGGTGTTCTTGAATATCCTTTTACTTTTTGTTTGACTATCTTCCATTAATCAAAATTTTCCGGTTGACCAAATAAAATGTTTGTTAATCATCTTTATCAACAACGCGATTATGCATATACTAAAGATGAATGTCATTGTATCTTGAACTATTAGATTAAACATCCCGAATCTATGGAACAAATGATTGATAATGATAGATACAGGGAAGATTACAGCATAATTCAATGCATATGCCAATAGGCTGTTACGGCCCCAAAATTCCAAAATGTTATTTCTTCCTATAACTTTGGAAGTGAATGAACAAATATAAATACCAGCCATAGATCCCAAATAGAAAAGTAAATAAGGTCCATAGAAATTTGAACTCATTGAGACGCAATTATTTCCTAATAAGAATACATTAGCCAGAAGAATGATTAAATAAATTGCTATAGATAAGAATAAAGTAAATTTAGAGGTAAAAATTGACTTTAATCCATAATGATCCTTAATAAAAATGCCAACCATCATAAATCCAGATGCTATCAAGGCTGTATCTATGCAAAATGGCATTAAAACATTGAAATAATGATTATAAACAAGACCTATTATCGTTATACCCCCCCCAATCAACCATCTTCTTTTAGCTGAAATTTTACATAATGTGAAAACTATAATTTCTGTTACAAATAGACAGCATAAGAACCATAATATAGAATGAACAAGACTTGCATTTCTATTACAGATAAGTAGATCCAGAATGCTGCGTAACACAGAAACATTTATGCCCTGGATAATCGATATAAGCCACCAGTAAACTATCAATATTACTCCCCAAAAGTAGTAAGGAAATAAGACAGTCTTAAATTTCTTCAGCAGAAAAGATTTAAAAGATAAATCTTTATTACACAGGAAGAAGCCACTTATAAAAAAGAATAGGGGCATATGAAACATATAGACTACAATCTTCACATCGCTATTGAGGAAAGCATGTCCGAATATGACGAACAAAATCGCCATGCCTCTTGCAATGTCAATCCAGTATATTCGTTCTTTCATAAATAGCGTGAATTCTATTTCGATGATTAGACCTGCACATCTCCAACATATTTATCAAATTTGATGGTTTCCCGAGTAACCTTAAAGAGTGAGGAATCACAAATGCAGTATGAGACAACAGGAATGCGCCATACACAACATGTATCAGCCCCGAAGGGGGTGACTTTTCCATAACCCCAGTTTGGGTGAGCAGAGCGAACGCAGACTGGGGAAAGTGCTGTGAATAATATGTCAGCTTCGGAGAGGTTGACTAGCATCTCTGATGCGCATAAACTAGAGAGATGCTTATATGCAGCTGTAATGTATATCACAACATTCAAAGGAACCTCTCATCATAGGATATTCTAAACACCTCACAAAGCTTGATAATCTCGTCATGAGTACTAAGATGCTTATGATAAAAGATTTGTATAACTCATATATAGTTAGGATTTTACGCATTCTGCTAGTCAACCTCTTCGAGGCTGATGGACTGTGCTATCTCATATCCCCAGACTGCACTCGTTCCACTCGTTTTGTCTGGGGTTAATAATGAGTCAACCTCTTCGAGGCTGCTACGTAGGTTCCTACAACCTACAAGGAGATTGTGTATCATTACAGCTTGCGGACGGCCACGAAGGGACACGCCCTGCAGTGGGTGTACATTAGCGTGATATTTGTATGTTCGCTGGTTGTGAGGCCGGCACAAGGCGCGGCCACTACAGTGGATATTCGTTGCTTGACCGACGTTTGCGGACGCTCGAACGAGCGTCCCTACAGTTAGGATGGGGTGCCCGTCTGTTGCAGCTTGTTTCTCAGTTACTACCACTGATAAGTCTGCGGATAAAGGACTGTAACGAACTCGAAACCATGTCCCATATCTGTGTTAAGATTAGAGCCTTGCATATAGTCTGGCATCATCAATTGCATATTCTGAGTAGCAACATCTCGAAAGACTGTATCTTTGTTACGTTCGGCGAACAGCCCTACTCGCGATGACATGCTAGCGAAATGATTTCTTATTTCAGGCACATCCATCAGTTTATCTATTGTAGATTCTATCTGACGGTATGCAGTAGCTCGTTTTCCTTCATGATATCCAGAACTATTCGTAAACGGTTGCACATATTTCTTTTGACTACAAGTCAAATCACATAATATCACTTTAACATCCTCATCGGCAGAGAAAATCGCAGCAATGACCTTCAGCCGCTTGTAGACCATGCATCTGACTGACAAATGTCTCGATATCCACCTGACAAATATCCCTGTGTGACATGATAATAAGGCCTTCAGGCGCTTTGCAAACATTCTTGCTTTGAAGAGTGCATTCGTGGCAAGCTTTATCATCACGAACCGCATTCCTACCTGCCACCAATATTTTTTCAGGCCAAGTAGTATTTCGTACCACATGATAGTGAGACTTGAAGCTGGTTTCAATCCATTCTAACATTGCGCCTCAACGATTGATATTCATCCATAATATTCTTCATTGGCTCACTCAGATCATAGGTATTCACTACACTACCACCGGAACTGTCTCGCGCCATTAGATTTTGTACATTACCATCAAAAACCCGATAGACTGCCAAGCTTCCAGCATCAATATAAGCCGCATCGTGTTCATCAATTTTAGGGCGATTGATAAGCACATTCAGATAGTTTACAATATAAGGACTGTGAGTGGCAAGAATAAGAGACATCTCATATTCTTTACTATGACTGACGAAACAACGGTTGACTAGGAAGTCCATTAGTCTCAACTGATAGTCTGGATAAAGGCTCAACTCTGGTTCTTCCAAAAGGATGCTTACACGCTTCACCGGGAATTCACCAATATTGGTTGTGGCTTTAAAATCTTTAAGACTGTCGGCCTTAGACACATAGGAAAAAATCGAGTGGTTCATCAAGTCTACCAAGTCATAGTATTTAGCAAAGTACTCCACTATCAATTCAAGGGGTATAACATTCTTGGTTCCGGATGAGGCATCATTTAGATTGATGGAATACTTCTCATCTGTGTTGGAAGACACTATTTGATGACGAACTGTATTGCCTACCTTCCGCACCTGAAACTTCACTCCAAGATAATCGATTTCCATCTCTTTGATAGAATCTGTAGCAGCAAGATAATTATCGTATGTATCGTTGAGATAGAAAAGTCGCTTCTGAATCTTCGCATTACCATCATAGATGTCTGGTATTATATTACGTTTGTCAGAGACATAAAGTATCTTCTCTAAGCTAAGCTCGTCACGGGGAACGTAAGAATTTGTACCTTTGAGTTTCTTACCCGAATATTCTATGGTGGTTGAACCGTTCTTATAAACAAATACAGTATCTGGATATAAGAACCCACTCATTCCATTGTTCTTTATATAAGAATCAAACTGAAATCTGAACACAGACTTCTTGACACCAGAATATTTCAGATAGGACCTTATACACATCATCTTATAAAGCCATTGAAAAAGGGATATAACCTTCATGATAGTGCTTTTTCCGCTTCCCGATTCACCTATAAGGATAGTAAGTGGCTTAATATCTTCAATGACTATATCCTGAACCGGACCGAAATGTCTTATTATAATTGATTCCATTTCTTAAATTTGGAGCCGTTTAAATATCAAACAATGGAGCAAATGAGGGTGTTGCTTGTTATTCGCTTGAGCGGACGCTCGAACGAGCGTCCCTACTGTTAGGGTGTGTGAGGAATTGATGCTCGTTGATCGTTCGCTGGGTGCGAGGCCGGCACAAGGCACGGACACTACAGTGGATATTCGTTGTTTGTCCTCGCTTGCGGACGCTCGAACGAGCGTCCCTACGGTTATGTGGATGATTGCATGCGTTACATATTATTCGCTTGTTCTTGCTTGCG
>Ga0256406_1002817_pt1 | contig 23357 bp, 20 predicted proteins | sample RumenRJG_03DNA_FD_185986 | JGI IMG/M metagenome (GOLD analysis project Ga0256406, IMG submission 185986) | Bovine rumen microbial communities from Lethbridge, Alberta, Canada - RJG_03 | ecosystem: Host-associated > Mammals > Digestive system > Stomach > Rumen | place: Canada: Alberta | collected... | reverse complement strand
CACGCAATTCTCACAGTTACTGATTCAAGGCAAAATCACCTTTATATATATTTAACGGACTCATTTTGCAGCCCTTGCTAAAAGACTGAGTAGTTACTTCGTATCAAAAATCAAAGTTTTCCATTGCACACTCCCTCCATTTGAAGCTCTTTTTGCCCCGAAAATAATCACAGCCTATCAGCAAGAAACTACCACTCAGAAAGAGCATAAGCGTTTGCAGAACTTGAAAACCCTATCTTCATATAATGACTCTCTCGCCCACTCAGCCAAATCCGAGCAACTTGCAGGACGCGGCCCTCGTGGCCGTCCGCATACTAAGGGCAAACAAGAAAACCTATCTTCATATAATGACTTTCCCGCCCACTCATCCCAACCTCAGCAACTTGCAGGGCGCGGCCCTCGTGGCCGTCCGCATACTAAGGCGAACAAGAAAACCTATCTTCATATAATGACTTTCCCGCCCACTCATCCCAACCGCAGCAACTTGCAGGGCGCGGCCCTCGTGGCCGTCCGCATCCTACGGGCGAACAGGAACATTCGCAGCTTGCGGACGGCCCCTAACCCTACCTAGCCGCGCCCTGCAGTGGATATTTGAGAACTGACCTAACCTACATAGCTTCACCCTGCAGTGGATATTTGAGGACGGACTCTAACCTGCCAATCTGCGGCACCTGCTCTGACTGATTCTATCTCGGTGAAAATTTGGAGGTCATCAAGAGAGCTATGAATTCGGAGTTAGACAAACGGACAATAATTGTTAGACAAACGGCTAACAGTTAGACTACATTTCTGCAACAACTTTAGAAACGTCGACACACAGACGAAGTTTGAATGGATGATTCATAGCGTCAGTTCATTTGCTCTTCCCTGGAAGTGACGGGAGATAGTGGTTTCAAGGCTTTTCTATGGAGGAGGCCTCACACTGGTCTTCTCTGTGAAGTGTTATTTTTGAAGCCATTCCTCAATTCTTTGGCTGTGTTCTTGCTGTTTTCATAGATTTTATATACTTTTGCCGTAGTATTGAGCTTGATAAAACAAATGTACTAATATATAATGTATAGGACTAATACTTGCGGGGAGCTGAGGCTCTCCGACTGTGGCAAGGAGGTCGTCCTTGCCGGATGGGTGCAGCGCACGCGTAAGATGGGAGGCATGACCTTCGTCGATCTGCGCGACCGCTATGGTATCACGCAGTTGGTTTTCAACGAATCTGCAGATGAGGCACTCTGTGATGCCGCCAATCGTCTCGGACGTGAATATTGCGTCCAGGTGAAGGGTAAGGTCAGCGAGAGGCAGAGCAAGAACCCCAAGATGCCTACCGGTGACATCGAAATCATTGCTTCTGAGCTTAATGTGCTGAGTCCTTCGCTCACTCCTCCATTCACTATCGAGGACAATACTGACGGAGGCGATGACTTGAGAATGAAGTACCGCTACCTGGACCTTCGGCGTCCCGTAGTGAGGAAGAACCTGGAGTTGCGTCATCGCATGACTATTCTTATCCGCAATTTCCTTGATGCTCAGCAGTTCATTGAGGTAGAGACGCCTTTCCTGATTGGTTCTACTCCCGAGGGTGCACGCGATTTCGTAGTGCCAAGCCGTATGAATCCCGGACAGTTCTATGCGCTCCCACAAAGTCCGCAGACGCTCAAGCAACTGCTTATGGTGGCCGGTTTCGACCGTTATTTCCAAATAGTGAAATGTTTCCGCGACGAAGATTTGCGCGCCGACCGCCAGCCGGAATTCACGCAAGTGGACTGCGAGATGAGCTTTGTCGACCAGGACGACGTCATCAATCTCTTTGAGGAGATGTGCCGTATGCTGTTCCGGGAGATTCGGGGCGTGGAGCTTCCGAAGCTTCAACAGATGACGTGGCATGAGGCTATGCGCAGATTTGGCAGCGACAAGCCTGACCTCCGTTTCGGTATGGAGTTTGTGGAGCTGCAAGACATCCTGAAGGGAACGGGTTCGTTCAGTGTTTTCAATGAGGCGGAATACATAGGCGCCATCTGTGTACCCGGTTGTGCCAACTACAGCCGCAAGCAACTCGACGGCCTCACGGAGTTTGTAAGGAAGCCGCAGGTAGGAGCTAAAGGACTTGCCTATATCAAGTATAATGCGGACGGCAGCGTAAAGAGCTCGTTCGAGAAGTACTATACGCCCGAGCAATTCCAAGCTGTCAAGGAGCGCTGTGGAGCTAAGGATGGTGACCTTGTACTGATTCTTAGTGGCGCAAATGCCAACAAGACCCGCGTACAGCTTTGCACGTTGCGCCTCGAAATGGGTGACAGATTGGGTCTGAGAGACAAGAACGTGTTCAAGTGTCTTTGGATTATCGACTTCCCGCTCTTCGAGTGGAGTGACGAGGAACAGCGGCTCATGTCGACTCATCATCCTTTCACAATGCCCAACCCCGACGATATTCCTCTTCTTGACAGCCATCCCGAGCGTGTTCGCGCCAAGGCCTATGACTTTGTGTGCAATGGCATCGAAGTGGGTGGAGGCAGCCTTCGTATCCACGACACTAAGCTGCAGGAGAAGATGTTCGAGGTGCTCGGTTTCACTCCTGAGCGTGCGGAGGCGCAGTTCGGCTTCCTGATGAACGCATTCAAGTACGGCGCACCGCCTCATGCCGGTCTGGCCTTCGGTCTCGACCGCTTCGTGAGCATCCTCGCCGGACTCGACAGTATCCGCGACTGTATCGCCTTCCCCAAGAACAATTCGGGGCGTGATGTCATGCTCGGAGCACCTTCGGAACTTGAGCCTAAACAGCTTGAAGAACTGCATCTTAGAGTTGATTTAGCTCAACCGGAAGAGTAATGAGGCTTGACGTAAGTCAATAAAACACCATTGGACCGCTTTAGGGCGGCCAATGGTGTCAAATTTCCTGCCAAAAACCTGCAAATCTACAAAGAAATGTAGTACATTTGCAAAGTAAAAGAAGAATAGATCAACTTCACGTAAAGAGGTGATTAATAATTCATTCAAGTTTTATGGCAGAAAAGAAAGCAACAAGGAAGGCAGCTGCTTCGAAGACGACAGCAGCACCTGTGACCGTAGCCGCTCCGAGAAGAAGAGGCGCAGTCAAGAAGGAAGAAGTGGTTATTAACTCAGAGAGCGTCGGTTTCCGCGCTGGCGATGTGTACCAGGCACTTGCTGCCGCTGGCAAGGCTCTGAGCGTTGCAGACATTGCTAAGGCCGCCAACATTACTACCGAGGAGGCATATCTCGGTATTGGCTGGCTCTTCAAGGAGGGAAAGGTGAAGGATGAGGATAAGCTCATCACTTTAGCTTAATATCCAGCCTCCGCGCAGAATTAAGGGCTGCAACATGGTAACCAGAATGTTGCAGCTCTTTTTGTATCTGTTACCACAACATAAGGAATGGCATTGAATTACGACACTGAAATCTATCGTCTGCTGGTGTTCGCGGGGGCTCGCGGCCTTCGTGTGAAGACTATCGCACGCGCTGTTTTCAATGCTTCCAACTCATTTTTCGCCCCTTTGGACTATGATGATGTCTATGAATATTGTCGAGGTTTCCTTCGTCGCAAGGCTGCATCTGCATCGTCGCCCATAGAGCATACTGGCGTGAGAGGCTACTACCGGCTGCGCAAACATTGCGAGGCCTCACGACAGCTTATGCTTCAGTTCAAGGAGGATGAGGAAAGTGAGTAGCACTTCACCGCTCTTTGCGGATGGTTTTTTGACATATGGTCTTGCGGTGTATTGCGCAAGATATGGCTATCATTCTTTTCTACTTGCGGAAAGAGTGCAGTCGTAAAATCTGCGTGCGGCTCCCGGTTCATGCTGTCTATGCATGAGGCATAATTAAAATGGAGATAAGTACACCTGTACAGATTGCTTATCTCCATAGAGCGGTTAGGTTCAAAGAACGTGCTGTTTATTTTTCCAAAACCTTGAACTCAGCTCCTGAGGCAAAGTCCTGACCGTTCTGCTCGCTGAGTGCTGTCAGTCTGACGTAACGTGCTTTGACCGGAGTGCGCAAGTTGACGGTCTTCTCCTTACGGTTGTTCTCGAAGTTTCCTTCCGCAACGGGAGCACTCCACTCTTTGCCGTCATTGCTCACTTGTATGCGGTAGCCTTTGATGTTGCCGTTGCCACTGTCCTGGCGTGGCAGGTAAGTGAAGCCCTTGATGCTCTTTTGTGAGCCGCAGTCGAAATCAACCCAGTGGGGGTAGTTGGCTACTGTGACCGAATACATAGTGTGCCAGTAGGTCGACGGGTTACCATCAACGAGATGGTTGGCATCGCCCTTGCCGCTCTCAACACTTGAAGCATAGACCACCGTGAGCGGGATAGACTCGATACGAGTAAACTCCTGCGTGGCAGTGAGCCATTCGCATCCCTTTGCCCATGCAGTCACTCTGCCACCATTGCGAAGGTCGAAGGCTCCCGTGTATTTCACGGCTTTCTTGCTGTTGTTCACCCTGTAGTAAATCTCTTTCTCTTCACCGCTGGCCGTAAGAGTTACCTTACCTTCTGCGCTACGCGTGATGATGAGTGGGGTAGGAGCTGTCAAAGTGATATTGGCAGCGCTGATAAGTGCTTCGTCCTGTTTGCTGGACACCGGACGAATAACGTAGCCGAAGGTATGGGGTGTAGCCATAACACGGTCTTGGCTCAGGGGACCGCCTTGTCCGCAGCTGTTGCCACCAAGCCCAGTAATGGCCTTGTCGAGATGGAGGTATGTGGCATCGCTCTGAGGAAGCTCATAGGGGTGATTGGCCATGGCGAGAGCATTGTCCGACCAGGGAAGGGCCGAGAAGCTCATCCTGTCCTTAGCCACAAACACTGCTCCATTACCGCTGGCGTCGGTCAGAGCCACCCAGCGCGAATCCTGGTGGTTGCCTGTGTCCTGAGGCTTGGGGAAGGGAACAAACTCTTTGGTTACGTCGGTCTGTTTGTAGATGCCTATCATCTGTCCGGTCTTGCGGTCAGGATAGTTGTCCACAGGGCCTCTGCCGTTGTAGCTGAGCTGTCCTAAACGATGGCTCAGCTTCAGAGTGTAGCCCAGTCTGGCGAGAGTTAGTGAAGGCTTGTTGCTTGTGATGGCACTCTCGCTCTCGATGCTTCCGTCGGCAAAGATGGTGTAGACCACCTGTGACGTGAACCGGAAGTCATCCATCCCAAAGGGTTTGTCCTTGAGCTCTATGAGCTTTTTCCAGTTGGCTGTTCCGCCTTCGAGCTTGTAGCCATAGGGAGCCTGAGACACAATGTCGAAAGCTATCGAAACCGAGCCGTCGGCATTCTTGTGCACCTTGTAGGCCTTACTGTGGTGCTGCAAGTTGTTCAGACCGTTGGCGTACCATTCGCCATAGGCCCAGTTGTCGTTATTGGTCCAAGCGCGGAATGCGTTGAGCTTGGGCCCGCAGCCGTCGGCAATGATGTTGTTGTTGCCGTAAGTGAGGCTGTAAAGGGTGCCTTCGTTGAGGTCGAGCGTGGTACTGAAGTTCGATCCCGAAACTGTCAGCTTGCCGTCTTTTTCCTTGCCAACCTCCAGCTTGCCTTGAGCTGCAAGTTGAGGACGCTCCTTAGCCACTTGTAAGGACAATTGCTCTTCTGCCTGCACATAGCCAGCTTTGGCCCATGGCATGTCGTGCTTCAGACGGTAAGTAAGGTGCAGAAGATAGTCTTTTCCAGTGTCAAGACCGTCGTTCAGACCACTGATACTCACTTTCGTGTGCGAGCGTGGAGTTACAGAACCGAGGTTGACAGTCCCTTCTTTCACCACTTTACCGTCGGCAGTCAGTTGATAGCAGAGCTCGTAGCCAGAGAGGTCGTCGGTGTAATAGTTCTTGTTAAAGATGTCGATAACACCGGATTTCTGGTCGCTCCAAGTCGTACTGATGTTCTGGTACACCTTTTTCACCTCGTAGTACTGGGGCTTAGGGGTCTCATCGCCAAAGATGATTCCATTCATCACGAACTGGCCGTCATTGGGAGTATCCCCGAAGTCGCCGCCGTAGGCAGCGTAACGTTTGCCGTCCTTGGTATAGTTCCACATGCTCTGGTCAATCCAGTCCCATATGGCTCCACCCATGAAATAGTTGGTCGACTCAATGGCATCCCAGTAGTCCACAAGGTTACCAACGGCATTGCCCATGGAGTGAGCATATTCAGAGATATGGAAGGGATATTTGATGTTCATTTTGCCCTTCACGGCATCCCTCGTCCAGGTGATACTAGGATATTGGTTGGAGCCCATGTCCACTATGTCGTTATTGCGCTCGTACTGTACGGGGCGTGACACGTCGAAGAGCTTCAGAGAGTCGTAGGCAGCCACAAAATTATGCCCCGGACCAGCTTCGTTGCCGAGACTCCAGATGACGATACATGGATTGTTGACAAGCTCGTGGGCCATTGTCATCACGCGGTCAACGTGAGCAGCCCGGAACTCCGGTACGTGGGAGAGTGAGGCCTCGCCATAGAAATACTCGTGGCTCTCAAGGTTTGCTTCGCTTTCCAAATAGATACCGTACTTGTTACAGAGATAGTAGAAATAGGGATCGTTGGGATAGTGCGATGTGCGCACGTGATTGATGTTGGCACGCTTCATGGCCATTATCTCGCTTTCCATCTGCTGGCGCGAGATGACATGTCCCGTCAGAGGGTTGGTGTCGTGGCGATTGACTCCCTTGAGCTTCAGGGTCTTGTTGTTGATGTAGAAGTAGCGGCCAGCCAGACCGAACTCGTCTCTCTCGGCTGGTGTGTCCTTTATCTCTACAGTGCGGAAGCCAGTCTGCGTGCTTACGGTCTCGATGACCTTGTTGCCATCCATCAGTTCACCTACGAGCACATATACGTTGGGCTGCTCGGCTGTCCAGGGTGTGGCACCTGTTACACGGAGCGTCTGCCTGATGTCGGTCTGGGTGTTCTTGCCGAGTTTCAGCTTCGTGCCGTTGTCCGCAAAGGTGGCCACCAGCGTGTTTTCGTCGCTGTAGAGCTTGTTGCGGTAGAGCGACCAGCGCAGACTCAGCTTCTTGGCGTTACCCGTAGAGAGGTTCTGCAGTGTGGTGACTACATTAAGCTCTCCGTTTCCATTCTTATAGGAGGGAATGGCTTTGAAGTCAGCGATGTGGACTTTAGGTGTGGAGGTGACATAGACATCGCGCAGTATGCCCGGCAGGCGGAACATGTCCTGAGCTTCGAGGAAACTGCCGTCGGATGAGCGGTAGACTTCCACGGCCACTTCGTTGTGCCCCTTGTGGGCGAAGCGTGTGATGTCGAAACGGGCCGCATCGCGCGAGTTCTTTGAGAATCCCACGTAATGGCCGTTCACCCAAAGATAGAAGAAGGAGTCGACACCGTCGAAGTTGAGCACAATCTCTCTTCCGTCCCAGCTTGCCGGAATATCGAAGGAACGACGGAAAGAGCCGACCTCATTGCGGTAGGTATAGGTTGTGTAGTTCTTGGGCGGCTCGCGCATGACACCTTTTTTCCAGTCGCCCGGCTTAATTTCGTATTTGAAGATGACCCACTGGTTCACATAGATAGGTACTCCATACTTCAGGCTTCCGTCCTTCTGCACGCCGGCAATATTCCAGCTTACGGGCACTTTGATAACATCCCATGTGCTGTCGTCAAAGCCCTCCTCATAGAAGGTCTTCGGGCGCTCGTCGGGATTCTTTGAGAAGTGGAACCGCCAGTCACCGTTGAGACTTTGATAGAAGGATGAATTTTCGGGCAGCACTTTCCGGGCTTCCTCTACATTGCCAAAGGAAGTGAAAAGGCTGTGTGCCGGCAGCTTGTTGTAGCCGAGCTGCGTGGGCGACTGCCATTCCATGCCGGTTGGGGCAGTGGCCTGCCCGTAGGCGTAGCCTTCAGCCGGACGGTAATCGCCAAGAGCTGCTAAGGCTACAGAGGCGCTAAGGAGTGTAGATAGGAATCGTAAATTCATTTGGAATGAAGATATGATTGGTTTTAGTATTTCTTGTTTCACTTTTGTTCGCAGCCTGTTTTCAGAGCTCGTCGATGTCTTCGGCATTCCGTTCCAGGATGCTTGCGGCCAGACTGTCGCCTGCCTGGATGATGGAGCACAGCGGATAGAGCATACGGGCCGTGTCGTAGCATCGCTCGTCCTCGTAGCTGTTGAAGTTAAGTCCGAAGGCTCCCATATGCCATCTGATGGCGAGCATCTCGTCGTCGAACATCACCAGTCCGCTGCACAGCAGGTTGATGACCGATTTCTCGCCGTGTCCCATCGGGAACTTCTTGTAGCTGATTTTCCATGCGTCGATGTCCTCATAGTTACCCGTGAAGCGGTTGCGCTGCTTGCGCACCGAGCGCTGATAGATGTCGGCTTTGCAGACATCGTGGAGCAGGGCGGCTATGATGACGTGGTCGCGCTTCACTTCCAGTGCTACTGAGGAGTCGAGTTTTGACATGCTGTCGAGCACGGCCAGCGATGCCTTGCAGACGTTGAGTGAGTGGAGGACGAGTCCTCCTTCCACATTGAGATGGTGGCCTGCCGAGGCTGGAGCTTCAAAGAACCCCATGTCCTCAAGGTCTTTGATGACATCGTCCACTCCCTCGCGCTTTGTGGACTGCAGCAGAGAGATGAACTCTTGCTTGTTTGCTTCCTTGTCTATTTTCATGCTTTGTAGGATTGTATAATGTTAGTTTTGTGAGAGCTGTCCCCTGAGCTGAGTTGTGGGGCTCCCATCTTATAGTCTATGCAAAGTTAATGCAATCGGAATGAACGGACAAGGAAAAGCTGTTTTTTCTTTGCCGTTCCAGTTGTGTACTGTCAGTTGGAGCTGTCGATGCACGTTGGCTTAAAGGCGTTTGGAACGGAAAATCACAAAAAAGCAGTCTTGGAATCACTTCCCGGACTGCCTATATCATTTAGCTTTAATTTCATAAGTTGAGCGACACATCGCTCATTGTTATCCAACAATCTTAATCTTACCTTGCTTAACTAATACCTAAATGATTACAACCTTTAAACCAAATAACTAAAAACCTAAATCTATTACTAACCTAAACAATCTCTTTTCTTTTGACACTGCAAAGGTAGTACTTGTTTTCGGCGCGACCAACAAAATGGTTACGAAACATCATTATTTGGCCGTTTAATTGAGACAGGTCAATTGTTGTGTGCGGAAACAACTAACATTTTCTTGCCTCAATGTGTTTGGAACGCGAGAGTGCGACCGCTTGTCAGCATCTGGTGAAGGTTGTAAGGAGCAGGAATGAAGCTCTGCCGCGGGCTATTCGTCGCCGAAGGTGATTCTGGCTCCAACATTCAGGCTGAAGCGCAGCCTTTTATCCGTGTAGGCCGACTCAACGCAGCTTCCATTCTTGAAATGATAGGTGAGGCCTGGCTCAGCGTACAGACTCACTCTGTTCACGGGACTGTACTCCACTCCGGCTGCGGCATGAGTGCTCCAAAGTAGTTTGTGTTCGCTGACGTTGTGGCTCGACGTAGTCTCAATAATCCCGGTACGGTCGGTGGTTGATGCTTTCCCGCTGACGAGTTTCTCGGCTTCACCATTGGCTGTGACATATGTGTTGAGCCCTTTCATCTTCCATATGCTGTAGCTCACGCCCAAAGGCAGTCCTACATAGTGGAGTTTCTGACTTGTAGTGCTGTGACTGTTACCATTGTCTGAAGTAAAGGTCGACTTCAGGTAGCTGTAGTTGATACCCGAAATGAGACTCCATCTGTCGTTGATGGCGTAGCGCACCGAGATGCCCACTTTCACGGGCAAATCGTGCTTTGCCTTGTGGCTGATGGTAGCGTCGGACTGTGTCAGAACGTTGCTGCCCAAGCTTTTGAAGTCAGATGGGAATGCCCCTATCGGGGCTGCATCCATAAGCATGATACCGTTGTTGGTGCGGCTGCTGCCCGTGGTTCCTTGCAGCGACACTCCCAAAGTGACGGTGTGGTCGCCACCGTCATTGTTCCAGGCATAGGAGCGAGGAGCATAGTCATTGGGGTGTCCCATCGGTCTGTCGGAGGTCGGCTGCTTTGCCTTTTGGGGTGTGGAGGTTTTGTCCTGTTGTGGCTTTACTGTGGGTGTCGAGGAGGTGGTGCTCTCAGGAGTAGCTTCACTTGAGGTCTCCGGGAGTGCTGCGCCGAGGGGTAGGGGCGAAGCGGCCGTCCTGCTATAATGCGATGCAGAACCAGCTACAGCCAACATCTGTCCATGTGTAGGTACTTGGGCCTCAGTCTTCGGCCCTTGCCCTGGTGCCTGTGCGATGTCCTTGCTGTTACCTTTAGCGTGTGTGGCCACATGTTGGCTCGCAACGTCGTAAGAGGGCAGCCAGTGCCAAATGGCCATGCCGGCGGCCAATGCCACTGCGGCAGCCACAGTCCACCGACGCGTGGCGGGGAGCCTCACCACCTTGTGCTTTTGTTCCAGCTGTGGAGCCCCGAGGTTGCCGCGGCGTGCCATTTCCTCTTTGATGCTGTCGAGCAGATGCTCGTCCACCTTGCCTTCGTAGTCGTTGGCGAGATGGCGCAAGTCTTTCATCCAGTTGGCGTCCATAGCGTTATATTTTGTTTTTAAATTCCTTTATCATCCTTGCAAGCATGTTCTTGGCCCGGTGGAATTGCGAGGCAGAACTGTCGGGCTTGATTCCTAACATCTGTGCGATCTCCTTGTGACTGTGACCTTCGATGGCGTAGAGGTTGATGACCTCGCGATAGCCGGCGGGCAGTTGCCGTATGAGCTCAATGACGGTTTCGGGGCTCAGTCCCTCCGTGTCGGGTTCTTCGTCGGGAAGGTCGGGAGGCTCCTTATCGTCGAAGCTCAGGGGAGAGTTCTTTTTGCGTCGGATGAAAGCCAGCGACTCGTTGACCACAATGCGGGTCATCCAAGCTTTCAGCGAACCTTCGCCCTTATAGTGAAACGAGCCTATGTGGGTGAAGATTTTGATGAAGCTCTCCTGCAGCACGTCCTTCAGGTCGTCGTTGTCAACCACATAGCGTGAGCCTACGCCGGAGAGATAGCCGGCATAGGCTCTGAAGAGAGTGTCCATTGCCGAGGCGTCGCCTGATTGAAAGGCTTTCAGCAAGGATTTCTCGCCCGTTGTACGAGAAAGATTCATTGTGGTCACTTTCTGAGTATAACGTGACGGGGCTTAATTTCTTGTGCGATATTTGAACTTGATGGATTTTTCACCACTGTAGGAGCGATACTTCATCGTCAAGTCCACATACTTGCCCTTTGTGTCGGGGAGCTTGTCGAGTCTGAAAGCCATCACGGCATCGGCAGGATGACCGTAGAGAGTGTCGCCCCGTGCATCCTGATGAAGCACCACTTCATAAGGTCCTGATCCTTTCACGAGGTTGATGTAGTGGACGGCTCCCGGCGAGAAGTACGACCTCATGCGCAGGGTCAGATAGCCGTCCTCGCAGACGGTCGTCCAGTCGTTCACAATATCGATGGGGTCGTTGCCGTAGGTTTTATTGTTGTCGGCACCTTTGTCCTCTGCCATCTCCTTCGTGCGGATGGTGTCCACCCAGTTCACGTAGATGTTCTTCATCTCCTTGTTCTTTATCTCGCTCTCCTTAGCCTCTCGGAAGTTGACAAAAGCCCTGACCTCCTTCACGAAAGCTGATTGCGTAAGGTTCACGGGATAGAGCTGTGTGCTGTCGTCCAGCTGAAAGATGGTCTTTCCATGAGCTTGCTTGACGGTCACCACAGCATCGGGATAATAGCGTCCTGCGTCATCATCGTCATCATCGCAGGAACTGAATGCTCCTACACTGAGAACGAGGAGCAGGGACATCACATAATACTTTGTTCTTGTCATCATAATTTCATTTTCTGTTTGATGTTTCTGCTATATAAATGACGGAATGCCTGAAACCTTGCATCGAGGACTACTTTTTTTTCACAGTTTGGGGTTCGCGCTAAGCCGCAGGTAGGTTGCATCACAGCAAGGGTCTTGTTTGTTTTTGTAAAAGATATAGTGCTCTCGAGTTCACTTCTCTAACCACAGGGTTTATCGGGTGCGCAGTAGTTTCGCACTTTTGGCTGATTATCTTGAGCCGATATTTGATGATAAAACCTGTGGGTGAAGAGCTGTTGTGCATAACTCCCCCACTTCTCCTAAACTACAGTTCGACGGAGTACTGTATTGAAAGTACTGGAGTATTTACCCTATAATACTGGAGTAATTCGCTTGCGATACTGGAGTACTTTTCAAGCGGTACTGGCAAGGTTCATTCATTCACCTCACCATTGCCCCGAGTGAGAGGTTAAAGAAAATCATGGACAGGCTTACGCTCCCAAAGGAGCTCTGAGGCTAAGGCTACGGGATTGCCTTACGAGCAAGCTCGACGGCTATCCCGTAGCTTCAGCCTCACCCCAACGGGGACAAAGCCTGTCCATGACGAAAATCGCTGTCGCGTAAAATTGCACCTGCGGTGCATAAAATGATATAGCCGTAAGGTCCGTTTCGTAAGAAAAAGACTATTAGCAACTCAATCTATGGAGCAGTTATCTATCTTGCGGGATTCCCTTGAATCAACTCTTCGCTATACGCTCATTCAGATACTTGGGATTACCAAAACCACGAAAACACTTTGTGTCAGCATCATGTCTTTTCCTGTGTTTTCCGACAATATATTTCCTGTGCATTTTCTCGTGCGTTAAAGAGTAGGAGAGGGGAGAACGAAATTTTCTTCAAAAAAAGTTCTCTCTGCCGTGCAAGGTTTCCGGTAGTGGTGCATTTACAAGGTAGTAACATATAAATCATCTACAAAGAAATGAAAAAATTATCTTTTCTCAGCCTCGCGCTCATGTTCATGAGCGTGTTTAGTCTTAGTTCATGCCTCGGTAACGATGATGGTGAAGATCCCATCACCCCAGAGGAGCACCAAGCTGCCTTTGCGGCTGTACAGGGTATCTACAGCGGTAAGGTGGTCTTCACCAAGGGCGATAACGATTGGGGAACTGCGGCCACCGATACAATGGACGTCAGATGGGACATCAGCACAGACTCTACGCTCATCATCAGTAATTTCCCCATGGAGCCTTTGGCACAGAGCGTGAACGACTCAACGCTGAAGAGAGCCTTGATGTCGGTCGGTACTACTCAGGTAAAATGCCAGACCTACTACACCAAGTCGACACCTCCGACATTCCTTCTCAATCCTTATAACCTGACATTCGACCTCACCTACGACGGTATTACTCATAAGGTGAACGTCTACTTCTACGTTTACAACTCTTATTCTTTCGGCTACTATTCGTCCGAGAAGAAGCAGTTGCTCATGCAGCTTGTAGAGGCTTCAGTCACAGTAGATGAATCGCAGACAAGTATGCTCAACCGTAGTGTCTTCATGAAACTGATAGGCGAGCGCAAGCTTTAAGCTTAAAGTCCATGCTGCATAATCCGTAGGGAGCTACCTGACATGAGCTTCCTCGGTGGTGTGTGTGAGCCGTGGCATGGCGGCAGAAATGAGCGGGGAACAGAGTCTTGAAGGCTGCTGCTTCTCCGCTTTTCAATTGATAGGGCTGTATTGGATTTTGATGCCGCGGCTTATTATTCCCGATGTTTTCAGCCTTAGTCGAAGTATGGGAAAATGATAGTTCGGACTGTCATGTTGTCTGCCTCTTCCTGTCATTCTGTCTTGCTGGGCGTACTGGCCCGGGTTTTGAGAGAGAAAGGGTGTTAAACATGAAAGAAAGGAGATTAATATATGACATTTGACAACTTTACCATTAAGGCCCAGGAGGCTGTTCAGGAGGCTGTGAATACTGCGCAGCGTGCCGGACAGCAAGCAGTGGAGCCAGTGCATCTGCTGCAGGGCATTATCGTAAAAGCCAGGGATGAGGTGAACTACATCTTCCAGAAGCTTGGAGTGAGCCTCCCGCAGGTGGAGACGTTGGTGCAAAGCGAAATAAGCCATCTTCCCAAAGTATCGGGAGGTCAGCCCTATTTGAGCAATGATACCAATGCCGTCTTCCAGCGTACGCTCGACATCTCACAGAAGATGGGTGACCAGTTTGTGAGTGTGGAGCCCATGTTGATGGCCCTGCTGAGCGTGAACAACACCGCAGGCCGTATCCTTAAGGACGCGGGTGTCACGGAGGAAGAATTGCGCAAGGCTGTCGCTGAACTGAGGCAAGGACAGAAGGTGCAAAGCCAGAGTGGCGACGAGAACTATCAGGCGCTCTCCAAATATGCCCGCAATCTCGTGGCCGACGCACGTGCCGGCAAGCTCGATCCGGTGATTGGACGTGATGAGGAAATAAGGCGTGTGCTGCAGATTCTCTCGCGTAGAACCAAGAACAACCCTATCCTGCTCGGTGAGCCTGGTACGGGTAAGACGGCCATAGTTGAGGGGCTGGCTGAGCGTATCGTCCGTGGCGACGTACCGGAGAACTTGAAGAACAAACAAGTCTATTCGCTCGATATGGGTGCTCTGCTTGCCGGAGCCAAGTATAAAGGTGAGTTCGAGGAGCGGCTGAAAGCCGTTATCAAGGAAGTCAGCCAGTCGGACGGCAACATCATCCTCTTCATCGACGAGATTCATACCCTTGTAGGTGCAGGTGGCGGTGAAGGTGCCATGGATGCCGCTAACATTCTGAAGCCTGCGCTGGCGCGTGGTGAACTGAGAGCCATCGGAGCCACTACGCTCAACGAGTATCAGAAGTACTTTGAAAAAGATAAGGCTTTGGAACGCCGTTTCCAGACCGTTATGGTAGACGAACCTTCAGAGGTGGATGCCATCAGTATCCTGCGCGGACTGAAGGAGCGTTATGAGAACCATCACAAGGTGCGTATTACCGACGATGCTTGTATTGCTGCCGTGAAGCTTTCGGAAAGGTACATTTCTGACCGTTTCCTTCCTGACAAGGCCATCGACCTCATGGACGAGGCTGCCGCTAAGCTGAGGATGGAGCGCGACTCTGTGCCTGAGGAGCTCGATGAGATTACGCGTCACCTCAAGCAGTTGGAAATTGAACGCGAGGCTATCAAGCGCGAGAACGACACAGAGAAGATTAAGCAGCTCGACAAGGAAATCGCTGAACTCAAGGAGCAGGAACACGGCTACCGCGCTAAGTGGGAGGCCGAAAAGGGACTCGTGAACAAGATTCAGCAGGACAAGCAGGAGATGGAGAACCTGAAGTTCGAGGCTGAGAGAGCTGAGCGCGAAGGCAACTACGAGCGGGTGGCTGAGATTCGCTACGGTAAGCTTAAAAGTCTGCAGGACGACATCAACAGTATACAGTCACAGCTGAAAGCCACGCAGGGCGGAGCTGCTATGGTGCGTGAGGAAGTTACTGCCGACGATATCGCTGAGGTGGTGAGCCGGTGGACTGGAATACCCGTCACAAGGATGATGCAGAGCGAGCGCGAGAAACTCCTCCACATGGAAGAGGAACTCCACAAGCGCGTCATAGGACAGGACGAGGCCATCAAGGCGGTGAGCGATGCCGTACGCCGCAGCCGTGCCGGTCTGCAGGACCCGAAACGCCCCATTGCCTCGTTTATCTTCCTCGGTACAACCGGTGTCGGTAAGACGGAGCTGGCCAAGGCTTTGGCCGAATATCTCTTCAACGATGAGAGCATGATGACACGTATTGACATGAGCGAGTATCAGGAGAAATTCAGTGTCACCCGTCTTATCGGTGCGCCTCCAGGCTATGTTGGCTACGATGAGGGTGGACAGCTCACTGAGGCTGTCAGGCGTAAGCCTTACAGCGTGGTGCTCTTCGATGAGATAGAGAAAGCCCATCCCGACGTGTTCAATATACTGCTGCAGGTGCTCGACGACGGCCGTCTCACAGACAATAAAGGCCGTACGGTGAACTTCAAGAACACCATCATCATCATGACGTCCAATTTAGGCAGCCAGTACATACAGGCTCAGATGCAAGGCTTGAACGATGCCAATCGCGACAGTCGCATCAAGGAGACTAAGTCAAAGGTGATGGAGATGCTCAAGAAGACGATACGCCCCGAGTTCCTTAATCGTATTGACGACATCATTATGTTCCTTCCGCTCACGAAGCCTCAGATTGCTCAGGTGGTGACGTTGCAGATGGAGAAGGTGAAGGGAATGCTTGCCTCGCAGGGCTTCACACTCAACTGGACGCCGGCTGCCATCGACTATCTTGCCAATGTGGGCTACGATCCTGAGTTCGGTGCACGGCCTGTGAAGAGAGCCATTCAGGACTATGTCCTCAACGACCTCTCAAAGAAGTTGCTTGCTGAACAGGTGGTGAGGGAGAAACCGGTGACGGTCGACGTGGAGAATGGGGCTCTCTCGTTCAGAAACAGTTAAGTTCCAAATCTTCTATAGTAATAACGCATGAAAGGCGCAATGGTCAGAGAAAGGCTGTTGCGCCTTTTTGCTGTTTGAAAAAAAAGATGGCGGATGACTTGCATCCAAACGAATAAACTTATATCTTTGTAGTCATTAATCAATACTATCATGAATACAAGACATCTCATCCTATCACTTTGTGTGGCAATGGCATGTTTGGCTTTGCCCACTCAGACAAGGGCGCAGTACTATATGCCTACGCCCGAGAATCATTATCTTCAGTTGCGTGAGAAGCTGGAATCCAAGACACTGACTGTTGCCGAAAGCAAGGAGGCTCTTTGGCAGTTGGTGGGTACAGGGTCTTTCCAGGCAATGATGTATGCCGGAGGCTATCTCTCCGACCCAGAGCTCTCGAGGGCAGCTGCTTCAGTGGCTGCTTCTATCGCCATGAATCATAAAGAGTACGACGGCGTTGCTATGCGTACTCTGCTCCGCAAGGCCCGACCTCTGCTGAAAGGGAATCTGCGCGGCAAGGTCGAGAGATTTCTTGCACGGAAGCCTGAATCCCCGGGCTATGTGAGCATCTTCGACGGCAAGACGCTCAAAGGATGGAAAGGACTCGTGGAGAATCCCATCAAGAGGGCTGCCATGAGTAGTGGCGAATTGGCACAGAAGCAAAAGGTGGCCGACGAGCTGATGCGTAAGGACTGGACCGTTGAGAACGGACAGCTCGTCTATGTAGGTTCGGGTTTTGACAATATCTGCACGGTAGGAAAGTACAAGGATTTTGAACTTTATGTCGACTGGCGTTTGGACCCTGCCGGAAAGGAGCCCGATGCTGGCATCTATCTGCGTGGAACGCCGCAGGTGCAGATTTGGGATACAGCGCGGGTCAATGTCGGTGCCCAAGTGGGTAGCGGTGGTCTCTACAACAACACAAAACACAGGAGCACCCCTCTGAAAGTGGCTGATAACAAGCTTGGAACCTGGAACAGCTTTCTGATAAAAATGGTGGGTGACAAAGTGACCGTGTGGCTGAACGGAGTAAAAGTGGTGGATAAGGTTGTGATGGAGAACTATTGGGACCGTAGCAAACCCATTCCGCCTGTTGACCAAATTGAGCTTCAGGCTCATGGAAGTCGTGTCTACTTCCGTGACATCTATGTGAAAAGGCTCAAGTAGATGACGGCTCCGGCAGTGGCTGGCACGGTAGAGAAGCTGCGATCCGTACCAGCTTTCTTTTGTTGTGTTGGCACTCAGGTAGGCTGGACCCTGTTCATTTGGTTTGATGAAAACGTTGGATTTGTTTTGTCGTGAGACTGAATTTGACTAACTTTGCATTCATCTAAAGGTATTAGTAATGAACAGATGGATTGGTTGCGCCATGTTGGCATCGCTTTGTTGTTTGGTCGGTGCCTGTGGCAAGAAGGATCAAGGCAAGGACATCATGACGACAGCACCCAAGAAAGTGGAGCATAAGGTCACACAGAAGATGGACTCTTATGCTCACAGTCAAAGTGTGGAATGGCTTGGTAGTACCTACACCGTTATGACGAATCGTGAGCCAGACACGTCGTTGCCATTGGCCGATGACGGTTATGGTGGCAAGTATTATGACAACACTGTAAAGGTGAGGATTCTGCGTAAGGATGGTACCGAGTTCTTCTCCCGTACGTTTAAGAAGAGTGATTTCAAGGCTTATGTGCCTGGCAGCTTTTTCAAGGACGGAGCACTCACTGGTATCGTCTTCGATAAGGCCGAGGGCGATTGCCTGAGTTTCGCGGCCAGCGTGGGCTCTCCTGACAAGATGAGCGACGAGTATGTGCCTTTGAGACTGTCGGTTTCCCGCTTGGGAAAAGTGACTATTTCGCAGGACTCAGACTCAGAGGAATAATGGTAAAGGCATAATTAATGGAGCTGTTCCCAGAGTGGAGCGGTCATGGGCAAAGCGCAAGAATGGATGTACCGGACTATATTCTCGGTACATCCATTCTTGCGTTTCACCGGTGACCACGGCTTTACCCCTTGAGGAGCGCTTCGTGGTCGGCTTCGAAGGACTTGGGATAGCGCCCCTGCAAACAGAGGTTCACAAGGCAGTTGGCAGCCACTTCTACGTCGCTCAGGTCAACTCCCTTGTCGCGGCTGACATTCTTGCCAAGGCAAACCTCCCAGGGAGAGTCGAAGTCACGGTCGTCGGCACCCATATAAGTATCGCCGCTTTCGGCATCTCTGCGGAGCGTGTATTTGATGATTTTCTTCGAGTGTACAGGGCGCATCTCCAGCATCATATCATAAGCCTTGCGTAGTTGTGGGCTGAATTTCTTCGTTCCGGGGAACATGTCGTTGATGACTGGCATTATTTCACTGAAGCTGTAAGCCTGAAAGAATTGTTGTAGTATCATGTAAGTCTTGCTTTTGAGATTGCTGTTTACTTGATTGATGTGCTTTGAGAGTGGCTTGCGGTTTTGAACTGACGGTAGAGTAGCAGAACAATGAGCGGCTTAAACAAAAAGAGTGGTAGCATGACAACCGCCTTCGGGCTCTGTCAATGCTATCACTTTTATTTGTTTGGGGATGGGTCTCTAAAGAGCAAGTCAGAACTTTGCCATCTTTATGGCGTCAACTGCGCATTCGTCACCTTTGTTTCCATATTTGCCTCCACTCCGTTCGCGAGCCTGCTCGATATTGTCGGTAGTGAGCAGGCCATAGATGACGGGGATGTTCTGTACGGCGTTAAGGTGAGCGATACCATAGGTGACACCTTGACAGATGTAATCAAAGTGAGGTGTCTCGCCCCTGATAACCGATCCGAGAATGATGACAGCATCGAAGCCATCGTTTTTTGTCATCTGCTGTGCACCGTAGATAAGCTCGAAGCTTCCCGGTACACGCTTCACGTGGATATTCTCAGGCAGCGTGCCGTGCTCCTGGAGCGTTTTCACCGCTCCTTCGAGCAAAGCATTGGTAATTTCGCAATTCCATTCTGACACAACAATGCCGAAGCACATGTTACTGGCGTCGGGGACGCTTGCCGGATTGTAGTCGGAGAGATTGTGCAGTGCTGTTGACATTATCTGGAAGCGCGTTCAATATACTTGTCAATCTCAGTGCTTTGGACAATCTGGGCATTGACATATTTATCCTTAATGTCTTGGTAAATCTTCAGAGCCTCGTCCTTTTTACCCTGGCTCTCCAGTATCATACCGGCCTTGAGGAGGTAGGTAGGCGAGAATGAGAAGTTTACATCGTCGGCAGCCTGCTTGTCAGCCATCTTGGCTGCTTTCTTGAATTTGCTCACAGCGTCGTCGAGCTTACCGAGATGGGCATCAGCGTCGCCGAGGGCTGCTACTGCGGCAGGACTCACGACAGCGTCGTCGGACGTGTCGTATTTCTCCAAATACTGCTGGGCTTCCTTCCATTTGTTAAGGTTGGCGTAGCAAAGGCCTGCATAGAGGTTTGCAAGGTTGGCTGCTTCGGTACCACTGTAGTCGTCGGCTATTGCAGCAAAGCCTTTGGAGCCGGCACCGTCGCCATTGAGTGCTTTGTCGAACATCTCGTTCTGGAAGTATTCCTGTGCTTTACCCAGCTCAGTGCTTGCCTTATCCTCGCGGCTGGCGTTCCAGGCGCGGTAGCCGAATATGGCACCGATGATAACGATTAAAGCTAAAATGACGATTGTTACATGCTTCTTGTGCTTGTCGAAGAAGGCCTCCGACTTGCCGAGGGCTTCGTTAGCATCGAAAGTGCCCTGTTCTTTCTTTTGTGACATTGTTGTTATTTGTTTTTATTTTCGTTCCGTTGATGATTCCGTAGTCTTGTCGTTGCCAGCACAAGGCATGATGACTACTGGGAGGCAAAGTTACTTATTTTCTATCATTCTGTGAAATTTATTTGCTACTTTTTTCGTTCCTTCGCTGAAAAGGCGTAACTTTGCAATCGACGAAATTTGTTCCCGCTTCTTACATGATTCTTCAACGACTCAGCATAATAAACTTCAAGAACATCCGTTCCTCCGACCTTGTCTTCTCTCCGAAGCTGAACGGATTCATTGGTCCCAATGGTGTGGGAAAGACTAATCTGCTTGATGCCATCTACTATCTCTCGTTCTGCCGTTCTGCTTTCAACCCCATTGACTCTCAGGTGCTGAACCACGAAGCCGATTTCTTCGTGCTTGAAGGCAACTATTCTAATGAGTCGGGCGACGAGGAGCATATCTACTGCGGCATGAAGCGTGGGCAGCGGAAGCATTTCAAGCGCAACCAGAAGGAGTACAAGCGCCTTTCGCAGCATATCGGTCTCATTCCCTTAATCTTTGTATCTCCTTCCGACAGCGGTCTCATTGAGGGAGGAAGTGAGGAGCGCAGAAAGCTCATGGACATGGTCATCTCGCAGTTCGACCATCCCTACATAGATTCGCTTACGCGCTACAACAAGGCCCTGCAGCAACGAAATGCGCTGCTTCGTCAGGAGGAAGAGCCTGATGCGTCGCTGCTCGACGTGTGGGAGGAGGAGATGGCAAGGTCGGGAGAGGCTGTGTTCGCAGCGCGCAGTGCGTTTGTAAAAGAGTTCATCCCCGTCTTCCAGCAAATTTATTCCCGTATCTCGCAAGGAGCTGAGGAAGTGGGTATCAACTACGTGTCGCACTGTCAGCGTGGCCCTCTGCTTGACATCATCCGCGGCGGACGTCCTAAGGATCGCATCATGGGCTACTCGCTGCATGGTGTCCACCGTGACGACCTTGAACTGATGGTAGGTGGCTATCAGCTCAAGCGCGAGGGCTCGCAAGGGCAGCACAAGACCTTTGCTTTGGCTCTGAAGCTTGCCCAGTTCGACTTCCTCAGACGAACAGCCTCGGCCACGACGCCCCTTCTGCTGCTCGACGATATCTTCGACAAGTTGGACGCTCATCGGGTAGAAGAGATTGTGAAGCTCGTTTCGGGCAGCAATTTCGGACAGATATTCATTACCGATACCAATCGCGACCATCTTGACCGCATCCTTTCAGCCGGCTTTGCCGACTACAAACTCTTTGCCGTCGATCATGGCGACATCAACTTAAAATCGGAGGGGCCACATGTTTAAGCGTTATCCGGAAAGCCTCTCGCTCATTCTGCAGAAGCTGCTGAGGGACGAAGGTCTTGAGTTGCCCCTGAAGCAGCGTCGGCTTATTGATGCCTGGGAAAAGGTAGCTGGGAAGATAGCCGCACGCTACACGACTCAGAAATTCATCAAGAATCAGACGCTCTTTGTGAAAATCACCAATCCTGCTCTCAGACAGGACTTGACAATGATGCGCTCGCAGCTTGTGGCCAAACTCAACCGGGAGGCTGGTGGAGCCGTCATCATGGACATACACTTTTTTTGATTCTTTCTGCTGGGAAAGGTACTTGAGTCTTTACTCCCTATCGAAGGGGTGAAGTGACCGTTGTGTTTGTCATTTTTCTTAACAACTGTTTAATTAATATAAATAATAGAAGGAGGCATAACAACGTTGAAAAATAATTACTAAATTTGTAATTGAAAGCAGAGAAAAACCGTCGCTATTTCATTCGCAAAGGTCTGATATATGATTGGTTAACCCTTGTGCTTGGCAGAAGAAAATGAGGTTGAGTCTCTAAGAAAGGAATTTACAAAAGTCGTGAACTTTCCAGTCGGCTTCAGCACTCTGATAATTCTTGAAAAGGGCACTGTTTCTGCTTTCTTCCCAAACTTGCCATAATACGACCTGTAAAGGAGTAATCCTAGAAGGTAAGTATATGATCGGGGCTGTTGGAGTTTTACTCCGACAGCCTTTTCGATTTATATAAGATGTTCTTCCGCCCCGTGTTTTCCGGGGCTCAGACTGCTTCTGCAATGGCTTTGACTTGTGTACAGAAGTAGAAAGAAAGCGCCGGAAGCCTTTCCGCGTGTGTATATCGGTAGGAAGGTTCCGGCTTGTAGTTTATGTCGTAGTCTGTGGCTTACTCATAGTCACCATCATTGCTCACATCCTCAGCCTCGAGGTCGAGGTCCTCAGGATTCTCTTCGTATGTCGTGCGATAGCTTTCTTCCGTGAGCTTGTCGTCGTCGAAATCGTCCTCGTCCTCATCCTCATTATATTCGTCTGCGGGCTCGTCCTGCAAGTCGTTGTCGTCGTCGGCTTCATCGTCGTCCGTGGGCCGTGGTTTCTCCTCCGGTTCCGGTTTCGGTGCTTCCACCATAGGTTTGGCTTTGGCAAAGATGGCTTCGGCCCATGTGCCCTTGGGAATCTCCAGCACCTCGAAGCCGTCGTTGACCTTCTTCTCATACATGCCGCCCGGCTTTTTCAACCGGTCCTGCGGTAGTGTGGTAGTACTGATGTCGAAGCCACTTTCAATAATGTCCTGAATGCTCTGTGGAAGCGACTCCCATCCACCGCCGAAGTTGCGGTCGAGAATCTCCATGAGCTTGGCGGCTGAGATGTGGCGTATGTTCTCATAGGTGAGGTCGGTGACGCGCTGTATGGGCCGCTTCTTTACAGCCCACTTCACCTTGGCGCCGTCGTCCTTGGCCACCAGAGAAGTCTTGAAGCCCCTGGCTTCGTATTTCTTGATTACTTCGGGCTTGTCTACTTTCACCTCTTCTATCTCGAAGGCCGTGTGGAAGATGTCGAAGTAGTGACGCATGTTGTCCTTGAGGTCAGCGTTCTTGCTTGCCGACTCCCAAAGTCTGAAGAGGTCGTTCTCCTGCAAATCCCATACGTTGCCTTTATTGAGATTCTTCAGTGTTACTGTTGGTTTCTGTTTCATATTGAGTGTCATTGTGTTTCAGCGCCCTTACTTTCTTGGTTCAGGCAACATGATTTCTATACGATGCAAAAGTAAATACTAAATTCTTAAATCGCAAACTTTTTAGATAAAAAATGAGTGCATCAATGCGTGTTCTTGTGCATAAGGGTGAACGGACTATCTCTTCCTGATGTGGAAATTTCATTGCACACTGGTTTGGCTCAGGCCTCAAAAAGCGTATCAAAAATCAAAGGTCGCGAGAAAGTTTGTAAATAAAAAAGAACGCGAAAGTGCCAAAATACGGGCATATTTTGAAGCAAGACTTACTTTGCTCCCAAATACGCCAAAATAGAGAGGCTT
>Ga0256406_1002815_pt1 | contig 23386 bp, 19 predicted proteins | sample RumenRJG_03DNA_FD_185986 | JGI IMG/M metagenome (GOLD analysis project Ga0256406, IMG submission 185986) | Bovine rumen microbial communities from Lethbridge, Alberta, Canada - RJG_03 | ecosystem: Host-associated > Mammals > Digestive system > Stomach > Rumen | place: Canada: Alberta | collected... | reverse complement strand
TTGCAGAAAATGATAAAAATGTCTACTTTTGCAAAAAGAAAGAGGAAAAAAATATTCGATATGTCTACTTTTAGAAAATAATAATATCAAAGATCATTTTTAGTGTCTACTCTGAGGAGCTGGTACACCGTAAGGTATTAGTTTATAATCCGTGCCCATAACGATTCGCTATCTTACATGCAAAGATACAAAATTTTTAAGGCGATTGCAAGTTTTTGGACAGGAAAAACAAACCAGGCTTTCAATTTTTATTCAACAAAGGCCGAACTGATATTTCCCGAAATTACTTTCCGCCTCCGACTTCCTCTATCCTTATTGCGTCATAGCCTTTTATCTGCACAACGATGGGATGAAGCTGAGTGCCGTGGAGCATCGACTGGAGCTTCTTGTCGGCCGCATAGCTCGTGATTTGTTCCACAGCCTCCGACCACTGCCGCTTGGCATCAGCATCGGTAGCATCGGCCTTAAGGTATTTAAGCTCAAGGATGTAGCTATGCTTCACCATCGGGTATACGGCATAGTTGGGCAGGAGGAAAAAGTCGCAGTATCCGTGCGAGAACTCCATCTCAGGCGCAATAAGATAATAATTCGTCAGCGTAAGGTAAGCGTTCATGAATCCCTGCAGATTGCGCTCACCCTCAATGAGTTGCCGTATGGCTGTCGTATCGTGGTAGGCCCTACAGATATATTTTATGAGTGGCTGCCAATCGCCGTGAAGAGCAGCACGACTGAAATAAAGGCTTAGCTCAGTGGTATTTACGCGCGATATAGACTGGTATTCGTCCAACAGATAATGATAGTACTGCAACCGCACGTTGTTGTTGGGGATAGTGAGCTTGAGCAGTTCACCCTCCACACCGCCGATGGTCAGCATACCGTAATAGTACAGCAGGCTGAGGAAATTGCCGAATTCCATCATCCGCTCTGCAGGAAAATGGCTGACTATCTGCCCGTAAACATAACCTTGCTCGGCGATGTCATGAACGACATTCAACCGTTCTCCCTCCAAAGTGTCTATTTCTATCAGCCGTTTCAACTTGCCATAATCCGTCATCGTATTCGGATCGACAAGTTCCTTGGGGCGACTTCCCAACCCGACAAGGTTGTTCATGTAATAACATACCATGTCGCTGTTGAAAATACTGGGTTCATTGCCGAAACTCTCTTCGGCAAAGCAGTAGTTGTCGTACCACGGCTTAATGTCGTCGATTATGCTATCCTCAGTAACGTCTTCTTTGATAGCCCCGGCATCCTTATAATACCGTATCATCTGCCGGACTTCGTCCTCCGAGAAACCGAGCATCTGGTTGAATCGCGGATCCATGGTGATATTCAGCGCGATATTGTAGCCGCTGGTCAGGTCGTCAAGGGTTATGGGCGACACCCCGAGCATGATGATGCGGTCGAACATACCCTTAAAGAGCTTAAAGACATCACGATAGAAGCCCGTGCCATGGGTAAGGGCATGGTAAGCATCGTGGCCTTTGATATTCAAGACGTTATTCGTAAAGTTATCATACTCATCAACAATGAGATAGAGCTTTGAACCTGCACTCCGGGCCACATCGTTAATAAAGTTAAGCCTTTGTTCCCCACCCTTTATCTGCCTTATCTCATCCACGATATTACCGGGATAGAACGCCGCGTATGCTTTGGCAAAACTTTCGCAGCGCAAACTTAGATAGCAGTCGAAGTTGTATTGCAGGCGATCCACATCACTTCCTACGCGTGAGAAGTCCAGGTGCATAACCTGGTACTTGTTCCTATTCTCCGTCGGATGGTCGGCAACGTACAGTCCACTGAACAGCTCCTCAAAGCCGGATTTCTCGTTAACATCGTAATAAGCCTCAAGCATATTGAGGAAAAGACTCTTGCCGAAACGGCGCGGACGGACAAGAAACAGAAAGTTGCCTGCCTGCTCCATCTTCTCGAAATACATGGTCTTGTCGACCAGGTATTTGTTCTCACTCCGCACCTGCTTGAAATTGGAGATGCCGTAAGGTATTAGTTTAAAATCCGTGCCCATAACGATTCGCTATCTTACATGCAAAGATACAAATTTTTAAGGCGATTGCAAGTTTTTGAGCAAGGAAAATCGCGATGCGGAATATTTTTAACAAAACATTATTCTATCGTTATGAGTCTGTCCATCTTCATCACACCGTTTGTCTTAACGAAGTGCACTTTCTTTGCACCTTTAAAGCCCATATCGACAAAGTCATAGCGGTACCACATATCACCTAAAGGAGTGATTGACAGGATTTTCGTCGGACCGTCACCATCCTGCGCGCCAGAGCGGAAGTCCCAAATAGCATAGCCAAAGCCATCGTAGTCGTAATCGGATGCCAACTTGTTAAGCAGACGTGGAGCACAATACTTTTTTAGGTTTACGTCAGCGCCGTTTGTCGCAACTCCAAATAGCTTTCGTATTATTTTTTTCGCCTCTGCATTATCCTCTTTTTCAGCTTTCTCCTTAGCAGCCGCCTTGGCTATAGAGTCCTGCTGACGGGCTTTGAGAGCAGCCGCCTCAGCTTCCGCCTTCGCTATAGAATCAGCATTCTCCTGCTTAACGCTGACACTATCCTTATCCGCTTGAGCTTTTTCTTTACCCGACGGGCCACAAGCCGCAAGACTGCACACCGTCAAGATGATTGCATAAATTACCAGTCGTCTCATAGCTGTAAATTTTAGTTAGTTGTACGATTTTAGTTATGAATCGCTAATGTTGAGGAAGAACCGTAAATTCCAATCCTCGGTTGCAAAGATAATACTTTTCCGTGAGGTTTAACTATTTCAAATTATTTCTTTCTAAAAGAAATTTTATTTATCTTCGAGATATCTTTTTTCTCTACCCTTAGTCTCAACCATAATCCATTAAATTTCAGTCATCCCTATCTCCACCATATTCTCCTTGTAGAACTATCATTAATATTATTAGTTTTAAGAATCGGAATAGCCGTAAAGTCAACCTGAAGAAAAAGTATGCGCGTTCAGACTCAATGATAACAGTCATTTCTCGCCACCCGTCCGGCCATCCAAAACACACGAAATATCTTTACACCATTTCAATACATACCATTTTGGCTTGCGAAACGGTCCGTTTCATCGTCTAAAACGGCCCGTTTCGCAGTCTAAAACGGTCCGTTTCGCAAAGCAAAAAGGCATAAATTGCAAAGCGTTGACAATCAGACTATTGCAAAGGCGAATCTAAAATGGCAGTAAGATGAAATACTTTTACATTCAAATATGAATTTTATTGTTCATTCATCGGTCCGCAGAATAACCAAAAAATCGTCCGTGGAAACAATTAAGGCGGCCCCATCTTATTCACTAATAAGATGAAACCGCCGGATTATATTAAAGTTTAGTCATCATGTTGCGTGCGAAAGAAAATATTATGTAGTAAGGTTAACACACAGGCTTTAGAATCAAAGAAGTCCTTACAGAATACCCATCTGTATTAAGAGCCGCTCTTGCGGAAGAATTGAGAGACTCATCGAAACTGGCTCCCGCTCTTTTCTGCACGTCTTTTTTAGGAGGGCACACGTCAGGTCCTCACAGTTATATACCGTTCTTCGGCAATCCCTGTATGACTCGTAAAAGTAAGATAGGATTACGCGTCAGCTGTAACCTAATAAGACTTTCGTGAGTCTATATAGAAGATTGTTACGGTTGCAAAGATAATAGCTTTCCGCGAGACTTGACTATTTCAAATTATTTCTTTTTTAAAAGAAATTACCATTTCATTCTAAAATATTCATTATCTTTGCATTTGGATAGAACTTGCGACCGAAGACAGCAAGTGACAACAAGCTACAAAAACGAAACAGGACTGCGAAAAGAAAGAAGAATGAGACTGTTTAAAAGAAAAACCAAAGACATAAACAAACTGAAGGAGGACGTCGAAAAGGCCCTTGGGTGCTCGGTAGGCACGCCGAAGGACTTCCAGCGGCTCCGCGATGCCATCTACTCACGGCTGCACATCATCATCGGACTGTCGACGCTCATGCGACTGTGGGGATACGTCAACGAGGAAGGACATCCGAGAAAGGGGACCCTCGACACCCTCGCCCAATATTTGGGCTACCGCGACTGGACCGACTACAGCCACATGGCCTTGGAAGACGCCGAGTCGGACAGCTCACAGATTATGAGCCACGGCATCAGCGTCCCCGACCAACTCACTGAGGGTGACCGCCTACGGCTGAGGTGGCTTCCCGACAGGATTTGCGACATAGAGTATCTCGGTGGCATTGACTTCCGTATCGTCGCAGCCGCGAACACCCATCTGCACGTCGGCGACAGGTTCAAATGCAACTTTATTATAGAGAATGAGCCGATGTATCTAAGCAATCTACAGCGTGAGGGACTGGCTCCAATGAATTATATCTGTGGAAAGAAAGCCGGCGTAAGGTACGAATTACTGCCGAAAGAGGAGAATAATGAGGACTGAGAGCATCAGTTTTCACTAACGAAAGAACATTATTCGTAGGAAAATATCACCTTTTTAGACGTATCAGAAAGGGGCAAGTTACCTCCTGACTTGCTTGCCTCAAAGCTAAAAACACAATCAATAGAACACAAAATGGCGGAAACGGTTCCATGGATAAGCCGCATAGCTCTTGCGGCTGGCCCTCGGAGCGTGGATGACAACGGTAGCGAAATGATTGACATCGAACACATCATCAACCTTGGCAGGCCAAAACTGATTGCCGATGACGGGTGCCTGATGGCCTCTGACATATATGTCGCTGAGATTAGGACAGTCCTTGAAGGCACCCTTCATCAAATGGGAGCCGCCGGGAATGATTACCGACCGCAGATTTCCGTCGCCACGAAAAGCGTTGAAGGTAATCTCCTCCACCTTATATATAAAGCCATCATAGTTAACCACATCGGGCACCTCAACGGTAGAATCCGACTTATTGGCAAGACGCGCCGTAGCCTTTCCGCCACCCCACGACTCATAAATGATATTCGAATACTGGAACCGCGCCACGACATCGTAATGAGGACGCGGATTGGCCAGACGGTCCCAAGCAAACAGACCACCGACGATAAGTATAACGGCCAGACACAACGATACCGCAAGAGTGGCCATACGCCTACGGCGGCGAATGTTAGGGACCACGTCGCTGACATGAGCCAGACGGCTGTCGAGAGGTCGGAGCATCCTGCGCACTACACCGCCCCACGGCCATCCGAGCCTCATCTCACGGAGGATGACTCCGAGGCTGTATACGTCGTTGCGCTCATCGGTGACGGAGAGGTGGCGCTGCTCGGGCGAAATATATCCTTCGGTGCCCGCCGACTGTTTGAAAATGGTGAAGCTGTCGGTGTCGGCAAGACCGAAATCGATAAGTTTCACCTGACAACCGTTACGGGTAATCATGATATTTGAAGGTTTTAGATCGCGGTGGACGACTTGAAGAGAGTGGACATACTCCACGGCACGGATAATCTGGAGAGCAATCTGCCGACGGCTGCAGCGGTCGGACTTCCACGGAAACGACTCCGGCGACTCGCCGTCAAGCCACTGGCTAAGGGTCAGTCCGTCGACCCACTCCATGACGATGCACGTGCCATAAGGATCAATGACGCAGAAATCAAAGACTTTCACAACGCAGGGGTTGTGAAACATCAAGAGGATGTCGTACTCCTTTCTGAGCAGAGCGAGAATTCCGGACTGTCTTCATACTGTTTCTGCAGCGATTTGACGACATACCACTGACCGTTGCGGCGGGCGCGCCACAGGATGCAGTATGATCCGTCGGCAATCTTCTCAAAGTCGGTGTAACTACTTGATGTTGCGGTGTAGTCGTCGACTGTGAAGCTGGAGTATGAAGTATCTTCTCTCATAATATCATAGGCCGGCACACGGACCAGACCAAGGTCGTTGAAAACAATCGGCAAATAAGATTATAGCATACTGAATACCAACACGTTGGGCAGGCATCAGTTAGCCATCTCCGACATAAACTTGATGCGGACGAGACGTATCTCCTCCTCGGTATAATCCTCGTCGAGCTCGTCGTAGGCCTTATCGAGGCTGTCGGTGTCCGATTCCATGAAATATTGGTATATGTCGTCTATCTGATCCTCGTCATAAACATCCTCAAGGAAGTAATCGATATTAATCTTCGTACCGCTGTAGACAATCTCATCGAGCTTGTCGAGGAGTTCGTCGAAGTCGAGACCCTCAGCCACGGCAATGTCGTCGAGAGGTATCTTACGGTCGATATTGCTTATAATCTTCAGTTTTTTGTTTTTGTTCGACACCGTGCGCACGCGCAGTTCCTCGGTCGGCACGATGTTATTCTCCTCACAGTACTTCTTTATAAGGTCGCAGAACGGCTGACCGTAGCGCTTGGCCTTTCCCACGCCGACGCCCTGAATCTTCTGAAGATCAGTGAGATTGGTGGGATACATCGTGGCCATCTGGTCGAGCGACAGGTCCTGGAAGATGACATAAGCGGGCAGTTTCTTCTTCTGGGCTATCTCGCGCCGGAGGTTGACAAGCATCTTCTTCAGCGGCAGGTCGAGAGCCGACGTAGCCCCGTCGCCTTCCTCCTCATAGTCGTCCTTGAAGACAGTGTCCATGACTATGGGGAACGACGTAGGATTGTCAAGGTATTTCTTTCCGGCTGCGGTGAGTTTCAGGATGCCGTAGTTCTCGACATCCTTACGCAGATAACCGGCAAGAAGAGCCTGACGTATGACCGGATTCCAAATAGCCACATCCATATCGCTGCCCTCGGCAAACTCCTCAAGCTCGTCGTGGTGGTGGTCGCGGATGTCATCGGTGGCAAAGCCCTTGACGAAGTTGACCACATATTCCTGGTGGAAGTTCTCCTTCAAGGCCTTAACGGCACTGAGGACGATGACGAGAGCGTCCTTACCCTCAATCTTTTTCTTCGGGTTGCGGCAGTTGTCGCACATTCCACAGTTGTCCTTAGGGTATTCCTCACCGAAATAATGGAGCAGCATCTTGCGGCGGCACACCGACGACTCAGCATAGGCCTGGGTTTCCTGCAACAACTGACGGCCTATCTCTTGCTCGGCTACCGGCTTGTTCTCCATGAACTTTTCAAGTTTTTTCAAGTCCTTCTGCGAGTAGAAGGCTATACAGTCGCCCTCCTGACCGTCGCGTCCGGCACGGCCCGTCTCCTGGTAGTAGCCTTCAAGGCTCTTAGGGATGTCGTAATGGATGACAAACCGCACATCGGGTTTGTCGATACCCATACCGAAAGCGATGGTCGCAACGATGATGTCGATGCGTTCCTGAAGGAAATCGTCCTGGGTGTGCGACCGCACTTCGGCATCGAGACCGGCATGGTAGGCAGCAGCCTTAATATCGTTGGCACGAAGAATCTCGGCTAATTCCTCAACTTTCTTGCGCGAAAGGCAGTAGATAATACCGCTCTTGCCAGGATTCTCCTTTATATACTTGACGATATCCTTGTCGATATTTTTAGTTTTGGGGCGTACCTCATAGTAGAGGTTCGGACGGTTGAAGGAACTCTTGAACTGCACTGCGTCCTCAATGCCGAGACTGCGGAGGATGTCGGTGCGCACCTTGTCGGTGGCCGTCGCCGTCAGGGCGATAATCGGTGCCCGTCCTATCTGGTCGACCGACTCCCTTATCTTGCGGTATTCGGGGCGGAAATCGTGACCCCACTCCGAGATACAATGGGCCTCATCAATAGCATAGAAACTGATTTTGACACTCTTGAAGTAGTCGACGTTCTCCTGCTTGTTGAGCGACTCAGGAGCCACATACAGCAGTTTGGTCTTGCCCGACGAGATATCGGCCTTCACCTGGTCGATTTCCGACTTCTTCAGCGACGAGTTTAGATAGTGAGCCACACCGTCCTCCTCGCTGATGCCGTTGATAACATCAACCTGGTTCTTCATCAACGCGATAAGGGGCGACACAACGATGGCCAGACCGTCCATGAGCAACGACGGCAGCTGATAGCAAAGACTCTTGCCGCCACCGGTAGGCATAAGAACAAAAACGTCGTGACCGCCCATGAGATTGCGGATAATAGACTCCTGATCGCCTTTGAAATTGTCAAAGCCGAATATTCTTTTCAGTTCCTTTTTAAGATTGTCAGTGTTCGTCATTGATTGTGTGAAATTGTAAAGGTACCGCCGTAACGGCAAAACCGCAAGTAGACTGTATTGTGTTGAAAGACGCGTAACCGCGTAACATGTAATAATGAGAGGCGGAAGTTGTTTGCGGACTCCTTCCGCCTCCCATCGTTCATGGCCTATGCCGACTCCAGCCGGCGCAGATGCGACTTCTCGAACTGCTGGCGGGCATAGTCGGCAGTAACCTCGAAAGTGCGCTTGCGCGACGATGGAATCTCGAACATAGCGTCGCTCATGATATTCTCGACGATGGAGCGCAGACCGCGGGCACCGAGTTTGAACTCTATTGCCTTATCGACGATGAAGTCGAGGGCATCATCGGTGAACGTCAGTTTAACCTTGTCCATCTCGAAGAGCTTCTCATACTGGCGGATGATGGAATTCTTCGGCTCAACGAGGATACGGCGCAGAGCCTCGCGGTCGAGGGGCCGCAGATAGGTGAGCACCGGCAGACGGCCTATAATCTCGGGGATGAGCCCGAACGACTTCAAGTCCTGCGGGGTAATATACTGCATGAGGTCGGCCTTATCGATCTTCGCTGTGTTCTGGACGGAGTTAAAGCCCACCACGTGGGTATTCAGACGTTGGGCAATTTTCTGCTCAATACCGTCGAAAGCTCCACCGCAGATGAAGAGGATATTGTGGGTATCGACATGGATATATTCCTGGTCGGGGTGCTTACGACCACCCTGAGGCGGAACGTTAACCATCGTTCCCTCAAGGAGTTTCAGCAGTCCCTGCTGCACGCCCTCACCACTGACATCACGGGTAATACTCGGATTGTCGCCTTTACGGGCAATCTTGTCAATCTCGTCGATGAAGACGATACCCTTCTCGGCTGCCTGGAGGTCGTAGTTGGCCACCTGAAGCAGACGCGAAAGGATGCTCTCAACATCCTCGCCCACATAGCCGGCCTCGGTGAAGACAGTAGCGTCGACGATGGTGAAAGGCACATCGAGCAGTTTGGCAATGGTACGCGCCAGGAGAGTCTTACCCGTTCCGGTCGAACCAACCATAATGATATTGCTCTTCTCTATCTCCACGCCATTATCGTCCTTTGGCTGTTGCAGACGCTTATAGTGGTTGTAGACGGCCACAGAGAGTGTGCGCTTGGCCTCATCCTGTCCAATGACATACTGGTCGAGATACTCTTTTATCTCTTTTGGCTTTGGCACTTTTGTAGGTGCCGCGTTCTTCTTGGCGTCTTTCTGGACGGCATCGTACACACCGGCCTGCTGGGCTATCTGCCATGCCTGGCGCAGACAGTCCTCGCAAATATTGCCATTGATGCCTGTGATGAGAAGCCGGACCTGATTCTCCGCTCTTCCACAAAAATTACATTTCTTCGGCATTGATATTTTTCCTCCTTTTGGTTTACTTTGTTTCAGTGTTTGCAGGAGCCGCCGACTTTGGATCGCGCTTGAGCACTTGGTCGATCATGCCATACTCCTTGGCCTCCTCAGCCGTCATCCAGTAGTTACGGTCGCTGTCCTTCCACACCTTGTCGTAGCTCTGATGGGAGTGGCTGGCGATGATGGTATAGAGTTCTTTCTTGAACTTCTGAATCTCGCGGGCCTCAATCTCGATATCCGAAGCCTGGCCCTGCACGCCGCCAAGGGGCTGATGGATCATCACACGGCTGTGGGGCAGAGCCGACCGCTTGCCCTCCTGACCGCTGACGAGGAGCACGGCGGCCATTGACGCTGCCATGCCGGTGCAGATAGTAGCCACATCGGACGAGATGAACTGCATAGTGTCGTAGATGCCGAGACCGGCTGTGACACTGCCCCCAGGGCTGTTGATATAGATAGATATGTCCTTGCCGCTGTCGACGGAGTCGAGGTACAGCAGCTGGGCCTGAAGAGTGTTGGCTGCATAGTCGTCAATCTCCGAGCCGAGGAAGATGATGCGGTCCATCATCAGGCGCGAGTAAACGTCCATCTGAGTGACGTTCAGCTGGCGTTCCTCGAGGATGTATGGGTTCATGTACTGCTGCTGGGCCTTTAGGGTCTCGTCGAGGACGAGGCCGTTGATTCCCAGTTTCTGTGTAGCGAATTTTCTGAAATCGTTCATTTGCCTTTCCTTTCTGTTGGGTTGTTAAACACGAAAAAGAGGCTATCGAGTATCCTCTTATCGGTGTCTATTATGCAAAGTGTGTGCCAAAATTATTGGCCTTATTGCATAACTCAACACAAAGATAAGAAAAAAACTCGATAACCTCTATATAAAAAGGATATTTTTTCGAAAAATTATTTGTTTTCTTCCTCAAGCATCTTGTTGAAGTCGTCGAGGGAGATCTCCTTGTGGTCGAGTTTGACGACATCCTTCAGTGCTGCGGTGAGCTTGGTGTCGAGGGCGCGGTCAGCCATCTGCTGTACTGTCTCAGGCTTCTTGAGCAGCTCTTCGGCATACTTAGCGACATACTCATCAGGAATACTTGTCATGCCATACTGAGCGAACTGCATGCGAGCCATCTCGGCAGCTGCTTCCTTGATGTCAGGAGTATCGACCTTAATCTTCTGAGCCTCAGCCAACTGGTTCTTAGCCAGATCCCATGTCAGAGTCTCGAGACTGCCGGCATAGTTGTTGTCGATGAACTTCTTCTTGTCTTCCTCGGTCTTGAGGTTCTTCGAGTTGTTTGCAAGAAGGATGCGCTTGAGGAGCTCGTCAGGGTACTGCACCTTACCAATCTTCTTGAGCACGTGAGCACGGACGTCCTGAAGGAACTTAAAGTCGGAATCGCCCTTGAGCTGCTCAGCAAGGCCCTTAGCGATGGCCTCACGGAAGCCCTTCTCGTCCTTGATGCCGCTGTCCTTGCCGTAGATGCCTTCCCAGAGCTCAGCGTTGACCTCGTGCTTGACGAAGCGCGACACCTCTGTCACCTGGAAAGTGAAGTCACCCTTGTGCTCACCGACCTTGTCGCGGTCGCACTTCAGGAGGGCAGCGATGCTGGTATCCTTACCCTTGTAGGCTGCTGTCGGGTTGAAAGTGATGATATCGCCCGGCTTTGCGTTAGCAAACTTTTCCTTCTCCGCCTCGTCGTCGAAGTAAACAGGCATCAGCGACTCGTCGCTCAGGGTGATACCACCCTCGAGAGTGTTGCCGTTAGCGTCAAGCTCGCGGAGGTCGCCCTTCAGCACGTCGCGCTGCTCAGGATCGTAAACATCGGCCTTGGCATAGCTGCCGGCACGGCTTGCGAACATGTCAACCTGCTTGTCGATAAGGTCGTCGTCGACCTTGATATCATAGTATGCCACCTTGTCGCGGCCTGAGAGCTTAGCTTCGAACTCCGGTGCGACAGCAATGTCGAACTGGAATGTATAAGGTGCTGCCTTCTCGAGGTCGACAGGCGCCTGACCCTCGTGAGGCAGGGGCTGACCAAGCATGTTGATCTTGTTGTCGGTGATATACTTGTCAAGATTCTCACCGAGGAGCTTGTTGATGACATCAACCTTGACCTGAGTGCCAAACTGACGCTTAATCATGCCCATAGGCACCTGTCCGGGACGGAATCCTGGGACGTTAGCACGCTTGCGATAGTCTTTGAGTGTCTTCTCGACATCATCCTTGAAGTCGTTCTCTTCGACGGTAATGGTCAGAAGGCCATTGACCTTGTCGGGATTTTCGAATGAAATTTGCATTTCTGGATTATTCTTTATTTATGTTTATTATTTTCAAAAAAATTACTTAGTAGAATCCGAGGGGCATTGCAAGATACGCCCAATCGAGCCGCAAAGTTACTCAAAATTTGCGTAACAACCTAAGATATAAGGAGAAAATTTATTTTTTTAACCCTCATCCTCAGCCTTCTGTTGAGCCCGGCGACGCTCGTCGAGGAGCTGGAAGTCCTTCTTCTGGAGCACGAAGTCGGATCCGAGATACTTCTCGCGCACGGTCTTGTTGGCGGCAAGTTCCTCTGGAGTGCCCTTGAAGAGTATGCGACCCTCAAAGAGGAGGTAAGCGCGGTCGGTGATATTCAGAGTCTCATGGACGTTATGGTCGGTGATGAGAATGCCGATATTGCGGAACTTCAGCTGCCAGACGATATGCTGGATGTCCTCCACAGCGATAGGGTCGACACCGGCAAACGGCTCGTCGAGCATGATGAACTTTGGGTCGATGGCCAGACAGCGCGCTATCTCCGTACGGCGGCGCTCACCACCCGACAGGCGGTCGCCCTTGTTCTTGCGGACTTTCTCCAGGCGAAACTCCTTGATGAGGCTCTCCATCTTGTCGATACGCTGCTGGCGGTTGAGTTTCGTCATTTCCAGGACCGACATGATATTGTCCTCTACGCTCATCTTGCGGAATACGCTCGCCTCCTGGGGCAGATAGCCGATACCTACCCTCGCCCGCTTATAGACAGGGAACTTCGTTATCTCGGTGTCGTTGATGAAGACGTGACCGTCGTTGGGCACGATAAGGCCGGTGGTCATATAGAAACTCGTCGTCTTACCGGCTCCGTTAGGACCGAGAAGTCCCACAATCTCGCCTTGACGCACATTGATGCTCACACCGTTGACGACGGTGCGCTTGCCATAACGCTTAACAAGGCCCTCGGTGCGCAGAATACTATGCTGGACACCGGCAGCAGGATCGTCAGCGGCCGGCTGGCCCTCACGGGGTGCAACATCCTCAAGGGGATGCACCACTACATTGTCTTTTTCGCTCATAATCGTTTCTTTGTGGTGCAAAATTAGCAAAATTAACTTTAATATCAGCCAACTTTTGAAAAACTATTTGATTACATGCAGTTTTTTATAGGATTTTGCGTAATTTTGCAAACTGTTAAATAACAATACGACAGCATGCTAATATTCAAATGGCTGACAACATTCGGCAAATACCTGCAGCTTATGGGCAGGACGTTCTCGCGCCCGGAGCGGATGAGAATGTTCGGCAAGAAATACATTAAGGAGATGTCGCAGCTCGGAGTCGACTCCATAGGCATCGTCCTGCTGATATCGTTCTTCATTGGAGCGGTAATTTGCATACAGATAAAACTGAACATCCAGAGTCCGTGGATGCCGCATTGGGTGTCGGGATACGTCACGAGAGAGATAATGCTCTTAGAGTTCTCCAGTTCCATCATGTGCCTCATCCTTTCGGGAAAAGTAGGATCGAACATTGCCTCCGAGCTCGGCACGATGCGCGTCACCCAACAGATTGATGCTCTGGAGATTATGGGAGTCAACTCGGCAAGTTATCTCATCCTGCCAAAGATTGCGGGACTGATGACCATCATGCCGTTCCTTGTCATCTTCTCCAGTGCCACGGGCATTTTGGGAGCCTACGCTACATCATTCCTGGCCCACATCATCAGCGTCGAGGACCTCACTGCCGGCATCCAGCACGACTTCAATCCGTGGTTCATGTATATGAGCATTATAAAGAGCCTCTTCTTCGCGTTCATCATCGCAAGCGTTTCGTCGTTCATGGGCTACACCGTCAAGGGCGGCTCAGTAGAGGTGGGCAAGGCCTCCACCGATGCCGTGGTATGCTCCAGCGTTCTGATTCTGTTCTCCGATGTATTCCTAACACAACTATTATCATAATGATTGAAGCAAAACACATATATAAGAGTTTCGACGACAAGGAGGTGCTCCACGATATCAGCACCGTCTTCGAGGACGGAAAGACCAATCTCATCATCGGACTGAGCGGAGCCGGAAAGACCGTGCTCATGCGGACACTCGTTGGACTGCTCACGCCAACGAAGGGCGATGTGCTCTACGACGGCCGCAACTTCTACGGCATGTCGAAAAAGGAGCAGATAATGATGCGCCGCGAGATGGGAATGATCTTCCAGGGAGCGGCCCTGTTCGACTCACTGACGGTATTGGAGAACGTAAGGTTCCCACTCGATATGTTCTCGAATATGACCTACCGCGAGCGCAACACAAGAGCGATGGAATGCCTCGAAAGGGTCAACTTGAAAGGTGCCGAGAGCAAATACCCCGGTGAGATTTCGGGCGGTATGCAGAAACGTGTGGCCATAGCCCGCGCCGTCGTCATGAACCCGAAGTATCTCTTCTGCGACGAGCCGAACTCCGGCCTCGACCCAAAGACATCACTCGTTATCGACGATCTGCTCTCGGGAATAACAAAAGAGTACAACACAACGACAATAATAAATACCCACGACATGAATTCGGTCATGGGCATCGGCGAGAATATCATCTTCATTGCCGACGGGCGAAAGGAATGGCAGGGCAATAAGGACACTGTCATCTCGTCGCACAACAAGAAACTCAACGACCTCGTATTCGCCTCCGACCTGTTCAAGAAGGTTAAGGAAGTGGAGCTTGAGGGTGAGCGCAAGGAATAAGCCGCAGTTCCATACCCCTCATTCCATCAGATTAAGCCAACCCGCTGGCACAGTTTTATTTCCGAGCACTCCAATACGGCCATAGAGGAATGCAAACAAGTTCCTTCATGGCCCAAAGCCAGTCGTTTAGGGTTGCTAAACAATATATATGCAAGAGCTAAGTCGGCATTGACTTTCAGCACAATCAAAACGCCGTAGAATCGGGAGCCATCCCCCCACTCCGGCGCAAAACATTATAATATCGCGGAAATATTAATCATTCATTATACATGTCGAAATTAAAGAATTTCTTCACTAAAGCCATTTCTCTGCTTACCCCCCCATTAAGAATGAGCTACCTTTCCTCGTTCTGTTCTTCCTGCTAATATCCTTGTCTCCAATAAAATTCCTCATCGGAGGATTGTCTTCAGCCGGAGCCATGGACACCATTGTTTACACTCACCTCTGTCGTGCCATGGCAATAAGCTATCTATTCACATGTATAGTGTACTATTCCCACAAGAAATGGGTGAAGGTATTATTTTTAGCAATAGGCTGCATGCTATTCGGATTGAACATTTTCTTATGGTTAGTATTTCACAAGATAATCTCTCCGCAGATAATAACCCTAATAGGAGAGACCAATTATACAGAAGCTTCCGAATTCTTATCTACGTTCCTACTACGTGGCAAAGGATTAATATCACTTTTTATCCTTGCCATCACCATTTCCATAATCATATATGTTGAAAAGAAGAATAATTTTTTGCAAATTAAAAATGTCGTTTGTTTTAGAATATTATCTGCAATAATCTTATTATCATCCACTGTCGGATTCTATCACTTCAACGTTTATTACCAGATTTTTAAAAGTAAGACCGTTGATGATTGCCAGATAGGAGACCTCTTCCCCTTTGACGCTCTGACAGCAACCATATATTCATTAAATGCCATTAGAACTACAAATAATGAAATGAACTATGCCATAAAGGTTGCTGAAGCTGAAAAAGGGGGCTCTATTACTGAGAAAGATTCTCTTCACATTATATTAATAATTGGCGAATCGTACATCAAGAGCCACTCTCAAGTTTATGGTTATGGTCTACCTACTACGCCCAATCTCAAACGGGAGGAAGACAATGGGAATCTTTTTGTATTCAACAATGTCGTTTCACCATTTAATGGTACTTCTCCGGTATTAAAGAATTTATTCTGCTGCAATTCTATTGCAGAAGGAGAAAAATGGTATAAATCGCCATTCTTTCCCACATGTTTCAAGCGATCAGGATACACTATCAACTATTGGGACAACCAAAGGGTAACGAAATCTCAAGGAACATGGGACTTCTCTATGAATTCATTCCTCTTTGACAAGAGACTTTGCCAAATAGCTTATAGCGAAGCTGCCCCGGAAGGTTTCCCGTATGACGACCAACTTATCTCCGACTTTGAAAGAAGCGGAAAGAAAAAGGATGGCAAATATGTCTTTGACATTTTCCACCTCTGGGGTCAGCATGTAGATGCCTCAGAACGTTATCCCCATGGTCAGTTCTCCCGTTTCTCGGCTAAGGACATACGTAACAATGCGCCTTACATGACCGAGAGCAAGAAGCAGGACATTGCCAATTACGACAACGCCACATACTATAACGACTACGTCATTAACCATATTATCAATCTCTACCGCAACAAGAACACAGTGGTGGTTTATTTCTCCGACCATGGTGAGGAAATATACGACTACCGCGACTCCAAAGGCCGTGTGGAGGCTGCTACGGGACAAGAAAAGAACTGGCTGAAATATCAGTTTGAAGTGCCGTTCGTCATCTGGTGCTCCGACAAATACAAGGCTCTGCATCCCGATATCGTCCGCCGCATCAAGGCATCGCTCAACCGCCCGTTCATGACCGACAATACCTGTCACCTGCTCTTCGACCTCGCTGGGCTCAAGACCATCTACTACCGGGCGGAGCGCGACCTCATCAGTCCAAAGTTCAAGCCGTCAAAGCGTATCGTCAACAACAATACCGACTTCGATGCCGTGATGAGGAAATAACCGCTGGCAGCAGGCCGTAGCCCGTGACGTTTCGATGCCGTGATGAGCAAATAACCACAGGCATAGGGCTCTATCATTCAGATTTTTAATGACATGGCATGATGGTTACATTGGTTGCCTCCGGCGGATGCTCATTACATGCCATGGTGCAGATGCTATGGTTCTTTTCATTTAGAAGAGTCATGGAACAACAAGAGATACCGGCAACAAGATGTTAAAATAATTCATATTATTCCATCTTTTGCATCGTCTTTGTACCGCATTGATTATCAGCGGGTTATTAATACATGCCATTTTGCGTTCTAAAACGGCCCGTTTTAGGACGCAAAACGGCCCGTTTCGCAAGCTGAAACGGGCCGTTTGGGAAGCCCAAATGGCATGTTTGGGAATGGTGTAAAGATATTTCAGTATCGGATTATTGTTGCGTTGTCCTTTCCGGGCTGTAAGGTAATCTGTGACGCTACGATTATTCGATAAATCTGAATCTAAAAAAAATAAGGATGACCTCCCGATGATTATTCACCAGAAAGTCATCCTTTTTTGTTTTGTATCACCGACAAAAGCGATTACTTCATATACCATACGCCCTTGCGCTTGATCATTGGCACAAGAACCTCCTCACTCGTGTTATCGCCAAACGCCAGCTGGAGATAGACAGCGGCAAGGGTAGTGTCGTTCTTCATCACGTCGGCACGACTGACCTTCACCGTCTTGATGCCCTTGTGCAGACTGTCCTGTTCGCCGGCAAACGTCGTAGCGTTCTTCTCGAGCAGAGCACGATACGACTTAGGTATCGGTTTCGAGAAGTATGTGCCGTCGACGAAAGCCTTGATGTTGCCATGCTGGAGGTAGCTGTAGTACTGGGCAGCAGCTTTCCCGGCTATCTCCCCCTCATGAGAGACCGGCTTGCTCTTTCCGCATCCGGCCAAAGCGAGGACGACAACAAATGATAACAATATCTTATGCATTCCAATAACCTTTTGACTGCCAATCATTTCTGACGGATGAAGACGTTGATGGGACAGCCGTGGAGCGACCAGTTCTCACGAATTTTGTTCTCAAGGAAACGTCGGTACTGCTCCTTGATGTACTGCGGCAGGTTGGCATAGAACACAAACGACGGTATCTGTGTGTTCGGCAGCTGCGAGCAGTATTTTATCTTTATGAACTTTCCCTTTACCGACTGTGGCGGTGTGGCCTCGATGATTGGCAGCATGACGGAGTTGAGTTTCGTCGTTCCGATATGCATCTTGCGGTTGAGATATACCTGCTTGGCGGTCTCGAGAACCTTAAAGATGCGCTGCTTGGTTATCGCCGATGCAAAGATAATCGGGAAGTCGGTAAATGGTGCCATACGGTTGTAGATGGCATTCTTGAACGTATCGATGGCCTTCTGGCTCTTGTCCTGAACAAGGTCCCACTTATTCACGACGACGACAAGACTCTTGTTGTTCTTCTGTATAAGCTGGAAGATATTCATGTCCTGAGCCTCTATACCGCGGGTGGCATCAATCATGAGTATGCACACGTCGCTGTTCTCAATGGCGCGGATGGAACGCATGACACTGTAGAACTCCAGGTCCTCAGTAACCTTGTTCTTACGGCGGATACCGGCGGTATCGACGAGATAGAAGTCGAATCCGAATTTCGTATAACGCGTGTAGATACTGTCGCGGGTTGTGCCTGCAATCTCGGTGACGATATTGCGGTCCTCGCCAATAAAGGCGTTGATGATGCTCGACTTTCCGGCATTAGGACGGCCTACGACAGCAAAGCGGGGAATGTCCTCCTCGAGGCTTTCCTCAGGAATATCCTTGAGTTTAGTGAGGATAAGGTCGAGCAGGTCGCCGGTGCCTCCGCCCGTAGCAGCGCTGATGCACTGTGGATCGCCAAGGCCGAGGCCATAGAATTCGGCTGCGCTGTAGCTCTCGCCGCTGTTGTCAACTTTGTTTGCCACGAGGATAACGGGAAGCTTTGTGCGGCGCAGAATCTTTGCCACGTCCTCGTCCCAGTCGGTGATGCCCGTCTCGTTGTCGACGAGAAAGAGGATGAGGTCGGCCTCGTCAGTGGCCACACGCACCTGCTGGCGGATGGCATCCTCAAAAATATCGTCCGATTTTACTACCCATCCGCCGGTATCGACGACTGAGAATTCACGGCCGTTCCATGAGCACTTGCCATACTGACGGTCGCGGGTGGTGCCCGCGGTATCGCTGACAATGGCACGGCGGCTCTGTGTCAGACGATTGAAAAGTGTAGACTTGCCCACATTAGGACGGCCTACAATAGCTACTAAATTTGCCATTTGTTTGATTTCTGAAGTTTAACATTCTTCGGCCCTCCATGACGGAGAGTATGCTCTGCATACAGTTAGAGCCAAATTATTTATCACGTTTCTTGTTTGTGAGCCGGCGATTATTCGGGATCGTAACCGAAGTTGCGCAGCTCACGCTGGTTGTTGCGCCAGTCCTTGTCGACTTTTACGAAGGTCTCGAGGAATATCTTCTTGCCGAAGAACTGTTCGAGGCTCTTCCGCGCCTCCATCGACACCTTCTTCAGTGCCTGTCCCTGATGTCCGATGATAATTCCCTTCTGTGAGTCGCGCTCGACATAGATGACAGCGTTGATATGTATGACACTCTCGTTCTCCTTGAACCTTTCGACGACAACCTCAACCGAATAAGGTATCTCCTTGTCATAATAGCGCAGTATCTTCTCACGGATAATCTCCGAGACGAAGAACTTCGCCGGTTTGTCGGTGAGCTGGTCCTTGTCGAAATATGCCGGATTCTCAGGCAGAAGTTCCTTTATACGCTTCATCAGGATGTCAACACCGAACTTATTCGAGGCCGAGATGGGAAGGATCTCCGCATTGGGCAACAGCGCATGCCACTTCTCGACGAGGGCACCAAGGCGTTTGTTGGCATCACAGCCCGTGAGTTCGTCAATCTTGTTGATAAGCAGAATGACCGGTATGGTCATCTTACTGACACGGTCGAGAAAATCCTTGTTCTTCTCGGGATTCTCTACAACATCGGTAACATAAAGGAGGACGTCAGCATCGGCAAGCGCACTTTCAGAGAACTGAAGCATCATCTCCTGCATCTTGTAGTTAGGCTTGAGAACGCCGGGAGTGTCGGAGAATACTATCTGGCAGTCAGCCTCATTGACGATACCCATGATACGATGGCGCGTGGTCTGGGCCTTGAACGTGGCAATGGAAATCTTCTCGCCGACGAGTTGATTCATCAGCGTACTCTTACCGACATTCGGATTGCCTACTATATTTACAAATCCTGCTTTGAACATTGTTTTAAAGACAAAAAACGCATCTCTCCATATAATACCGAAAGATGCGTTTTTAATTAATTATCGTAAGAGAGTGTATTCATTATTTGGCCCCTGCCACCTTGTCGCCGTCGTAAGCCCATTTGTAGAATGAAGCTCCGTGGACGAAACCGGCACCGAACGCTGTAAAGATGATGTTGTCGCCCTTCTTCAGACGCGACTCATTATCCCATATTGCCAATGGAATGGTAGCAGCACTTGTGTTGCCGTAGTGGTCAATATTGATCAGGACCTTGTCAAGAGGAAGCTCCGCACGCTTGGCTACAGCCTCAATAATGCGTCTGTTTGCCTCGTGAGGAATAACCCAGTCGATATTCTCAGCACTGAGATTGTTGCGCTTCATGATCTCCATCACATCGTTGCTCATATAAGTAACAGCATAGCGGAAGACCGTTCTACCCTCCTGATAGAGGAAGTGCAGACGGTGGTCGACCGTGAAATGTGATGGCGGGCACACTGATCCGCCGGCTTTCATGTGAAGGAACGGCAGACCGCTTCCGTCGGTGCGGAGATAAGAGTCCTGCACACCGATGTTCTGCTCCTCGGTAGCCTCTACGAGTACAGCTCCGGCTCCGTCGCCAAAGAGCACGCACGTAGCGCGGTCAGTATAGTCGACGAGCGATGACATCTTATCAGCTCCTATAACAATGATCTTCTTGTAACGGCCACTCTGAATCATCGACGCGGCAACGTCGAGGGTATAGAGGAATCCGCAGCAAGCAGCCTCAAAGTCGAAAGCGAAAGCGTTCTTCAAGCCAAGTTTACCTACAACGATACTTGCCGTTGAAGGGAACTTGTAGTCCGGCGTAGTGGTTGTGACAATAAGCGCATCAATGGTATCCGGATCAACGCCCGTCTTCTGTATCAGTTGCTTCGCTGCCTTGCGCGCCATATAACTGGTGCCCAAGCCTTCCTCGGTGAGGATGCGACGCTCCTTGATGCCGACACGGGTTGTTATCCATTCATCACTGGTATCGACCATACGCGACAACTCCTCGTTGGTGAGGATATAGTCGGGAACATAACCGCCGATACCCGTGATTATGGCATTGATTTTACCCATTGCACTGTGAATTATTCAGCTGTCTCCTTGACGATAGCGACTTTTCCACGATAGTAGCCGCATGTCGGACATACTGTGTGATAAACGTAGTAAGCGCCGCAGTTAGGGCATACTGCCAGTGTAGGTGCTACTGCCTTATCATGAGTTCTTCTTTTAAGTGTACGAGTCTTTGACTGTCTTCTTTTAGGATGTGCCATTGTTTCTTTAAATTTTTAATTTTTAATCGTCAATCTTTAAATTACTGAGGGCTGCCCAGCGTGGGTCCACCGATGGCTTGCTATCCTCACCGCTTCGGGCGGCAGAGTGCTCTTCAAGAGCCCGTATCATGGCAGGGTCGCATTTTCCAGGTGCATGCACATGCCTGATAGGAATCGCAAGGTCGATGAACTCATAGATGAACCACGCAACATCGAGTATTCCTTCGTCCTCGGCCACCGTCACGAGGTCGTCATCTTCTGAGTATTCCCTACCGAACTTGGCATTGAGACGCTGCTCAAACTCTATCGGTTGCTCCATGTCCTCAAGGCAACGGTCGCAGGGTACGATGACCATGCCATTACCTCTGAAAGCCAGGGAGAAGAAGTCGCCGTCGGTGCGTACAATGTCAATATCGACATGCACCTTTCCCTTCGACACTTCCGGAGCCTCGACAGCATCAAAGAAACTGTCGTCAAGGTCAAAAGACAGGCTTGTAAGTCCGTCATTAAGACCATTTAAATCCAACTTCAAGGTTTCCAAGTCCATAATCGGGTTGCAAAGTTACAAATTATTTCTGATAATCAGCAACTTAAAATCAAAAAAAATATTATTTTCACTTTTCAACGTCGGACGCGCCGCCATTACAAGCTTTTCTTCAGCTCTATACGGAACGTCGTTCCATGTGGGGAGCCATCGCCGCGGTCGACCTCTGAGCTCTTGACAAATATCTTTCCTTTATGATATTCCTCCACTATTCGCTTGGCGAGACTGAGCCCCAGGCCCCAACCACGTTTCTTCGTAGTAAACCCAGGGCGGAACACGTTACCAACGTCTTTCTTCCTTATTCCCTTGCCGGTGTCGCTGACCTCCACAATAGCCTTCTCCGCAGTCTCCTCCACATGAAGAGTGATAGTACCCGGTCCGCCACCCATAGCGTCGACGGCATTCTTCGAGAGATTCTCTATCACCCATTCAAAAAGTGAGGCATTGAGTTTTACTATAATGTCATGATCAGGAAAATCCTTCACCATCTTGACCTTCTTCGATGTACGGCGGTCCATATAATCGATGACATGGTCCATGACATCGTTCAGACTTGACGGCACCGGCCCGGGCAGAGAGCCAATCTTCGAGAACCTGTCAGCGATAAGCTGCAGTCGTTTAACATCCTTGTCCATCTCCGGAATAAGCGTATCATCAGGATAACTCTCCTTCAAAATTTCTATCCAAGCCATAAGGGAGGATATCGGGGTTCCAAGCTGATGGGCTGTTTCCTTAGACAGTCCCACCCAAACTTTGTTCTGTTCGGCCTTCTTTGAAGTCAACAGCGCGAAGATAGCCACTACGACGAAGAGCATAACCACTCCTAATTGAACAAAAGGATAGATAGCAAGACGCTTCAACATAAGCGAGTCGTCGTATACAACATCTATATAGTCGCTACTCTTCGATGGGTCAGTCACCCTTGTAGAAGTCGTATCACCACTATCAGCAGAGGAATCGCCCACATTAGAAGTAGCAACGTCGACATCGGATGATGTATCATTCTGGTCAAGACTGATTCTAATCACCCTGCCCGACGCTTTCAACCGTTTTCCTATCTCCTCTGCTGCCTTCAGACTGTCAGCATAATTCTTCTCATTAATGTCGAGATTACGGAACTCAGTAACATTGGAGTTGCGGTCCATCACTATAACAGGGATGGTATTGTTCTCATTAAGAACTTTCAGCACAAGCGAGAGGTCTGTATTCTCATCAGCATTATTAAGACTCCGCATAGCTTGCGCCCACACTTCCATCTTGTTCCGTTCCTCATTCTCAAGGTCCTTAGTGAGAGCATGCGACACGACAAGCGAGGCGACGGCTATAATCACCGCTGCTAACACAAGCAATATCTTAACCTGTCTGATTCTGTCTGTCCACTGCATACGCAATAATAACGTATCCAATAAGAATTTATTATTGCTATGCCCTGACAAATCTATCCTCTCCTAATTTTTCTATCGTTTCTTATAGTTCCTATTGCTCCTATAGTTCCTATAGTCACTATAGCTTCTATAGCTCCTATAGCTTCCTATGATTGCCTATAGCTCCCTATAAATTCCTATCCCCTCCTATAACAACCAAAAAAGAAAGCCCCGAGTGCATTGCTGCTCTCAGGGCTTCCTGGAAAAAAGGCGGCTTCCTACTCTCCCGCATTGCATTGCAGTACCATCGGCGTAAGTGGGCTTAACTTCTCTGTTCGGAATGGGAAGAGGTG
>Ga0256406_1002814_pt1 | contig 23394 bp, 20 predicted proteins | sample RumenRJG_03DNA_FD_185986 | JGI IMG/M metagenome (GOLD analysis project Ga0256406, IMG submission 185986) | Bovine rumen microbial communities from Lethbridge, Alberta, Canada - RJG_03 | ecosystem: Host-associated > Mammals > Digestive system > Stomach > Rumen | place: Canada: Alberta | collected... | reverse complement strand
TGGAACTTGGCGTCTTCGGGAATGGCGCTGGGGCGCACATCGCGGATCTTGGCATTGTTCTGGTAATATTCCCAACGGCCGTTTTCGTGCAGAATGACCGTGGAACCGTTCGAAGTGGTGGCAATAATGTCTTCAGCAAAGACCCCTGTCGCCGAAAGCAACAGAATCATCGCTATAACCCATAAAAATCCAACCGAACCACATACCCAAACATTGAATTTCATTCAGACCTCGTCCGTTCTACCCAAATATAAGCCCAAAAAACGCCAAAAAAGCAAAAATATGAAAATCGTAAGATTTATTGGTAAGGCAATTTACTTTTAACGAAAAATACTACATCAAATTTGCAAGCAGTCCACTAATGGTGAGCTTAATCTACATTCTGAACCAAGAAGGATTCTTACCAGAATCCATGATGAACAACTCCGCCCGATAAAGACAATCTTGTAATCAGCCGATTGCAAGGTTTGTAAATATTGAACACTACCGACTTTTGTTTTCACGGAAAAACATCAAATAAGATGTTCCGAGCGCATCGGCCAACTTCTTTGACATGAGCATAGAAATGGGTCTGGCACCCCGTTCAAGCGAATTGTAATTCTGTTTTGCGAGACCAACCTTTTGGGCCAACTGCGCCTGCGTAAGTCCAGCATTCACACGCATTATTTTCAACGCCTTGGCAGGACTAAGCCTTTTTTTTGCCTTCTTGTACCAGTCCATTCCTTCCACCGGCTCGAGAACATCATCATCTTCATCGATACGGACGGAATCGGGGAACAGCGCATCCAAAAAAGCAATGACTGGCTTCGGAATATTCTTGCCCGTGACCTTGAACGACACCGGTTCATCAGTGTTCTGCATAGGGGGCGCTTCCACGACTGCCTGCATATGTAACCTCCACCGTTATTCCTTTTTCCGTTTCAACCCAACACGCCACCCATTTGTGGGATAGGTGACAATGATGTGCAGACGTTCCTGCCAAGATTCCATAATTCGGCCAATTTGTTCTGACAGGACCATTCATCCGTATATCGTCAACAAGTAACGCAAGTTTTTCTTGCTGTTTTTGGGGCATTGCAGAAACAGCCCGAGAGACCCTTCTTGACATGAAAACACTATACATAATAAATATATATTACTTTTTATTACTCGTCAACTGTAATATTAAAAATCGAAAAACAAATCTAGACACTAAAAATGACAATCGTGCAATCAGGTGATTGCAAGGTTTGTAAAAAGATTCACAAAGGGATGGATTGGGCGGGCGGATTTCCCCCGTTGACGTATAATCAAAGGCGGTAAGCAAAAAGACATTAACAGCAGTTTACAAAATAAGCTATATTTGCGGGCATGCGTCATCGAACGGCAAGACCACTCCCCCTACTCTTAGGAATCATTATCGGGTGTCTGCTTTGCGCCTGCAGCAACAGCGATGAGGGGGATCTCGCGAAATACGCCCAAGCCATCGCAAATTCTGAAGAATTCTGGAATACCAAAGTTGACAGCCTTTCTTTGGATGACTGGGAATACCCTTATGCCGACATTCCCAGAATCGTGATAGAAACGGCAGATTTCCTAGAGATTCGTGATAGAGAAACAGAGCTCCCCGCCAAATTGCAAATTTGGGGAGAAAACTACCCTGAAAGCGAAGTGATGAATTTAACCATTAGGGGGAGAGGAAATTCTTCGTGGACGGACATGCCCAAAAAGAGTTATAAAATTGAATTTATAAATAAACAAGAGATGCTTGGAATGCCCAAAGATCGAGACTGGGCTCTTATAGCTAATTATGCCGATAAGACATTAATGAAAAACTACTTAATGTATCGTTTATCAGCCAAATTAGGACTGCAATCGCCACGATGTAGATTCGTTGAATTATACATCAATAAAGAATATCTAGGAGTTTATCTACTTACAGAAACAATCAAAATAGGGAAAAAACGTATTAACATACCGGAAAACGGGACATTTATTGCGGAAATAAAGGAAAACTACAGGCAAGGGCAGCAAATGATATATTCACAAGTCCTTAAAACAGATTCTACCAGAAAACCGTTCCGCATACATCACCCTAAAAATGCTTCAACAGACGATTTACAGGCAATTCAACAGCGTATTGAAAATTTTGAAATTTTCCTCACAACGATCAAGCCTCAAAAGAACAACAATATTGACAAATGGATAAATGTAAATAAATACATGGCATTCTACTGGATACAGGAATTTTCAAAAAATTTGGATGCAGATGATTATTCCAGCATCTACTTTTTTGGAAAAATAGATGGCCCAATAGAAATGGGACCTGTTTGGGACTTCGATCTTACTTTTGGGAGTTCCAACTACGCAAAAGTCAATTCCCCTGAAAATTGGTATATAAAAACAGGATATTGGCACACTCAACTATTCAGGGACACTTCTATCATCAACAAACAGCGCACGTTCTGGAACGAAAATAAAAATCTATTCCAATCCACATTAAAGTCCATTGACTCTTTGCAATTATCCTTAAATAAAGCCGCAAGCAACAATTTCAGAAAATGGGAAATTCTACAAAGCACCCAATATATTTATCACCGTCATAGTTATAATTCCTATAAAGACGCTGTTGACGATCTAAAACGTTGGATTCAGAACAGAACGAAATGGATAGACCGGGAATTGCAATAACATCCTTTTTGATAGTCTATATTCCACCGTTGACTAATAATCAAGGGCGGTAAGAAAAAAGACATTAACAGCAGTTTACAAAATAATTTATATTTGTAAACATGCGTTATCGTACAGCAAGACCACTCCCCCTGCTCTTGGGAATTATTATCGGGTTTCTGCTTTGCGCCTGCAGCAACAGTGATGGGGTAGATTATGCGGGGTGGGAAGAAGCCTTTGCTAATGACAGTAACAAATATCTCGAAGAAGACCCCATAACAGAGCCAGCGAAACGCAGTTGTTTTGACAGTTTCAGGTTGCCGGACCTACAGTCCATTGCCTGCAAGCAACAATTCTATTCGAATGACACCGTAAAGGATTTTCCGCAATCTGGATTTTTCCCAAAGACATTCACCATCGCATTTCCCGACAACAAGCCGCTAAATTGCGAAATCGGCGGGAAACCCGCTACAAAAGAAAGTCCTCTAGTATCGGCTATACAGGTGGATTCTTCCATGGCTATCCGATGTGCCGATTTCTCAGGGAAATTCGTAAGCACCGAAATTATCCGCACTTATATCCTAGAAAAAAATCCCAACATCGCAACAATATTCTTAACCACCGACCCGAATTCGCTTTTCGATCCCGATACAGGCCTCTATATGGAGGGGCCAAACGCAGAAGAAAAAAATCCGCATTACGGAGCCAACTACTGGCTTGACAAAGAAATTCCTGTTTTCGTAGAATTGGTTGAAAACGAACAAAATCAACCAGCTTTTGCAAAATACGCGGGATTAAAAATTCATGGCAGATATACCCGCACGCGTGCAAAAAAATCTGTAGCGATAACCTTTCGTGAAAAATATGGTGACAAAAGGCTATATTACCCTCTTTTCCCAGAGTTTCCAGAATTTTCGGTGTTTAAAAGCTTCATTCTACGCAATTTTGGGAACAGCTTTGGCTACGATTATGTTCGCGATAGACTAGCCTGTTCTCTCAGCGAAGGACTCGGTGTTGACTATCAACGCGGAAGATACGCTATAGTGTACTACAACGGCAAATATTTTGGATTACATGATTTGCGCGAACATTCTAACGAATACTATTTTGAAACGCATTATGGAATAAGTCATAACAACATTAATTTACTTAAAGCGGACAACTCTGTTTCAGCGGGCTCAGCAGACAATTACATTACATTAATAGAATGGTTGAAAACGCACTCTTTAGATGATGATGAAAATTTCGAATACATATCCTCCCAAATAGATCTCAATAATTTTATCAATTATATGCATGTCGAAATTTTTTCAAATAATAGAGATTGGCCAGGGAATAATTTAAAAAAATGGCAATGTACAAGCCCCATAACACCATGGAAATGGTTTTTATACGATTTGGATATAGGATTTGATAGTGAAGGAGCTAACGTTCCCAACACAAATATATTTGATTACATTTCTGATACACAAAGTAATCACTGGGCAAGTTCTTACAAGCACGCTCTTCTTGTCCAAAGCCTATTCAAAAACAAACAATTCAAAGCATCGTTTATAAATCGAATGACAACTATTCTACATACTCATTTCACACCATCGCAAATATCCTCTCTTATAGAACAAATGATGAATGGCATCAGAATTGAAATTCCACGAGATCAATATCGATGGGGGATAAGCGCATCAACAATGGATAGACAGTTAAAAATTATCAAGGCTTTTGCCCAAAATAGAGAGGCAACAATCATCAAGGAACTTCAAGAAAGTTATCATCTTGGCGATACATCTTCCCTAACCCTTTCGGCAAAGGGAAACGGCGAAATCAGAGTTCACAATCTTTCATTAAAAAATCTACCAATAACAATAGCTTTTTTCAAGGGATTTCCCGTCACAATTTCAGCAATTCCCTTATCCCCAAATTCATGGCATGGTTGGAGCGATGGGGAAATGATGCAGACAAGAACAATTTGGCCTGAAACAATAACAGAACTTACTGCATTATTTGAATAAAAGTCTGTAACATGCAAAAAAGTTTCTTTTCCATAGAAATAAACATACTGAAAAACATTGTAATCCTATTCATGTTATTCACGACAAGCGTGAATATATCCTGCAGTAATAGTGAAAACATTAACAATCCTAACGAAAACAAATTTGCAACAAGCAAGGAATATTGGAACTCAAAAGTAGACTACTTGCCGTTGAATGATTCTGAGTTCCCATACGCAGGAATTCCCAGGCTCGTCATTAAAACGAACAACTTGCAAACCATAAACGATCGAGACACAAAGATTCCAGCAAAGATGCAATTGTGGGGAGAATCTTCTCCAACAAGCGAAGTCATCGATTTAACTATAAAAGGGCGAGGTAATTCATCATGGTTATACATGCCCAAAAAAAGCTATAAAATTGAATTATCCTCCAAAAACAATCTTTTAGGAATGCCCAAAGACCGAGATTGGGCTCTTATTTCAAATTACGCCGACAAGACATTAATGAAAAATTATCTTATGTATCATTTATCTTCAAAGTTAGGAGCTTTCTATTCTCCTCGTTGCGAATTTGTTGAATTATTTTTAAACAACGAGTATCTAGGAGTATATCTTCTTACAGAAACAATCAAAGTTGGAATTAATCGAGTAAACATCCCCAAAAACAATGCATCCTATATTATTGAAAAAACGGAAAGCTATCAAGAAAAGGACCAACTTATTTACCCCAAATCAACTAACGGTTCTGACAGTACGCGTTTTAAAGTTCACTACCCTAAAAACGCCTCAAAAGAAGCCCTTTCAACAATTAAAAATCATATTGAATTTTTTGAAGAGTACCTAACAAAAAATAAATTTGGACAAGACTGTCACATAGATCAATGGATTAACATTAACGAATACACAAAATACTATTGGGTGCAAGAATTATCAAAAAATCCGGATGCAGCGACCTATTCAAGTATATTCTTTTCTTGGATAAAAGGAGGAACTATAACAATGGGACCCGTATGGGATTTCGATTTAGCTTTTGGCGGCTATAACAAAGAAACGATCAGTCAGTCCAGTGAGTGGCTCATAAAAAAAGGATATTGGCACCATAGTATTTTAAAAGACACTATCGTGGCGCGTGCAAGAATAAATTTTTGGAAGGACAACAAACAAATTTTCTTTGAAACCATAAATACAGCGGACTCCATTTTTTCTATACTAAACAAAGCCGCAAGCAACAATTTCAGAAAATGGAACGTTCTACAAAGCACCAAATATATTTATCATCGGCATAGTTACAAGTCTTATAAAGACGCAGTTGACGATCTAAAAAGTTGGATTCAGAATAGATTGGAATGGATAGACCGAGAATTACAATAATATTCCCTTTCTAGATATACTTCAACTCCAACACTTGTTCGATTATTGGAGCCATATCATAGTACTTGTACTGTGCTAGGCGACCGCCAAACACAACATCCTTTTCTGCAGATGCCAATTTACGATACTCGTCCGCCAAGGCATTGTTACGTTCGTCGTTTACAGGATAGTAAGGTTCCATTCCGTCTTTATATTCTGTTGAATATTCTTCAGAAATCACAGTCTTAGGACAATCGTAAACAGCCTGACCAAACATTTCAAAATGTTTGTGTTCAATAATACGAGTATAAGGTTGGTCATGCGACGTATAGTTCACGACAGCATTTCCCTGGTAATTCGGGGTATTTTCGACGCGAGTCTTAAAGCTTACCGTACGCCAGTCAAGTTTTCCAAGTTTGAAGCCAAAATATTCGTCAATAGCACCGGTATAAACAAGCTTGTCAGCAATAGTACGCCAATTGTCTTTGTATTCAGCGAAAAAATCTACGCCCGTACGGGTTTCAACACCATTTAACAGACCTTCAACAAGCTTGTTATATCCACCGATAGGAATGCCCTGGTAGCAGTCATTAAAGTAATTATTATCAAAAACTAGACGTACCGGGAGGCGTTTGATAATGAAAGCAGGCAAATCCCTGCAGTTTCTACCCCATTGCTTTTCGGTGTATTCCTTGATGAGTTTTTCAAAAATGTCCTTACCAACAAGAGCTAGCGCCTGTTCTTCAAGATTAGCAGGCTTACGCCCATTCAAAGCAGCCAACGCTTCTGTCTTCTGTTCTTCAATTTTTGCCCGGGCCTCCGCCGGGGTAGTCACGCCCCACATCTGGTAGAACGTATTCATATTGAACGGCAGATTGTAAAGCTTGCCCTTATAATTCGCGACAGGGCTATTCGTATACCGGTTAAATTCCACGATGGAATTCACAAAATTCCACACCTGCTTATTACTGGTATGGAAAATATGAGCGCCATACTTGTGAACGTTAATACCTTCCACATTTTCACAATAAACATTACCTCCCAATTGCAGGCGCTTGTCTATGACTAAGCATTTCTTGCCAGCCTTAGCGGCACGATATGCAAAAGTCGCACCGAACAATCCTGAACCTACAATCAGGTAATTATACTTATTTGCTGCATTCATATTTTTTCCCGTAAAACTTCGCAGAAATAAATCCCCTAATTTTCTTCACCCAGTTTTCAGCGCCCAATTGCACGAAACCGACCTCTTTATATTTCACCTTATTTTTATCAAGCCATACATCCAAAAGAAGCTCACTTACACGTCCAAACAGTCTTGCATCAAAAGGACTCATTAAAGACACATCCACTTTTTTTTCAAGTTCAAAAAGGATGCCAAAAAGCCAAGTGCAATATTGATCCAAGATAGACCGCTTCATCACGAACATATTAAACATATGCGCACTTCGGCAATTCATTCCTCGATCAAATTGCTTTAGATAATCAGGATATTTTTCTTTAATAATTTCACGTGTAAGCTCAAGATGTGAAATATCATGAGTATGCCGATAATGTGACATGAGAGTTTCTATCACATAAAACCTCTTTTTGGGAAGAATCACATCATATTTTGAGCACAACTTCTCAACTTGCTCACCAGTCATTATGCTATTATATTTCCATTTTGATTTTTTGCAAGAAAAATGACGGCGATAGTGAGCAAGACCTATATAGTCTGCGTTTAAATTTTTCCATCCCCAATATATTGCAGTCAACTCACAAAAATAAGGATTTTTCTCAGATATATTGTCTCCAGAATCATCCCTTGTATATCCAAAGTCATTATCAGCCATTTTGCTGCCCACACGAATAGGAAGATACACGTCGTCATCCGGGATAAAAAAAGCCTTGTGACTTGCAATCATTATCTTTATATTCATACAAACTCCTATCCAAATAAGCGCATGCTATATTGGCTCATTGAGGAACAAACTTTTTGAAAAGCATAAAAAGGATATATCAATATTTTAATATATATATCTAACGAACTCATTCCAGAACAACACAAAACATTTTTGCATTTTTTAAAATTTTTCAAATCCATTTTAAATAAAAATTTCACTAAAGGTCTAACCGCACGTTCATCAAATCTTTTTATGCCATTCTTTTTAAAGAAATAATTTGCATCAGCAAACACCTTCGCCCTGGCAATCATTCGTTCTGGGGTCAGAACTTTTGAAACGCTCCCCGTTCTATCCGTAACACAATAAACCGAACGTTCATCAACAAAAACCGAATCACAAAAATGTCCCACCAAATAAGAAAAACGGGTGTCATTATGTATACGGGTTTCATCAAATCGGATCGCATTCTTTTCTATTACACTCCGCTTGATCATTTTACACCAAGGTTCGCCAAACGCATATTTCAATTCAAACACGGACCTATTCAAATTACTTGATTTCATTCTTATGAAACGGTTTAAATGCCAACAGCGATACGTAATTGCATATGAATCTGTATCAACAGAAATTGCATTAAAGAATATCAAATCAAAATCTTTTTCTTTCACATCATCTAAAAATTGTCCCAAATTCGGCATAAAAAAGTCGTCTGCATCAGCAAAAAAGATATATTTTCCTTTTGCTTTTTCTAATCCCAAATTACGGGCCACGCCTCCACCAAGATTTTCTTCCATGTACGCAAATTCAACATAAGGAAACTCGCTTTCAAGCATATGTAATTTTTCAACATTTTCAACAGAACTGGCATCATCAACAACAATAACTTGTAAATCCTCTCTGCAAGGAACAGATTTCAAGCAGCGCCTCAACAACTGAGGAATGTTAAAATGAGGTATCACCAAAGAAAAATACATAACCGACCTCTCTAAGAAACCATTTCATCCATTTTAACTGTATTCAGTTTGTTTTTTAATTTAAAAATAAAAATATACGCAATCGGAAATCCCATCATATCTTCATTAGAAAGCAACATAATTAAAACAATTGCCGTCACCCAAAAATGCAACCTATTCGCGCACACTCTTTTTATCCCTTTAAAAAGATATGAAAAATAAATAATTGGCCAAAAAATGCCTAAACGCGCCGTCTCTGCGACGACTCCATTTGAACTGGTTAAATTGCCATATAAACGGGACAATTTGAAAAACATATCCCCCGTTCCTACACCAACCAAAGGATGCTCCATAAACATTCGCAAACAAGCAAGCATATCACTCACTCGGATATATGCAGAACTTCCTTCATCTTCTTTTCTTGAAAACTTTTCCACAACAACGTCTGAATTCACGATATGGAAAAAAAGGAATAAGAATAATACTGTAGCCGGGATTAGCAAACGACGATTTTCTCGTATTTTATCTTTAAACATAATCCCCAAAATAACAACCGATGACAAATATGCATTTGTTGAACGTGTAAGATACAAAGCCGCAAAAATAAAGAATAATTTTACGACAATTTTTTTTTCTAAAAATTTAGCCTTTGAGAAATCACCCAGTTTCAGCAGCAAAGCAACATTCAAAACAATTTGATACGCTCCTGGTTCATGAAAGATTCCCGCATGTCGATGCATCACATACCAGCTATAATAATCAACAAAATTAAAGCCGTAAAACTGCCAAATGAAATTATCCCCTGTTGTGTGAGAAAATACAGGAGAAATAAGATTAAATGTCAACGCCAAATAAAGTAGAACCGAAACCATTGCTATGACAAAAACAATATTAAAAAACTTTTCTTTAAAATCGTCAAAGTCAAAATTCGATAAAATTAGGTATGTTCCCAATGGATAAACAAAATAAGTCGTGCGCCACGCATTAAAATACAAGCCATTAAAGGCATACAGAGCATAAAGAAAAACTAAAAATAAAGCCGTTTCATTAGTTACAAGCAATCTTCTTTTCTTGCACGAGAATAAAAGCGCAACAAGCAAAAATACAACCGACATGACATTCGGATAAAACAAAAAATATGTCGATTTTGACGCCAGCAAAAGCATCATAATAACTACATATTCTAACAAATTTGTCTTTGATACAGTCAACATTTGCAATTAAGTCTCAAATCTTTTTGCTAGAAAAACATTTATGTGCAATTTTATTACATGACAAACAGAATATATTATCCCATGAAACTTTCTCTGATAATGGAAGTCTTCAACCGGATTCATTCCAAGTGGAGAATACAGCAACTTAAAACGCTTTATCAGGCCATAACAATCTCTTTGATATATCGGGACAGGACAATTCCGTTGACAATAACCTAGAACTCCAGGCGCAACAAGGCTCTTAACTCCAATCTTTCGTGCAGTATGCCCATAGTCAAAATCACCAAAAGAATGCCTGTAGAAACCATCATTAAAGCCTACCTTCTCAAAAACAATTTTAGGAATAAGAACTATGTTCCCATTGAAAAAATCACACGAGACTGTTTCTTTTTCCAACGGAGCAACAACCCTTTTGGGACAATCCAAGGTTCGTCCCCCATATGTTATGGTATTGTCATCCAAAGAAGCTTGAGTCGTCCCAACAATTATCAAAGAGTCGTTCTCTTTACGAGACGTATCCAACAATGTCTGAATTGCATTCTCTTTTAAGATCGTATCGTCATTCAACCATAGGTAAAAATCAGGCGTACATTTCGAGGCTTCTCGCCACGCAGCAAGCATGCCCCTATTCCAAAACAGGGAACCATCTCCTTCAACAATAGTCACATTAGGAAATTCCTCTAAAACTGTCGACGAAGTCCCATCAGAACAGCCATCATCCGTCATGAACACTTTTAATTTTACATCTTCCGCCAATCGTTGAGAAAAAGCTTCACTTATGCAGCGAACCGTTTTTTCCTTTCTATTATGGACTGTCAATAAAACAGCAACATTCTTCATCAGTTTACCTTCTTTATAAATCTCGCAGGATTTCCCGCCCAAATTTCATCGGCAGGAATATTTTTCGCCACAACGCTGCCCGCCCCAATAACAGCTCTATCGCCAATAGAAACCCCTTTCAAAATAATGCTGCCCGCCCCAATAAAAACATCGTTTCCAATACGAATTGGCAGGGCGGTTCTTTTTGAACAGTCCAGAAGAGGATCCCGCCTATCAGAATAATCAAGGCTGTGAAAATCCGTTGAATAGATTTTCACGCCCCCTCCCATCAAGACATTATCACCAATCACAATATCCGCACCCGTAGCATTCAATACCGTCTGCGAAATCCCTACATTTTCACCTATAATAAGATTCGCATTATCAGCGACCAAGACACAAGGCGTAGCAAAGCCAATCGTATTTGCCCAAAGAGAATTATTCATTCTAAACTTTTTCCCAATAGACATGCGCCCTTTGCGAACATTCACAATTGGGCAACCATTTGTAGAAAAGTCAAAATGCTCTACAGCCAGAAGAAAGAACAATATTTGGACTTTTACATAAAAAAAAGCTTTTTCAATCAGATTGCAGGCTTTTTTCACACACTTGTAGAACACTGTTCGCAATTTCATATTTAAAGTCCCCTCACCTAATTCACACATATTTTTTTCATGAAACCAAAAACCTGATTTCGTTCATCTCTGTTCAAGAGAACCCATAGCGAAATCAAAGGTAAAAAGACAATGTCAGCCACCATAACAAGAATAAAACGAGCACAATCTGTATTTGCCACAACAGAACACACATAGAAACATCCAACAGCAAATACAGAAACAAGAATTACCGGAAGAACAATCGTTTTTGTAAAATTCAAAACAGAGTATTCAATATATTTTCTCGCATAAAAAAGATTTATCCACACTTGCAACACCCCAACAACCATATTTACAATTACTGCAGCATAGAAACTAAAGCCTAATTTAAATAGAACAAAAACAAACGCGATTGAAAGCAAATACAATCCAGACATCCACGCTTGTTGCTGCACAATTTTTCCAGAAGCGTGAACCCCTTGATAATGAAAATACGTAAAAGAGCTAACATTAATGGCAATCAAGGTCAACATAACCAATTCAGCAGCATACATCGGCGGATTATTCAGCCACAACGTCAAGATCATCCGCGTAAAGAAAATAATCGGCAACGTTATCATAAGCATCATCAAAAAGGTGACTTTTGTTCCAAAATCTATAAGACGATGCATACTTTTCAAATCACCCGCGCCATACGCAGCAACTATTTGCGGGACCATAGATGATTTAAAATTCACAACAAATGCATTAATCGCATGTTGCACTTGAGCAGCTACAGCATAGGCAGCATTAATTGTCAAGCCAAAGAATAAATTAATCAGCATCACAATCCCCTGCGTATTCAGAAGTTGTGTAAGGACCGTAAGAATCAAAAGTGAAACAAATTTAAGCATTTCTTTCATCAAGTTCTGATCTCGAATCGGTCCAGAGTGAGTCTCCTCAAATTGACGAGCCATCACTACAAAAGCGAGAATTCCACCAAAAGACACGCCAAAATTTAAAAGAGACAATGCAACCAGCTTATCAAAAGGCAAAATAACCAACAAGTAAAGCACACCTAGGCGCAAAAAAGCCTGCACTATTTCCACAAGGGCTGTCTGCGAAAACATTTCACGAGCTCGCAGCATAGCCGAATATGGAACAGATACGACTCCCAAGACCAATGTTGCCACGCCTGTTTGGAACACCACATGAGCCGCAGTCATTCTATCGGGTGGAATGTTCATTTTACCCAATAAGAACAACGCAAAAAATTCAGATATAACCAAAGTTATTGTCGCAACGATAAAGTGAAGATAAAGTCCAACTCCAAAGATTCTTTTCAAGCGGTCTTTATTTTCTCGTCCAATTTCAAAGCTATAAAAACGTTGAACCGCGGTTCCCATTGATCCATTTATAAACGAGAACATCGCTACAATACTACCAACAAGATTATTCAATCCATAATCTTCAACCCCAAGTTGTTCTAACGTCACTCTAACAGCAAAAAAAGAAATGAACATTGTTATAGCCTGGCGCACATACAACGTCAGGGTATTCTTCGCAATCTTTTTTCTGTTAATCTGAAAAGCCATAAAAATCAGTGGAGCAAGTGAACAGGAATAGGGGTTCCATTTTTAAAATTATCAATGCTGGCGCGATATGCATCGATCCATTTACGAATAATCTGTTCGTTATTCACACGTTCAGAAGCCGTAATACAGGCGTTCTCGCGAATCTTTTCTGCAAAGTTTTCATCATTTAGCAATTTAAGCATATTATCTGCCATCGCAGAAAAATCACCCGCAGGAGACAGTAGTACGCTTTCCCTCTTTTTATTGAGGTTCGGAGTTTCTGGCGTTATAGTAGACACGACAGGCAATCCATTTGCCATAGCCTCTCTAATAGTCCCCGAAAGCAAATCAATCTTCAACGGCAAAAGAGCGAAGCGAGATTTTCTTATTTGAGAGATTACATCATCATGTGTCGCCAGTTTTCCCTCAAATGTAATCTTATCCCGTAATCCGAGTTCATCGATCCGAGCATCCAACTGTTTTTTTAAAGATATTGAAAAATTACCAACAACATCAAGTGTTATTGATTGATTTTGTTGGCTAGCTATTGAGAAAGCTTCAATCGCATAGTCAGCAGCTTTGCTGATATCCAAAGCAAAGTAAACAAAGTCAAATTTTTTTTCGCAGTTGCTAAAATTCAGCGATTCAGCAACAGCCAACGAAGTTCCAAGAATCGGCCCTTTATGTTCAAGCAAATTATTGATTACATTAACAAATTTTTTTTCGGGCGTGCCAATATAGTCCGCTCTTTCAAGAATCTGTCTTTCCGATCCAGAACGATAAGCATACGACTTTTCTGAAATAGGGTAATTCTTTTTAAATTCTGGATCAATCATCAACGTTTGTAACTGAACAAACACAGGGATAGAACGGGGAATATCTAAAGCGGCCAACGAATACTGCGGATTTTCCGCACCAATTACATGAATCAAATCAGGTTCAATCTCTTTAATTTTGTCAGCGATATACTTTCGATTATTACTATATTCCCTTTCATCAACAAATGCATTCAGAAACGATTTTAGTCCAGAATTTTCATCTTTAAAAAAATAATAATGGATGCCATTCTCTTCAAAAACGGATTCAGAATCTTGCATTGTATAGCTAGGGCTAATCACATGCAATTCAACTACCTCCGTAAACTTTTCAAATTCCTTAATGGCATTGGTATTCCATTGAGCGAAATCAAAGTTATGACAAGGCTTTTTTAGAAATTTACGAACAACACTTTCTACCAAACCAACTTTATTGTTCATATGAGAACGAACTTTAGTGTTGGAAAAATGACATATCCACAATATTTTCATAACAAAAACCTTACATTACATTAATCATCTTCAAGTATTCCGGCCACTCTCCCATATCTCGCCAAGAACCTTCACTAACAGGAAAACATCCAACACGACCGCCCCGAGTTTTCACCTTTTCCATCAAATCCGTTATATGGAAAAACTTTCCTTCCGGAATCTCATCAATCAAGCCCGGATTCAAAAGGTAAACCCCTGTATTAATCATATAGGTAATCTCAGGCTTTTCGCGCAATCCTGTCATAAGACCATTATCGCCCGTATCAATCACACCATACGGAATGCGGATACTTTTTACTGCAGTCACGATGGTAATATCATTGTCATTTGACCTGTGATAGTCATAAACATCACGATAATCTTGGTCAATAATGATATCACAGTTTGACACAAAGAACGGAGAATTGATTTTTCCCTTCAGCAGGGACACACTGCCTATTGTTCCAAGCGGCTTTGTTTCTTCAAAAAAATCAATATTGTACTTGTGTTCCAATTGATCTAAATAAAAACGCATCATATCACTTTTGTAATTTACGGACATGTAAAATTGAGAGCATCCGATATTCTCGAATTGATTCATGATTTCTTCAAGAATAGTCTTGTCCCCTATCGGAATCAACGGTTTCGGAATTACATTTGTAATAGGTTTAAGTCGCGTACCTTTGCCTCCGGCCATAATAACAACCGGAAGATCGATTTTTTCACGTTTCTCTGGTTCCGCCTTTAAAAACCAATCCTTCCAAAAAATGGCATCAACCATATTTCCGGAATCATCCATAACGGGCATACATTCTGCCCTCAAGCGACTCATTTTCTCTTTTATTTGCTCTTTTGTGTCATGAATGGACGCATATATTTTATTATAGTCCAAGACACTCTTGGATTCTGCCGACAAAGGGACACCCTTAATTACGGCACGCTGAATGTCTCCAATCGTAAGGATTCCCAAAAAAGATTCAGCTTCAAAAACGAAGAGAAGTTTCTTTCCAAGACGATCCATCAATTTCATGGACTCAATCAAAGTTGTCTGAGGTGAAATTACCCGATCTTTAATTTTTTCCAAAATCATACAAGGCCTTTTGTATAATCGGATTCTTTGCCCCAAAGCTTTTCAAAACGGTTGATTTCCATTTCTTTTTTCAAATCCTTGAGGAACGAAATATAATCCCATTTCGGAGTATAGCCCAATTGGGAAATTGTTTTAGATATATCTAAAATAAAATTAGGCGAATCAGGCTTATCGCGATTTATCACGATCTTGGACTTTTTCTCGGGATTACCAAACACATCAATAATTCCCTGAATCTGCTCCATTCGCGTCACAGGCATATTATTTCCAACATTATATACGCCACAGTCACCATTTGCAGACAACATTTTCTCTATAATCTGAACACAATCTTTTACGTAGAAAACATCTCTCTTACACTCAGGGTTTCCCCAAAGTTCAATATTTTCGCCTTTTTTCGCCTGTTCAATGATTGCCCGCTGTCCGGTCCACCTCTTTACCCCATCAACAAAATAAGTTGGATTGGGATGGTAACAGAAGATATTCGGAAAGCGCAAGATATAATATTTAAAGCCATACTTCACAGAATAATGTTGAACAATATCAACCGCAGCATTTTTGGTTATTGCATAAATGGTATGGTCATCATTAAGAGGGAATCTACTCGGCACGTCAGCAGGTATCGGCTTGTTTTCTTTCAGCAAATAATTTATGTCTCCCCAAGTACGCGGGAAAATAAATCGTTCAACACCAGCACCTACAGCATAATCCAAAACATTCATTGTTCCATATATGTTAGATTCAACGAACTTTCTAGGATCATAACCTTCCATTGTTGCCGGGAGAATTGCAGCCATATGGATAACACCATAAACTCCTTTTTGCGGAAGTTTTTTTAGATCATCTTGACTTAAGATGTCCGCAGAAATGTACTGAATTCCATTGTCGGCAAAAAAACCATTATCCGAATTCCTTTTTCCCACAGCGACTACATCATAGCCCATTTCTTTCAAATATAGGGCTGTATAGCACCCGACCTTTCCTGTAGCCCCTAATATAACGATTTTCTTTGACATGGCTTTCTCCTGTTAATGATTCCCATATTAAAACACCTTTACAAAAGCGGCTATTTGCCGTTCATACGACTCTACCAGCGAGTCAATTTCCTCGCGTTTTTCAGCCTTCACGATAAACTGACCATAGCGATTCAAGCTGCTTGTAATCTTGTTGACCTTGTCGCCAACTTCAAGTTTCAAGTTAAAATCAACAACTCCCGGCCATGTTGAAACATCCTTGATTTTTTCGTCAATTGCAGTTACAGTTCCTTCTGGCAAAGAGAAAAAGCAAACGCCAGAAGCCTTTTCTGCTCGACCTGTTTTTGTATCAACAGGTTCGCCCAAGGCTATATTCAACAATTGGTCTTCAATATTGATCCCTGTAGAAAGCGGAACAAGCGTAGAGGTAATGTAATCTCCACCCAAACGTGGACTCGTTTCAATTACAAAAATACCGCGTTCATTGATTTTCAATTCCGTGTGAGACGGACAATTTTCAAAACGCAACGCAGTACCGATCTTGGCAATAACATCACAGACTGCATTACGCTGGTTTTCCGTCAAATTTGCAGGCTGTTTGTGTCCTAGCTCAACATTATATGGGAATTCAGTCGTTTTCTTTTCAGTAAATTGAACGACTTCCGTTTTACCGTTATAATGCAGGCTTTCAATACTGTATTCTTGGCCTTCAATGAATTCTTCTACAAGGACAGAATCCAAATGAGAGTATTCAAGAGCCTCGTCAATGCAAGACTGCAATTCTTCTTGAGTGCGGCAAAGTTTCACACCGCGACTTCCAGAATTGTCGCGCGGTTTCACAATGACTGGATACACAAAATCAGCGGTTTCTTGAGCAGATTTAACGAGTCGTCCCTTTGCACAGGGAACTCCACCCGCGATAAAGCGCTGTTTCATATGGTATTTGTCCGTTGACCATTGTGCGGTTTCAACGGAATAGAACGGCAAATTCAATTCCTTGGCAACACGAGCCATCATCACAAGAGGTTTATCCGTTGCCGCTGTCACGACAGCGGAAACGTTATACTTTTTTGCAACAGCGAGTGTTCCTTCGTAATCTTGCCCACCGACGATCTCGAAAGCATCGACATCATCTTTGCAGAATGCATCGGCACAAGGGTCAATCCCTATGACGAACAACCCCTTGTTATGGGCTCTACCGATAATCGACTTTTGCAATTCGCCGACACCAAATACCAGTATAGATTTCTTATCCATTAATCGCCTTATTGACTGTTTCGCAAATGAAATCAACCTGTTCCATCGTAAGCGCAGCATACATCGGGAGCGTGATTTCGTGATCCGTCACATATTCTGTTTGCGGCAAAACAGCACCATAGTCCTTATAAATAGAGAACTTGTGAATTGCCGGGTAATGAACGCTTGTCTGAATTCCCGCAGCGTGAATTTTTTCACGAATTGCGTCGCGATCTTCCTTTGAGCCCTGAGTCAGCACAACAGGCATAATGTAGTTTGACGTAAATTCCGTACAATCTGCAAACGGAACGACAACGCCCTTTATCTTGGAAAGATTTTCCACATACCTTTTGCGAACAAGAATTCTCTTTTCGAGGTCGCCAGGCAATTTTTTCAACTGTTCAATCGCAATCGAAGCACGAATATCGTCAAGACGGAAGTTGTAGCCCAATTCTACGATATCATAGGCGGTCGCATGACCAGAAGCACGTTGATACGACATTGTCGTCATGCCGTGGGAACGCATGAGGCGAGCTTTGTTAGCGAGTTCCTCATTATTCGAAATGAACATACCGCCCTCGCCCGTGCTAATATTCTTATTCGAGAAGAAACTGAACGCAGCGCAATCACCGATTGTTCCAAGTTTTTTGCCCTTATATTCGGAAAGAGGGCCATGGCAAGCATCTTCGATGACCTTAAGGTTGTGTTCCTTGGCAATAGCCATGATTTCATCCATCTTAGCAGGATAGCCCGCCATATGGACGACAACAATAGCCTTTGTTTTCGGAGTAATTTTCTTCTTGACGTCTTCCGGGTCAATATTGATATGATCCGGACCAACAATGTCACAGAAAACAGGGGTGGCTCCGGCATAACGGATGCAGTTTGCAGACGCAGCAAATGTGAGCGACGGGCAAAGGACCTCGTCACCGGGACCGACACCACAGGCCAAACAGCACAGATGCAATGCATCAGTACAATTCGTGACACTTACCGCATACTTGACTTTCCACATGTCCACAAACATCTGCTCCAGTTCGGCGCATTTAGGACCTGTAGAAATCCAACCGGATTTAATCGTGTCATAGGCAGCTTTTGCCTCACGTTCGTCAAAATTGAGATTGAAAAGAGGAATATCGTAAGCCATTTTAACCTTCCTACATCTTCTGGTCTAAGTTTTTGCCTTTTTCTTCGTGTTCAAAATTGGGAATAAAGCGTTTGATTGCATCCACCACTTCGGGTTTCGTGAAATCTTCGCGAGCAAAGATCGATTCGATTTCGTCAAAGAACTTTTCAATTTCACCCAGCGGGCGCTTCTTCACTTCTTCAATAACACCCAGGCTATTGAAGCGCTGCATGTTAATTTTTTCTCCGGGAACATAGAATTCTTCGTAGGCCTTTTCGCCGGTCGTATCGCTCTTGAAATAGACCACTGGGTACGTCTTGCTTTCGTAGGGCATGTCTGCCGCGAACTTTTTGGCTTCATCGTCGGTGGCGAATTCACGCTTGGTGTAGCCTTCGCTCTTTACGAATTCATCGCAGATCGCAGAGAATGTAAGCATCTGTTCTTCACCCAGTTTCGGGAAGAAGATTTCGCCATTGTTGCCAAGAATACAAGCCAGCATGCAAATCTGTCCACTCTCTTCGGGAGATACGAAATAGCGTTTGACATCGTTCGGGGCGGCAAGAGGCTGTTTCTTCTGGACTCGATGCATCCAGCCATCCGGAAGCGAACCATTCGAAAAAGCCACATTCGCAAATCGAGCGGTCGTCACCTTGAACTTGGTCGTATAGGCCATCACCAAGTCTTCCATGATGCGCTTGCTTGCACCCATGATATTTACAGGGTTCGCCGCCTTGTCCGTACTCACGCAGAAGAAATGCTTGGGCGGATATTCGGCCAAAAGATCCATCAGCTTTTTAGCCTTGATATCATTGTTTTCGATCAGGGCCTGGACAGAGTACTTGTCCTTTTCGCTACGCACGTGCTTATGGGCGCTGAAATTCGCGACGATGTCAAAACCTTTTTCTTCGCGGAGGATTCGAGCAAAGATCGGGTCGGCAAAGTTGAGCGTATAGGCTCGGTATTCCGGCGGAACCACAAGTCCGTCTGTCGAACGCAAATCGCGAGTCAACTCGGCAAGGCCATTTTCATTAAGGTCAATCACCACCAATTTTGCAGGTTTAAAGCGGAGAACAGCCTTGATATAAGAGGAACCGATAGAGCCGGCCCCACCAATCACGCAAACACTCTTACCTTGTATTTCTTCGGTAAGCTTTGCAGAATTAGCCTGGATATCACCTTCGAACATACTCGAAGCGCGATGCGTCACACTGTCACCAATAAACTTTGAAAGAACGAACATGTCAAGACCTACTTTACCAAGCCTTTTTCGAGGTATTCGGCAAGATTGGTGCGTACATGACTTGCGACACTATCCGCAGCAACCTTGCGCATATCGCTATCAACCATAATCTTTACGAGTTGTTCGAAGGTCGTGGTCTGCGGATTCCAGCCCAGTTCAGCCTTAGCCTTGGTCGGGTCTCCCCAAAGATTTACCACATCGGTCGGACGATAGAAATCTTCGGACACGGCCACAACGGTCTTGCCAGTAGCCACATCGATTCCCTTCTCATTCACGCCTTCACCTTCCCAGCGGAGCTCAACACCCGCATGGTGGAACGCGAGCGTCGCAAATTCTCGCACGGTGTGCTGCACACCGGTAGCAATCACGAAATCTTCGGGTTTGTCATGCTGCAAAATGAGCCACATGCATTCCACGTAGTCCTTGGCATAGCCCCAGTCGCGGAGGCTGTCCAGATTACCAAGGTACAGGCAGTCCTGCTTGCCCTGGGCAATGCGGGCGGCGGCCAACGTAATCTTACGGGTAACAAAAGTCTCGCCACGGCGTTCGGATTCATGGTTAAAGAGAATGCCGGAGCAGCAGAACATATTGTACGCCTCGCGGTATTCCTTGATAATCCAGAAACCATAGAGTTTGGCAACAGCATAAGGACTGTAGGGATGGAAGGGGGTGTTCTCGTTCTGCGGGACCTCTTCTACCTTGCCGTAAAGTTCGCTGGTACTGGCCTGATAAATGCGGCAGGTCTTTTCCAGGTGGTTGGTACGCACAGCCTCCAGAATACGGAGCACGCCGGTAGCATCCACGTCGGCAGTAAATTCCGGCGCATCAAAAGACACCTGCACATGGCTCTGGGCGGCCAGGTTATAAATTTCGGTCGGTTGAACCTTACCCACCACCTTTACAAGGCTCATAGAGTCGCCCATGTCGGCATAGTGTAAGTGGAAATTCGGAGTTCCTTCGAGGTGAGCAATACGTTCACGGTAATCTACAGAAGAACGGCGGATAATGCCATGAACTTCGTAGCCCTTGGCCAGGAGAAATTCTGAAAGGTAGGAGCCATCCTGTCCGGTGACACCTGTGATAAGAGCTACGTTACGTTTATCCATTGAGGGATTCCTTGTACCAGTCAAAAAGTTTCTGTACGCCCTGGTCGATTTCGACCTTATGGGTCCAACCGAGACTATGGAGTTTGCTCACGTCAATCAGTTTACGCGGTGTGCCGTCGGGCTTGCTTGCATCGAACACGACCTCGCCTTCGAAGCCGACCGCCTTCACGACAAGTTCGCTAAGTTCACGAATGGTGAGTTCCTTGCCAGTGCCAACGTTGATGTGGCAGTTACGGATTTCGCCAAGTTTCGGGATGGCGCCGCCACGTCCTGCGCTGTGATTACGATCCACGGCACCATCTACGCTTGCGCCGTAGTGCACGCTGGAGTACTTTTCAATACCAATAATATCGCTGAAGTTTACGTTCAAGAGCACATGAACCGAGGCATCGGCCATGTCCTCGCTCCACAGGAACTCGCGGAGTGGCTTACCAGTTCCCCAAAGAGTCACCTTGTTGTTCTCAATACCATATTTGGCGAGAACCTTCAAGATTTCTTCTTGCGAGGCATTGCCGTTAATGCCCTCGACAGGACGTTTGTCCATATCGACTTTGATACTCTTCCAGTCGTTATCATGGATAAGCTTCGCCAGGTAAACCTTGCGCATCATGGCCGGCATCACATGGCTATTTTCCAAGTGAAAATTGTCGTTCGGGCCATAAAGGTTCGTCGGCATCACGGCGATATAGTTCGTGCCGTATTGCAGGTTGTAGCTTTCACACATCTTGAGGCCTGCAATCTTTGCAATGGCATATTCCTCGTTGGTGTACTCCAGTTCGCTCGTGAGAAGCGCATCTTCTTTCATGGGCTGCGGAGCATTCTTCGGATAAATGCAGGTGGATCCCAGGAACAGGAACTTTTTCACATTGTGGGCATAGGCTTCACTGAACACGTTACACTGGATTTTCATGTTCATCATCATGAAATCGGCACGATACAGAGAGTTCGCCATAATACCGCCAACAAACGCTGCAGCAAGCACCACTGCATCCGGCTTTTCTTCGTCAAAGAACTTCTTGACGGCATACTGGTCAGTAAGGTCAAGTTCCTTGTGGGTGCGACCAACGAGGTTGTTGTACCCTCGGGACTTGAGGTTGTTCCAAATGGCAGAGCCGACCAAGCCATGGTGACCAGCAACATAAATCTTTGAGTTCTTATCTAACATAATTTTACAAATCCAATGTGATGAGTCCGCTGCTCAAACCGATTGAGCGAGATTCATCACAAATCCAGCTTTTCCTAGTAAAATTTCAACATAATTTAACAATTTACATTAATCTTACAAGAGTATAACCATAGAAATATATGGATATATAATACAGACCATAGAACGTGGTCTAGGGAGGAATTTAGGGGGAGGGTTGTATAATGAAAAAAGCCCCTTTCGGGGCTGAAATCGGATTACAAAAGTTGTTTTTGCGAACAACGCTACGCGACCTCAATGTCTAGTTTGCTTTCGGTGTAGCGTTTCACTACAGAATTGAGCAAAGTCTGGTACGGAATGCCAACGCGTTCTGCCTTCGCCTTGAATGCCTCCAAGACACCCGGATCAAAGCTCGTCCCAACCTTGGTCTTGCGTTTCTTGACTGTGGCTACGGCCTCGGCTATCGAGGGTACCGGAGGCATAGCAATACCAGCATTATCACCTGATTCGTCATATTCTCTTTCAAGGGCCAGTGCAAGTTCCTTGTTCGTCATAATCACCTCCTTGGGAAAAGCGTAATCAATGTATCCGTGAGCGCATTATAGGCCAACCTAAACTTGCGTCCATCAAACAAAGTATCAATCAAAATCACAGAGCTGTCGAAATCAGATATTTTCCAAAAAGTGATAGGCTCATTGGAATCAAAGAAAGCCCTCACCTACTCTTCGGAGACACCTCTCTCATCCATTCTCTGCTTTGCATGTTCACTAATCTTTATATTCATAATATATACTTTTATCTAGATATTGTCAAGATATTTCGTTTCAGGGTAAACTTGATTCACCCCCTCTTTCTTAACACGCTTTTTCGGGCCAAGTGAAGCACATTTTTTTTGTAAATCTTTTGTAAAAACGAAAAAAGCCCGGTTGAACCGGGCCGTCATGAACTATTTAAAGGTTATTTTCCAAGCTTAGCTTTTATCGCAAGGACTTCTTCTTCAGAAAGCTTAGAGATGCGCACGACCTTTTCGACGGAATCACCTTCTGCGAGCATGGCTGCAGCCATTTCTCGACGTTCTTTGACGCGGCCTTCTGCACGGCCCTCTTCAAGGCCTTCGGCTCGAGCATGTTTTTTCTCTACATAGAGTTCGTAATCGTGGTCGCTCATTTTCATAGCCTCACT
>Ga0256406_1002813_pt1 | contig 23398 bp, 22 predicted proteins | sample RumenRJG_03DNA_FD_185986 | JGI IMG/M metagenome (GOLD analysis project Ga0256406, IMG submission 185986) | Bovine rumen microbial communities from Lethbridge, Alberta, Canada - RJG_03 | ecosystem: Host-associated > Mammals > Digestive system > Stomach > Rumen | place: Canada: Alberta | collected... | reverse complement strand
TGTCCTTATATATTGCGCCAGGTCGTTGAGCACGTCCTGCTGATAATTCTTTAGCTCCATAATCTGCTTTGGTTAGAATTTACGAATGTCGCGCGGTATCTTCTTGAAGATGATGTGATGCTTCTGCATGTAGTCATCGGGCAAGTAGCAGACATCCGCATAGATGATATACAGGTCAGCCTTTTCCTTGATGTGCAGCGGCGACTTGGAATCAAGCACGGTCATGGTGTGCGGCTCATAATAGAAATAGTAGGCCGTACTGCCGAATGTATCCAACAGATATTTGGAACTTTCCTCACGCTGCCGAGTGAGGTGCTGCCGAGTCTCAGAATAATAGACATACTCACGAATGGCATCCTCGCCCGCTTCCTCATTCAGGAAGCCGTCTTCGTCAAACAGTGTCGGACCAAGCTCATAGTAATCGAAGGCACCGCCAAGGCCAGGCATCTGCTCCTCCGCGACGATGGTGCCAATAACCTTCAAACAGTCGTCTTGAATCTTCGGCTTACTGACTTTTGTATAGTTGTGAGCTTCCGCTTCGGCTTTGGCCTGCGCTTCGGCGAGCAGTTTGTCTCCGTTGACAATATTCTTTGTTGTCAGCTTCTTCGAATAAATCTCCTCTTTCTTTTCTCCCTTATACGGATAGCCGGTTATGACCCGCTTGACTCTTTCGGCGGTAATTGTATCGGCATAGTCCATCATCTCGATGAGAATGAATTTCCTATTGCCTCCGTCCTTCTTGTTCAAGTCAAGAACGGCATGGGCCGTAGTGCCGCTGCCGGCAAAGGAATCAAGGATGATAGAGTTTTTTTTAGTTGCAATTTGAACTATTCTTTCAACTAGCCTTGTTGGCTTTGGATAGTCAAATATTGTAGCCTTACCAAAGATTTTACCAATTTCTTGTGTCGCTTCTTGTGTATGGCCAACAGACTTATTGTCCCACCAAGTCCATATATTCATTCCATCTCGTTCAGCAAGATATGTTTTACGACGCGGAAATCCATTTCCATCGACTCCAAACCAAATACGTCCTTCTTCTTTCTGGCGTAAGAATTCACTTTCTATGTTTTTCCAACACTTTCCCTCAGGAGGCGTATATCTAGCTCCACCTGGTGTTACAATTTCATACATCTGATTAGATCTAAAACCTTGTGCAGTGTAATCACTAGAAACCCATGGCCCGCGAGGATCATTATCTGGATTTTTAAAAGCCTTCAAATTATCTTCTCCAAAAGAAACCTTATTTATTGAGTCATCAAGATTTTGAATATTCTTACAGTAGGCACAAATATATTCATGAGCGGTACTTACTAGCTTTCTCATATCTGGCGAAGTTCGTTTTTGCCAAATAAACTGAGCTAGGAAATTACTTTCACTAAAAATTTCATTGCAAATATATCTGAGGTTTAACAGCTCTCTATCATCAATACTAATAAAAATGGTACCATGTTCCGACAATAAGTCCTTCAGCAGTCTCAGTCTGGGGTACATCATGCAGCACCACTTGTCGTGTCGTGACAAGTCTTCACCTTCCTTGCCGACGATCTCACCGAGCCAGCGTTTGATGCGCGGGTCGTTCACATTATCATTATATACCCAGTTCTCGTTGCCTGTGTTGTAGGGTGGATCAATATAGATGCAGTCTATTCGCCCCTCGTATTCCGGGAGCAATGATTTAAGAGCCGTAAGATTATCACCATGAATAATCTTGTTCCCGCTGCCCGTCTCAGCCTCGGTCTTGCCACCATCGGCAGTAAACCCGTAACCGTGTTCCAAAACATGAAACGGCACATCGTTATGAAGTCCTACGACCTTGTCTTTTCCTATCCAATTGAGTGTTGGCATAGATACATTGAATAATAAGATTTTATTTGCAAAAATACTAATGTTATTTAAATAATCCTCCAACTGCTTGCAAATTCGCGAGGTTTTCCAAGCTACAGCGACAGTTCCGTCTTTTCACCCATGCAGCACCCTCCTTGAGGGGACGAGCCGACGCAGCTCTCCACGCTCCCCGACAGCCTGCCTCGCGACAGCCTTTGTGCCAGATTTTGCGTAATTTTGTACCGCATTTCGGAAACGCAAAGATTACATTCTGTCGAGAGATGAAAAAAGTAGGATTATTCGTCACCTTTGTTCTGGGCATGCTCACAGCCTTCGGTCCCTTTGTCACCGACTTTTATCTGCCCTTCCTGCCCGAGATGGCCCGCAGTTTCCTCTGTTCGCCGTCTGCGGTCGCCACGTCGCTCACCGCCGGCATGATCGGACTCGGCGCGGGGCAAATCCTCATCGGCCCCTTGTCCGACAAATACGGGCGCAAGCGGCTGCTCGTGCTCTCGATGATCCTGTTTGCCCTTACCTCCTTGGGCTGCATGCTCTCGCCGACCATCACCGTCTTCAATGTCATGCGTGTGCTGCAAGGCATCGCGGGAGCAGGCGGCGTGGTGCTGTCCAAGAGCATCGCCACCGACATGTATGAGGGGCGTCAGCTCGCCAACTTTCTCGCCATCCTCGGCGCCATCAATGGTATCGTGCCGGTGCTCGCGCCGATGCTCGGCGGCATGCTCTCCAGCTTCATCAACTGGGAGGGCATCTTCTGCCTGCTCATGGCGCTTGGCATCATCCTCACCTTCTGCTGTCTCCGTCTCCGCGAGTCGCTGCCCGCCGCCAGGCGCAGCCGCAAGCCACTGGCCTCGTCGTATGCCAATCTCTTCCGCGTCTTTCGCAACAAGCGGTTCACGCTCAGCACGCTCGCCATCATGAGCTGCTTCTTCACCTTCTTTGCCTACATCTCCGCCTCGCCCTTCCTTTTCCAGAACCACTACGGGCTCAATGCCTTCCAGTTTGGTCTGTGCTTTGGCATGAACGCCTTTTTCATCGGCCTGGGCACCCTCCTCTCGGCCCGCTTCCATCACGCCAACACCGCGCTCAAGTGGGCGAGCATTGACCTCATGATTGCCGCCGTGCTCGTGGCCCTGTGCCAAGTCCTCGACACCCCGCTGGCCGTCCTCATGCCCTGCTACATCTATATGATGATCTCCTTTGGCATGATGCAGCCCGTCAGCACGGCCATCGCCATGGACAGCGAGCGCGACAATGCCGGCGCAGCCAGTGCCATCTTCGGGGCCTCGTCGTTTGTCGCCGGCGCCATCGTATCACCCGTGGTGACCATCGGCAATATCCTCCGGTCGTCGTCAGCCGTCATCGTCGGCGGCGCCTTGCTTTGCCTCGTGCTCACCCTCCCCTTGGCCAACGAGGTGAAAAAGGAACAAATGGCGGCGCTCCAGGAGCACCCCCAATAGTGACCCGCCCGCGCGCAACCCGTTCTCCCGCTCCCTCTTAGAAGATTGTGACTGGCTGCGCAGTGACAGCGCCATCAGTAGCATATTCGTGATAAGAAAATGATACCTTCCAATGTGTGTATTTATTTCTTTTGAGAGCTCAATAAGTCATTGTATAAGGTTAGCCCCTTTACGGTTAGTAGGTATCTCTGCCGGGGATGCCGGGGAGAATTAGGATACAGCAAACGGATATAACCACTTTCAATAGCCGGATTGAGATAATTAACCATGAAATTCTCACGATTCTTTAGTCCTACGGCTGATATCAGTTCTTTGACCGACATTTGTTTATCTCCTATTACCACTATCATCTGGTTGATATAGGGATTGTCCGTGTGCAACAAGTCATCAGCTTGTCGGGTACTTGACGGGTACTTATCGGGTACTTGTCGGGTATCGAACTTCTCCGCCAAATTTGGCTGCTCACTCCATTCTTGACCAGCACTGACATGCAAATATCTGTTGCGAAGATCCCATTTTTCACCCAAAAGCAAGTTTCTGAAGAAACGCTCCAGATAGACAGGTGTATAGTCAATTCCCAAGCGGGCATTCTTATAGTTCGCTCTGACAAGTGCATTTCTGAAATACCAAGAGTGACGGGCAAACATATCATTATCCACCTCAAAACCAATAGAGCGGAGATAGAGAATAGTAAATACGGCAGTTGTCCGTGTATTCCCCTCACAGAAAGGATGGATCTGCCATAGGCCGGACACGAACCGACTAATATGTTCAATCATCGCCTCCGGCGAGATTCCCTTGTAGCTAAACTGACGTTCCTGCTCAAGGTCGTAGTCAACAGCACGGCGCAGGTCCTCCCAGTTGAGATAATTCACTGTATCACCGTTCAGCACCCATTCGCGCTTTGTAATGTCATAATCCCTAAGTTTGCCGGCATGTTTGAAGACACCCTCAAAAACCCTGCGGTGAATTGAGATGAAGCCACCCGTAGTGAAATCGAGTGACTGAGAAGACAGTATTTTGGTGATGTTGGCAGAAACCTTATCGGCTTCCTGCTTCTCATCATCGTCAGGCTCACGTTGAGTCTTCGACTGATAATAGCTCTTAATGAGCTGGCGTGCCTCGTCAATGTCTATCTCTCCTTCGATGTGCTTGCGAGCAGTCTGTTTAAGATAATCAGAAGTCTGCAAGCCATCAACAGCCTGCAAGCCAATTGCAGTCTGCCAGATGCTTGCTTTCTCCTTCTTACTCGGTTCCCCTTGACGGATGTACTCGTCGAAGTCGAGTGGATGTTTATCTTGCATGGTCATACCCGTTGAATTAATCTTTAAAAGCTAACCTAAGATAGTTTTATCAACCTCAAAGTACTCGTTTTTTATGCCTGAAGTTACCCATGCATATTTAACATCATTGGGCAAGGCAAAAGCATAACTGTAAGCTTGATTGATTGCTTGTTGGAACTCAGCCTCACTAATATCCTGTTTTTTACATTCAACTAAGATAAGAGGCTTTATACACATTCTATCTTCATACACAACAATATCAGCCTCTTTGACTTCACTGCCCATAGTGACTGGTACAAACTGTTGAATCTGACTTTCCGGATAGTTGTAGTCCATAATAAGTTGAAGAAAAGCCACCGCTTGCACCTTTTCTTCAGGATTATTATAATTTCTTTTTTTGTGCTGATAGCAATATGTTATTACAGACCTATCCTCGTTAAAGGAAATTATTCCTTTCTCTATACCAATTTGTATATAATCTTTTGTCATTTTTTCTTATATTTTGGATGTAGAGACAAGTAGTTCACGAACATCAACATTCAATATTTTTGCAACTTCATAAAGCTGAGGGATGCTGGGTTGGATGCGATTTGCCACCCAGCGAGAGACTGTGTTCTCAGACTTGCCAATTTTTTCGGCCAAGCTCTTGCTTGTCATCTGCTTATCAGCCAATGCAGCTTTAATTCTATTGTATTGTTCAGTTCTTTCTGTCATAATATCATCACCAGATGTTGATTTGTTCTACAAATTTAGAGATAAATGCTGGAATAACCTCGGAAAATGGGAGAAATGACGCTAAATGACTTTGTACCAATGTCGTTACGGTGTCAGATGAGGACAAACCGAAAAAGCGGAAAATGCAAGGAAAAGCAGAATATAGCAGGAGAACGGTTTGCAAATCATTACCCAAGAAGATGTAAGATTTAACACATGTAGGACGCTATTGCACCGTTTGTCACCGTTTTGCGTAGCAAGGTTTAACTCGTTGATATTTAACTTTGCAAACAAAAAAACGAGTATGGCAAGAAGTACATTCAAAGTGCTGTTCTACGTGAACGGCAGCAAGGAGAAAAACGGTATTGTCCCCATCATGGGACGAGTGACAATCAACGGTTCTGTGGCGCAGTTCAGTTGCAAGCAGACCATCCCGAAAGCGCTTTGGGATGCGAAGGGCAACAGAGCCAAAGGCAAGAGTATTGAAGCGAGGGACATTAACCACGCTTTAGACAACATCAAGGCGCAAATCATCAAGCACTACCAGCGCATTTCAGACAGAGAGGCGTATGTTACGGCAGAAATGGTGCGCAATGCCTATCAAGGAATCGGCAGCGAGTATGAAACACTGCTTGGAGCGTTTGACAAGGACAACGCAACGTTTCAAAAGCGTGTGGGGACGGACCGTGTAAAAGGAACTTACATGGCAAGGGTTCGTGCAAGAAACCATGTGGCGGCATTCATCAAGGCTAACTACAAGCGAAGCGACCTGTCTATGCTTGAACTGACACCCGACTTCATCAAGGAGTTTGCCGTTTTCCTTTCCACCGACAGAGGATTGCAGAATGGCAGTATATGGACTAACTGCATGTGGCTGAAAGGTGTGGTCATGCGTGCGCACTTCAACGGACTAATACCGAGAAATCCGTTTGCGCAGTTCCATATAAGCCCTAACATAAAGGAGCGTGAGTATCTGACGGAAGAAGAGCTGAAAACATTGATGACACACGAATTTGCGGATGCCAAACTTTCCTACATCCGTGACATCTTTGTCTTTGCCAGCTTTACCGCACTGTCATTCGTGGATGTCAAGGGACTGACCACCGATGATATAGTGGAGGTGAACGGAGAGAAGTGGATATTATCCAAACGGCACAAGACCAAAGTCCCGTTCCAAGTGAAACTGCTTGACATCCCTTTGCAGATTATCAAGCGTTACGAGGAGTTCCAAACGGACAAGTCCGTTTTCCCGAATCTGAACTATTGGTCTATATGCAAGCCATTGAAAAAGATGATAAAAGAGTGCGGAATCACAAAGGACATCTCATTCCATTGTGCGAGGCATGGGTTCGCAACCCTTGCTCTAAGCAAAGGTATGCCGATTGAAAGCGTCAGCCGTGTGTTAGGACATACGAACATCGTTACAACCCAACTCTATGCGAAAATAACCACGCAGAAGATAGACCACGACCTTACAATGTTCGGTGACAAACTGAACCAATCTTTTGGGAACACAACAATGGCATAGGGCTATGGAAAGAAGTACCATCACAATAGACGAGTTCGGCAATGTTATTTTGCCAAATGACACAACCGATGTATGGATGAACGAATCCGAGTTGTTGGATTTGTTCGGTGTCACCGCCCCGACCGTTCGGGCAGGGATAAAGGCTCTTTGCAAAAGTGGCGCATTGAGGGAGTACGAGATAAAGCGTACCATACGCCTATCCGACAAGTGCAGCATGGAGTTTTACAACCTTGAAACGATAATTGCCCTCGCTTTCCACTTCGGCACATTCGGAGCAAAGCGGGTGCGCAATGCCATCATGAAAAGGCTGTACTTGCGAAAAAAGAAACAAACCATCTTCTTTTCGTTGGGCAATGCCGAAATAGTCAAGCCCAAATACCTCTCGTAGATTGGGATGAGAGACTGACGTAATGCAGTCATTAAATCTGTACGTCAGCACAACAATACGACAGATACTCTGATTTTTTCTCCCGAAAAGCGAAATCCGACCATTCGCATTTCGGGAGTTTTTTTGTCTTTCCAATCCGACTCCATTGACAAACCTTTGAAAGTTTTTGTTCCGAGGGGCTTTTTTCTATATTCTGCTGTATTTTGCGTAACAACCTATTCATTAAATGATTATACTTTTGTGGCTGGTATTTTTCAAACTTAAAACCATTTGATTATGTCAGCTAACAAACAACAAGACAGCCACAAGCCGCCATCAGATGGCAGCGTGGCAAAAGAAGAGTTCATCCGAGTGGGAACATCGCTCTACAAGATTGTGGAGCAGCCGAGACTGAACGGAGGGTATGTAAAGAAACGCATCGCGTGGAACAACGAGACCCTGCGCCAAGACTATGGCAAGGACTACATCGGCAGCGTTCCCAAGTATGACGGTTTCTGCACCGTACCCGAACACATCGGCTACCGCCCTGTGGTCGGTAAGTTCCTTAACCTCTATGAACCGATAGACCACCGACCAAAGGAGGGTGATTTCTCGCACATCCAATCATTGATACGGCACATCTTCGGAGAGCAATACGAGTTGGGGATGGACTATCTGCAACTGCTCTACCTGCAACCCATCCAAAAGTTGCCCATCCTGCTGTTGGTATCTGAAGAACGCAACACAGGCAAGAGTACGTTTCTCAACTTTCTGAAAGCCCTTTTTCAGAACAATGTCACGTTCAACACCAACGAGGATTTCCGCAGCCAGTTCAATTCCGATTGGGCAGGAAAGCTCCTCATCGTGGTGGATGAGGTGCTGCTCAACCGCAGGGAGGACAGCGAGAGGTTGAAAAACCTCAGTACAACCCTATCCTATAAGGTGGAAGCTAAAGGCAAAGACCGTGACGAGATAGCGTTCTTTGCCAAGTTCGTGCTATGCTCCAACAACGAGTATCTGCCCGTAATCATAGATGCAGGAGAAACACGCTATTGGGTACGCAAGATTGAACGCTTGCAGTCCGATGATACCGACTTTCTGCAAAAACTGAAAGCGGAGATACCCGCTTTTCTTCATTTCCTGCAACACAGACAGCTATCCTCCGAAAAGGAAAGCCGTATGTGGTTTACCCCATCCTTGCTGCATACAGAAGCCTTACAGAAGATGATCCGCAGCAACCGCAACCGATTGGAGATAGAGATGCAAGAACTTATCCTTGACATCATGGATAGTGTTGGTACGGATACTTTCTCTTTCTGCTACAACGACCTTCTTCTTTTGCTGGTACACTCACAGGTAAAGGTGGAGAAGCACCAAGTCCGTAAGGTATTGCAGGAGTGCTGGAAATTAACTCCTGCACCGAATACGCTTACTTACAACACCTATCAAGTGGACTATACCCGAGAGTGCCGCTATTCTCCCATACGGAGGATAGGACGGTTTTATACCGTAACAAGAGAACAGTTGACAACACTCTGATTATTTTGATAAAATGATGAATAAGGATATAACTACACTGATATATAAAGGTTTGTACTCTCATCAAACATTCATCAAAAACATCTTACTGATGAAAAGAGGAAACAGGTCAGGCAGACCATACGCTATATGGCAAATGATGATTTTCTCTTTTGGTAAGTGCTTTGATGAAACTATGATGAGGATGTATAATATTGTTATCCAATAGTTTGTCATACACATTCATCAATTCATCGGTTTTACAATCATCATCAAACCATAGGAAAATTATGAACATACAGGAAGTAAAGAACATACGCATTGCAGACTATCTGCAAAGTTTGGGCTATACGCCCGTCAAACAACAAGGCAACAGCCTTTGGTACAAATCACCGTTGAGAGAAGAAAAGGATGCCTCTTTCAAGGTAAACACCGAGCTTAACAAGTGGTACGATTTCGGACTTGGCAAGGGCGGCAACATCATCGCATTGGCAGAGGAACTATACGCAACCGACTATGTGCCTTACTTGCTCAATAAGATAGCGGAGCGAGTACCGCACATCCGTCCCGTATCTTTCTCTTTTCGCCAGCAGTCATCCGAACCGAGTTTCCACCAGTTAGAGGTGGGAGAACTTACCCATCCTGCATTGCTCCGTTACTTGCAGGAAAGGGGCATAAACACCGACTTGGCAAGATTGGAATGTAAGGAACTGCACTTCATCCATAACGGCAAGCCCTATTTCGCCATCGGCTTCCCGAATGTGGCTGGAGGGTTTGAAGTGCGCAACCGTTTCTTCAAGGGCTGCATCGCACCGAAGGACATCAGCCATATATGCCAGCAGGGAGAACCGAGAGAAAAATGCCTAGTGTTCGAGGGTATGATGGACTACCTGTCATTTCTTACGTTGCGGATGAGGAACTGCCCGATCATACCCAACCTTGATGGGCAGGATTACATCATCCTTAATTCGGTTGCCAATGTTTCCAAAGCCATAGACGTGCTGCATAGGTACGAGCGCATCCACTGCCTGCTTGACAATGACGAGGCAGGAAGAAATGCGTACTTGGACTTGGCGAGAGAGTTCAGCGGTCGTATCCGCGACTTCTCCGACAACTACAACGGACATAAAGACTTGAACGATTACTTGTGCGGCAAGCCCGTGTCCCAATCGGAAAAACCGATAATGGAGAAGAAGCAGGTCCAATCCGCAAGGCGGATGATACTGCCACCGAAAAAGAAAGGGCTGAAGATGTAAGGGGATGCTTGCAGCGGCACGGATATTTACCGATGGAAAATACCGTAGCTTATTAGGGAATTTTCCGAGCCGCATTGCAAGCAACGCTGAAAATTCCCCAATAAGCCAAAGAGGTTGCACCTCTCTGGACTCTCCAAGACCAACGGCAACAGCCGTACATAAGCAATAATCAAACAATGTTTCACAAGCAGAATAAGAAAGGAATTATATATGGGATTCGTAGTATTACACATGGAAAAGGCGCACGGTTCCGACAGCGGAACGACCGCCCACATCGAGCGTTTCATCATACCGAAGAACGCAGACCCCACACGCACACACCTTAACCGAAAACTCGTCACATACCCCGATGGAATAAAAGACCGCACGGCAGCCATTCAAAAGAGATTGGAGGAAGCAGGACTGACACGCAAAATCGGGAACAACCAAGTTCGGGCTATCCGTATCAATGTGTCGGGAACGCACGAGGATATGAAGCGTATCGAAAAGGAGGGCAGACTTGACGAATGGTGTGCCGACAACATGAAATACTTTGCCGACCTGTTCGGCAGGGAGAATATCGTGGCTGCACACCTGCACAGGGACGAGGAAACGCCACACATACATATTACCCTCGTTCCGATTGTCAAGGGAGAGCGCAAGCGCAAGAAACGTGAGGAACAGGTAAAGAAGCGGTATCGAAAGAAACCAACCAATGCCGTCCGCCTGTGTGCCGATGATATCATGACACGCTTGAAGCTGAAATCCTACCAGGACAGTTATGCCATAGCGATGGCAAAGTACGGTCTGCAACGTGGCATAGACGGCTCACAGGCTCGTCACAAGTCCACACAGCAGTATTATCGGGACATACAGAAACTTGCTGACAGCTTGAAATCGGAAGTGGTGGATTTGCAGGAGCAGAAAACCGAAGCGGAGCAGGAACTCAGACGAGCCAAGAAAGAGGTGCAGACCGAGAAACTGAAAGGCGCAGCCACCACAGCAGCGACCCACATTGCAGAAAGTGTCGGTTCTCTTTTCGGAAGCAACAAAGTTAAGATTTTGGAACGCAGAAACGAGGATTTGCAAGACCGCATCCTCGAACTTGAAGAAGAAGCTCGACACAGGGAACAGCAACAGGCAAAGCACATACAGGAGATAACGGATGCTTACGAACAGCGGCACCGCAAGCTGTCCGAATTCGTGGATTATGTCAAGCACTATTTCCCGTATGTGGAGAAGCTGATGCCAACCATCAAATTCCTACGTGATACACTGAACTTTGGCGATGCCATCATTCGGAAGTTATGCACGTTCAAGGATGTTTCTATCAAAGGCGAACTCTATTCTTGCGAGTTTAACCAGCATTTCAAGGCGGACAAAACGATATGTTCACTTAAAGAGGACAAGGAGGGAAAATATAATCTCCATATAGACGGAGTTTCACATGTCAGTTGGTTCAGACGGAAGAAAGAGGAGTTTATGGAGAAGCTGAAACCACAAACGAGGAGACAAAATCGGGGTATTAACTTGTAAATCATCATAAAGTCCGTGATAGTTGAATGCCATATCACGGACTTTTTGTACTTTTGCAGTGGATTGAGGTGACTCTTTCCAAAGACATACGAGAAAAAGAAGAAGCGTTATGCTTATCTTGTAGAGCGGAAACCTGAGAAATTTCTGAATTGTGTACAAGGATAGCATAGTGGTTCTCACGCTATAGCGTGGGCTGCTATTACTACATCTGTACACAAGGTTTCTCAGGACCTCCGAACTAAGACGTAGCATTGCAGTACCCACGCTTCGTGGTTTAATTAATTGTAGAACTAAAGAAAGAATGATTTCATACACTAAATTTGAACTATTCGACCCACTGAACTCTCAGCGAGAGATGTTGCCTGATATTCCTGGTAATTCTGTCATAGTATTACGGCAAGGTTCTTCTTTGCCTAATAATGTCGAACCTTCGCTTCCTCAAATGACTTTTTTTATTACAAAGGAGAAGAATATAAAGTAATTTATGTTGGTAAAAGTAGCAAAAGTTTACGCACACGGGATTATAATCAACATTTCAAAGGAACGGCAGGAAATTCCACTCTTCGCAAGTCTATAGGTTGTTTATTAGGGTATCAACTAATTCCTCGTGATGCAAATGCCCCACTAAATGGGAAAACCAAATTCAATGAAGATGATGAAAAAGCATTATCCAAATGGATGGAAAACAATTTGTTGGTTTTCTTTTATGCCAACGCTGAATACGTCTCTTTAGACAAAGAGCTTATCAAAGTATACAATCCTCCTCTAAATTTACAAGGGAATTTTAATGAGGTTAATTCAGAGTTCCGAAAAAGGCTTTCTTCATTGCGCAACCAATCCTTGCCAGATACTGACATGTTGAATAATTCGACACCATCTGTTGATACAGCAAAAGCAATACCTGTTTGTTGTTGTCCAGTATGCGGAAACCGCATAAAAATTAGAGGGTCTTTAGAATTACATAGGAAACTTACGTGTTCCTCGTGTGGAAATGTTTTTAGAAATCCATATTACAAACCGTATGATTTGATAATGTATGCTGTTATAGCAGCTGTCATCATATTTGCTGGTTACTTTTTGTTACAACCGGATTCTTCACAGTATATCGGAGACAAGCAGGAATTAACATATAGCGAAGCAAAGGTTGGAGTGAAATTCTTCCTAAAACATAATTATCTAAAAGACCCCGATAGTTATGAGGCCATTGAATGGATTGCTTTTGGAACATACAACAAAGAGAATGATACCTATTTTGCTTTACATAAGTATAGAGCCAAAAATAGTTTTGGAGGTTATGTTGTCGAAGAAAAGGTTTTTGTTTTAGATAAAGATGGTAATGTCCTTAAAATGGTAGATGATATGAATGAAATAATCAATGATTATTAAAACAATGATAAGATTATGAAATATAGAGAGAATAAGGTTAGATAAATGCTCTTGCACTTAAAGATGAGAAGTGATAAACAGATATAATTATTGTAGTCAAATTGTCGTCTGTTCGAGAAATTACATTACCTTTGTGAGAGAGTTCCTTGTAAGCAAATCAAGGCAAAACGCAGCAAATGGCACAGTTGCCAAGTCATTACCTCAAAATTGGGTAATTTTCCCAAAGTCCTTTGTATAAGGCACTAAGAAAAGTATTCCAAAGTTAAGAATAAATATTGATTATATGAAAATTAGAACAAGGAATTAACATAAATATATCTTTTCCTCTCAATTTAGCGAAGGGCAGCTAAGACAATGTGCTTAGGTACTCATGAGAAGAATAAACCGTTCATTCGCGATGCTTTTTACGCCATCTCTCCAAGGTCTTGGGATTGTCCTCCTTCATGTAGTTGCCGAAGTCGATGGCTTCCTGCTGCTCTTTAGCCTGAGTCTCCATCTTCACCTTGTATTCACTCGCCTTGGAGTAGCCCATTACAGCAAGGGCAACAATACCCCCGATGACGATGCCTGGAATAACGCTGCATGGAATCGCCTACATCTCCGCCTCGCCCTTCCTTTTCCAAAACCACTACGGGCTCAATGCCTTCCAGGTTGGTCTGTGCTTTAGCATGAACGCCTTTTTCATCGGCCTGCCCCCCTCTCAGCCCGTTTCCGTCCCGCCAGTACCAAGCAAAAAAGGGCGACAGCCCCATCACCATCAGACAGGACTGTCGTCATAAAGAGCGCGCGCTGGGCGCCGGGAGAGCCGCCGCTTCAGCACAGGCCAACCTGCGGCGGAGCGCTCAGCGCAGGCGGCTCAGCTGGATCAGCAGGTAGCCGACGCCGGAGAGCAGGGCAGCAGCACCCATCACGCAGAGCCACGCCACATAGCGCGGCACATAGGGCACGTCGCGCCTCACCGTCACTTCGTGCACGACGGGCACCGTGTCAGTCGTATGCCGCCACGCCGTGTCGCGAAGCAGCCGGTATCGGTATTCGGTCGTCACCTCACGCAGCACGACGGTGTCGGGCAGACACCGCAGCGCCGTGTCGGCGCGGGCACGCCGGTAGTCCCGGTAGCGCTCGCTGACGAGACGCACGCTGTCGTAGTGCAGGCGGACCAACCGCTGACTGTCGCGCGCGGCCTGACGGGCCACGGGAGCATTGACAGACACGCGGGAGCCCTGGCAGCCGGCGAGCACGCTCAGTAGCAAAATGCAGAGAGCACAGATAGGTTTCATAGTCGTACGGATCATATTCTTTATATTTAAATGTATAGAGGGCCTTGCCACTGACCTCAGCGCCGGCCCGTCCGGCAAGGCCCCCATCTCAGACGAAAGACAAAAAACTCCGGCCCCATGTGCAGGAGACCGGAGTAAGCAGACGGAGGCACCAGCGGGACGTGACCGCGGTGTAAGGGAAGTGTTGGCGGTATGCGCCGGAGCCCTGCGGGGCATCAGGCGGGAGCGCCCATGAGGCGGCCAGGCCCCTTAGTCTTTAGCCCTTGGTGACCTTGCCCGTATCCTTCTGGATGAGCCGGAAGCCAATCTTCGGGTTTTGGGCAATGCGGAGGGCGCTCTTCATCTTGGCCGACTTGGTAAACTGTACGCGTACGGCATTGATATTGGCGATGCCCACCTCTGCGGCGGTCGCAGAACCCTTGGAGGAGATGGTCACGTGAAACGAGCCGAGGTCGCCCAGTCTCACAGACTTGCCGGACTGGAAGGCCAGAATGAGCTGCTCCTCGAGGGCGGAGAGCACGGCCTTGACATCATGAGGGGTTACGGTACACTCGTTGCTGATCGCCTCAGCCACCTCGTTGAGGGTGAGCGGAGTCACCTTGCCCGCCTGGGCGTAGTACTTGACGCTTTCGTCCTTGGGGGAAACACGCTTTTGAACAAAATAATTAATCATAATGACAGTTAGGTGTTAAGAAGTTAATAAAATTGGGTTGGACTTTTCGCCCCACGTCAACCCTGGGGCCGGTAGCCAGTTCTCGCGAGAGCTCCAGGCAGCAGTCGTCCGGCCGGTCAGCCGTGTCGCGCGCCGCAGCGTGCCGGGCAGGGGCTCTTGCCTTAAGCCGATACAAAGATACGCTCCCTTTGCCTGCCGCGCCAAATTTTTTGCGCCAAAAGCTCCCCTCCCCCCTTGACGTCGGAAGCCCCGGGACAAGCGGGCCTCTCCATCGAGACAAAGTGAGGGAAAAGGACGCTCCATCAGGGGCGGAGCAAAGACTGGCAAAGGCGAGGCCCGTAGCGCAGGGCTTATCCGGTCTGGCGGGCGAAAAAGGGGGACGGCGCCCACGCCGGCAATCACGAGGTCAATGCCCGCCCACGAGGCGGTGGCCGCAGCGCCCGAGGTGGCCGCCCTGATGGCCCGCATGCTGGGTAGCTGAAAGAGAAACTTTGACCGAGTACAACCTCATTTATGACATGAGGACTTTCTTCAATCGCGGATATGTATTGACAACTACGTTTGCAGTCATAGGTGTACTCAGGATAATGTCTTGACTTTATAGTACGCAACTCAGAAAGAATCTCATACTGATTTTTGCATCTTTTGAACGTAGAAAAGGCCAAAGCAGAAGAAAGTGGAAATTTCTATAAAAAAATTTATCTTTTTATTTGGTTAAAACGTGTAGGGATGCTATATTTGCAGCGGTTACGCCTGTGGGCGCTAACCTTTTTTATATAATCATTAATTTGCTGAGGCGGACCGCTGCGAAGCGTTCCGCCTTTTTTGTATCTTTTTTCTCCCGTCCTGAGCCACCGCCTCGCCCGAGTTCCCCTCGTCAGACATACTCCCTGCCCTCCTGCCAGGCGCTGCCCCGCCTGCCCCGCCAAGCACAGGACCGCCCCGCCATCAGCCCCTGTGCCGGGCACTCGCCTGCTCCACCCGGCACCACCGAAGCCCTTCCAAGTGCCCTTGCCGGCTCAAGACGCCCACTCCGACGGTCCAAACCAAACGCCCGTTTTGCTCCCCCCACGAGGACGGCCATGGCCAGGCCTCCTGTCCCCACCCAAGCAAGCATCACCGCCTCGCCGGCTTCCCCGAACTTGACCTCCCGGCCGAACCTCCGCGTCACCAGGCCACCTCACCGGGACAAAGTAAAGGGCGCTCGCTTTCAGGGCCATGGAGCAGAGCGGCTGAGCGGCGGGGGGAGACTACGACCGTGGAGCGGAATGAGCGGGCGGCACGACTGGAGACGTATACGGCACAACAGGCGCGCTATGGGCGCCGCAAGACGGCACACAAGTATATGCGAGAGTGCAAGAGCAAGGAGCTTTTTAGACTTTATTTTTATTTTTTCTTCAATTCGTTTGGCTTTTTGGGAAAAAGCGTCTACTTTTACGCCCTATTCAGACACAATAAACTTTAAACTATCTATACAAAACATCAACAAAACAATTATGAGAAAATTCTTTTTGACCCTTGCCAGCCTGGCAGCCCCTCTGGCCATGAGCGCGAGCGAGGCTGACCTCAAGATGCCCGACGGTTTTGCCTCGGCGCCTGAGACCCACATCCTCTATTGGGGATTTGCCGTCGTGCTGCTGGGCTTGATCTTCGGTTTTTGGCAGTACATCCATGTCAAGAGATTGCCGGCCCATCATAAGATGAGCGCCATCGGCGACGTCATATTCAAGACCTGCTCCACTTACCTCCGGCAGCAAGGCAAGTTTCTCGGCATCCTCTTTCTCTTCATCGGCGCCGCCGTGCTCCTCTACTTTGGTCTGCTCGAGCATACCGGCTGGGGCGCCGTCTGCCTCATCCTGGGCTGGACCATCATCGGCGTACTCGGCTCCTACAGCGTCGCCTGGTACGGCATCCGCATGAATACCTACGCCAATGCGCGTATGGCCTTTGCGTCGCTCAGGCGCCGTCCCCTCTTCCTGCTCAATATCCCCCTCACCGCCGGCATGAGCATCGGCATCGTACTCGTCTGCATCGAGCTCCTGCTCATGCTCGTCATCCTGCTCTTTATGCCGGCCCATCTGGCCGGGAGCTGCTTCATCGGTTTTGCCATCGGTGAGTCCCTCGGCGCCTCCGCGCTGCGTATTGCCGGCGGTATCTTCACCAAGATTGCGGACATCGGTTCTGACCTGATGAAGGTCGTCTTCGGCATCGGCGAGGACGATCCGCGCAATCCGGGTGTCATCGCAGACTGCACGGGCGACAATGCGGGCGACAGCGTAGGCCCCACGGCCGACGGATTTGAGACCTACGGAGTGACCGGCGTCGCCCTCGTCTCCTTCATCCTGCTCGCCGTGCCCGCCGAGTATCAGACCCGCCTCCTCGTCTGGATCTTCTGCATGCGTATCCTGGGAGTCATCGCCTCCGTCGCCGCCTACTATATCAACAAGGGCCTGTCCAAGGCCAAGTACAGCCACGTCGACGACCTCGACTTTGAGAAGCCCCTCACCTCCCTCGTCTGGATCACCTCGCTGCTCTCCATCGTCTGCACCTTCATCGCCAGCTACCTCATCCTCGGCCAACTGGGTGACAGCTACTGGCTCGGCCTCTCCGTCATCATCAGCTGCGGCACCCTCGGCGCCGCCCTCATCCCCGAGTTCACCAAGATCTTCACCTCGCCCAATTCTACCCACGTACGTGAAGTCGTCAAGACCTCGCGCCAGGGCGGAGCGTCGCTCAATATCCTCTCCGGACTCGTCTCCGGCAACTACGGCAGCTTCTGGACCGGCTTCGTCTTCTTCCTCCTGATGATCATCGCCTACTTCGCCAGCAATTACTTTGGCATGTCCGCCGTCTTCGGCACCTACTACAGCATCTTCGCCTTCGGCCTCGTCGCCTTCGGCATGCTCGGCATGGGCCCCGTCACCATCGCCGTCGACAGCTACGGTCCCGTCACCGACAATGCCCAGAGCGTCTACGAGCTCTCCCTCATCGAGGACAATATCGAGCAGACCAAGCAGGAGGTCGAGGACCAATTTCACTTCACCCCCGACTTTGAGAAGGCCAAGTACTATCTTGAGGCCAACGATGGCGCCGGCAACACCTTCAAGGCCACAGCCAAGCCCGTGCTGATCGGTACCGCCGTCGCCGGCTCCACCACCATGATCTTCTCCCTCATCCTCATGATACAGCAGTCCCTGGGCATCGCCCCCGAGAGCGTGCTCAATCTGCTCAACCCCTACTCCATCCTCGGCTTCATCCTCGGCGGCTGCGTCATCTTCTGGTTTACCGGCGCCAGCATGCAGGCCGTCACCACCGGTGCCAACCGCGCCGTAGGCTTCATCAAGAAGCATATCAAGCTCGACGTCAACGCCCCCAAGCAGGCCGATGCCGCCACGTCGCAGACCGTCGTCAAGATCTGCACCCAGTACGCCCAGCGCGGCATGATCAATATCTTCGTCGCCATCTTCAGCTTTGCCCTCGGCTTCGCCTGCCTGTCGTCACCCGACAGCGTAGGAGGCAATGAGGCCGTCTGCATGTTTGTCAGCTACCTGCTCAGCATCGCCGTCTTCGGCCTCTTCCAGGCCGTCTTCATGGCCGATGCAGGCGGCGCGTGGGACAATGCCAAGAAGATCGTCGAGGTCGACCTCCAGGCCAAGGGCTCCCCGCTCCATGAGGCCAGCGTCGTCGGCGACACCGTCGGCGATCCCTACAAGGACACCTGCTCCGTCGCCCTCAACCCCATCATCAAGTTCACCACCCTCTTTGGCGTCCTGGCGATGGAGATTGCCATCAGCGACAGCTTCCGCGCCATCGCCCCGTGGGTCGGAGTCGTCTTTGTCCTCATCGCCCTCTACTTCGTCTACCGCTCCTTCTTCTGCATGAAGAGCGAAGACGACGTCAAGGAGTCATAATCCCCTCTCCCACCTGAGGCCCGCTGTCCACCTGCCGCGGCTGCCGCAAGGCGCCTGTAGGCAAGGGCGCGGGCTGGCCTGCAAGACTATCGAGAGGCTGCGTCTCCCTGCAAGGGGGTGACGCAGCCTCTCTTGTGCGTATTGAGCTCTGAAGTATTAGTCTTGTTGTTTGGTACGCTTGTCCAGAATAACTTCTGCACTCTGATAGAGTGATGGAATGTCGGATTGATGAATGCGAAACTTGGTACCATGGTTATGATGTGTGCGGGCATCAAAGTCTATAAAGACCTTGCCGTCTTTGATGGCTTGGATAAATTTGTCCAGGTCAAAGGTGGAAAGCTTCAGAACATAGCTATAGAGGAAGTAGCTCTGTAGTTTACCTTTTTCTCTCACTTTCTTTTCCTCGGCTTGCACATAGAAACAGTTGATGAGTTTGGTACCTGCGTGATGGAAGAGGTCATTGAAGCCCCAGTAGGGATTTATGTCAAAGTCATGCAGATGCCCTACCCGTTTTAGCACAGTTTGACGCCACGTCTCGTGATTGCCTCCGATTTTTGTGGAGTCAAAGGTGACCTCAACCCTTTGTACGTCATCGTTGACGTGTATTCCAAATCCTCGGTCGGTATACACAGAAGCGTTGATGGTGGCCCGAAATGACATCTCATCGACCGGATATTTTGTTCCTGCCTTGGTAGATGGCCAACCATACTTGGGGCATAATATATCATGGACTATGTGTAGCGCAGTTGGGGAGGGCTCCATATGAAATAGGGTGAGCAATGATTTGGTATCTGCTCTTTGAGCTTTAAGTTCCCATTCTGCTGCGTTGGGTATGGGTAGGTTATTCTCTGGGATACCTATGAGATCTTCTAGGATGTTGCCTGGTGCACCATCGTTGCGCCCCCGATAGTTTTTGATCCAGCCCATGTCGTAGATGTCATGAAACTTGTGGATGAGTTCCTCTTTGGAAAAAGACTTGAGAATTGTTGGCATTTGTACATTACTTCTTTATAGTTTGGCAAACAAGGATGGCTGGTGGAATCTGAGAACTTCAGGGTACTCCTTGTCTCGCTTGATTCTGGTTTCGGCGGATTTGCAGTAGGTTTGGGATATTTCGATACCTATGTAGTGCCTGCCTAGTCCTTGTGCCACCACGGCAGTCGTGCCGCTTCCCATGAAGGGATCAAGTATGACCTGAGCGTCTGTTGAGGAAACGATGCGGTCGACGAGCTCTACGGGAAATGGAGCGGGATGGTCGTTTCTGACTTCCTGCATAATCTCCCATACGTCTCCGTACCTGTTGGCGTGTGGCACGAGCTTGAAATCTTTTTTGGCTATCATGTAGATGACCTCGTAAGTAGGTAGGAAGTAGCCTGCGTTGAAGTTGATTCCGCCCTTACGCTTCCAAATGATGATCTGCCTGAGCGGTACATCGTAGACGATATCGCGGCGGTCCTGGATAAGGCCATTCTGTACGCGCCATTTATGGTTGTAAAAGATGGCTCCGTCATCCTTGATGACTCTGACTAGCTCAAGGAGAACTTTATGCTGCCAGGCTGCATACTGGTCGTTGGGCATGCAGTCATCATAGGTATCATAGCCTTTAATCAGAGCGGCATTAGCCCACTTTCCGCCACGTCCATCCTTCATACCGTTTCCGGTCGAGTTTTTCAGATTGTAGGGAGGTGAGGTGACGACGAGGTCTATGCTGCCAGATGGTATATTCTGAAGTACGTCCAGTACGTCGCCGTTGATGATCTTGTCGAGGTATTCTTCCAACATAGGGGTACGGATATAGATATTGCAAAGGTAATGTTTTTTGCAAAATATACCGGTATAGGTGCAGCAAGTATTACAAAATATCCTCAATTCCGCAACCCTATTAAAAGTCTCAGTTCATTGCAACCCAGATCATCAGAAATGTGCTTTTCCTTGTTCAGACAGACTTTTTACCATGTACGGGCTGACATGTGCGTATAAAGCCCCCTTACCCCCATCAGGGATATTACATTGTAAGCCCTCCAAAACTTTTAGTTTATCCGTAGCTGGCGTTGAAAATGGTCCGGTAGTGCAGCCATCTGTCTTTCGGTCACAGATGTTGCATATTGCTTGGATTTCAGCACAATATCTATATAAATAGTATTTTATTTGCGTAATATCTAAAAAGGTCGCATCTTTGTAGTGTTCAAAAGAAATACAGTATCAATGAAGAAAAAACAAAAATTCAAACTGTAACTCTCCTTTGAGGAGAAAGAACTGATAGAATCAATCAGAAACTATTGCAACAGCTACCCTAATGGATATCCGCAATTACTGGAGTATGCACAAGATCTCTTTGACAGAATAACGGATATGCCGAAAGATGATTAACAAACAATGGCTCTCCTTCCGGGGAGGGCCTAAAAAAGAATAGATATGGAAGAAATAATAAAACAAGCAGACAAGATTACCGACATGAAGAAGCGGATGAGTGATATCTATTTAGCCGTATCATGGAGGGAGATAGCACGTACTTACTTTGACAAGTCCGTGCCTTGGTTTCAGCATAAGATGTACGGCATCGACGGCAATGGTGGTGTCGGTGGCTTCACTGAGCAGGAAGCCGGGCAGCTCAAAGGAGCGCTCATCGACCTCAGCGAGCGCATCCGTCGTGCAGCAGAGAATATTCCAGCCCCGGCCACTGTATAGCCGTTTTGAACAAGAAGTCGCCGCGGGCTGGCGGCGCAACCATCCTTAGTGCTTCGCGCAAGCACAATTTCATAGAAATGTAGGCTGAGGCTTACTAACTATGCCTCTTAACACAAACCGTCTGCCGGCCTACAGATGTATAGCCCCGAGCATAGAGCCCGGGGCTTTTTCATGCCCGCACCTATTTCTGAGCAGCTCATTTTAGCATTAATACCCATGTGAAAATTACATTGAAAACAATTTACAATGCCTCCCCAAATCCTAGAACCCGCTCATTGGCTTCATTAATCACGCGGTAATCCTTTTTAATGTAAAGTTGCGTGATGTGCATCCCCGGGGTAACGTGGCAAAGCATCTCATTTAAAACGTAAATCGGTATCCCAACATCGTTTGCGGCAATCGTAGCAAACGAATGACGGGCAGCATAATACTGCATGGGTAAGTGGCTACAAACCATCGTTGGATAGCATATATGTATATCCAAGACATGATGTCGTAACAAAAACCAATACGATACGACTGAAACCAAAGCGATGGGGAGTTGGTCTGAATGTTGGGTATGGCATTACACCAAAGAATGGTATGCAGCCATACATCGGTATTGGAGTGAATTATAATTTGTTTTCGTTTTGATTAGATATTGGAAATAAAAAGAACCATAAACATCGCTATTTCTGTTCTTCAAACTTATTTGACAAAATTTCAGAAAAAGCGGCTCTTATCAAAAAAGCCGACCCTACTGCAAGATTCTCCTCAATTCCGCAACACTATTAAAAGTCTCAGCTCATTGCAACCCAAATCATCAGAAATGCGCTTTTCCTTGTTCAGACAGACTTTTTACCATGTACGGGCTGACATGTGCGTATAATGCCTCCTTACCCCCCATCAGGGATATTACATTGTAAGCCCTCCAAAACTTTTAGTTTATCCGTAGCTGGCCTCTCTTTAGAATACCAAGCAGCAAGGCCATGTCAAGCAGCAGGGAGTTGAGTTTAATGGCTGGGTCATGCACATAGACACTGCCGGTCTTACTCGTATAGGCTATGTTCAGGGCACGCAGCTCCTTCAGCCCACGGGCAATGGGGTCAGAGCTGGGTATTCTTGCACCGGGTGCTGTACTCAGGTACTTGTTCAGAATCGTAGTAATATCCTCTATATGGTCACCCCCACAGAGATAAATACTGAACAGAGCAAGCATGATATCGCTGTACTGGTAGCCATAGTTCGCTCAGCGGACATTAAGGCGACCGTCTACCAGTTTGTCCAGCCCAGTGCGCTTAAATTCGTTCATAGCATAAAAAGATTCCACCGTAGGGAACAATATTATCGTGTCTTGTTGCTATCTTTGCCATGTCATGTAGAATTGAACTTCTTTTGTTTTGCACATAAAGCTAGTAAAAATTCTGCAAATGACAAGTCTCTGAGGAACAATAAGTTCCTCAGAGACTTATAAAAAACATTAATAACAATTTACACGCTTCGTTGCGGAATTAAGGTATTACATGAAAGATACGCTGAAGGTTACTGATGAGGAGATAAAATCTCCAGCGGAATATGCCACTCAGCATGTTGCTAAGAATTATACCTTTGAGAGTGCAGGTTGGTATTGGGATGTGTTCAAAGATATTAATACCAAAATATCTCAATGGGCTTCTTTATCAGCAGACGCAACTGTTACAAAGGTTACACAAGAGATTAATGGTGGGACAAATGGCTTGCAAGAAAGGATGCATATGCAAAATCAAAGACGATATTTAAATAGACAAAATGACCAATATCGTGTATATCATGCCAACAAAATAAGCGTGTTGTACCAATAAGTAAGCATAATGACAGTATTCATGCCAAGATTCCTAACGATACATCATTGATTCATAGCGATACATCATTGGAGGGAAAAATATTCCATATAGATAATACTGTGACAATAGACAGTATAACTCATTTGCCTGACACCAATAAAATCTTCGTTTTTAG
>Ga0256406_1002812_pt1 | contig 23399 bp, 25 predicted proteins | sample RumenRJG_03DNA_FD_185986 | JGI IMG/M metagenome (GOLD analysis project Ga0256406, IMG submission 185986) | Bovine rumen microbial communities from Lethbridge, Alberta, Canada - RJG_03 | ecosystem: Host-associated > Mammals > Digestive system > Stomach > Rumen | place: Canada: Alberta | collected... | reverse complement strand
TAATGAAGCCTTATAGCGCCCGTTTTTAAAACTCTTAATTACGGGTGCGGGTGAAGTATGCCCTTTTTTAGAAAACCCGTCTCGATTTTCCCGAAAATTTATCTTGACATATCACCAGAATGCTATATCGCGCTGCCCGTCGCGGTTCTGGCCACCCGGTGAAACAGCTCCTGTAATCTTTAGACATGATGAAGTATAGCAAATTGAAACTGCGGATTTCGTTGCATTTGCAACCCATTAAACTGTTATCTCAATCTGATTTCCCTCAATTGCGATCACACTGCTCTCATAGTACCCGTCACCGGTTGTCCGCGGTCCGCTCTGTACCGTATAGCCATCATCTTTCAGCGTCTTCGTCAGCTCGTCGACCCTTTCTTTACTGCCAACAGAAAATGCAATATGGATAAAACCGGTTCTCGCAAGCGGCTTTTCAGGATCTGCCATATCCGGCTTGTTCATGAGTTCAAGCCTTGCGCCATCATCAAACGAAATAAAATAGGACCTGAAATTCGTCTTCGTGTTGTGATAACCATCATTCGCATGACCGTTAAGATACTTCACGAAAAACTCCTTCGCTGCCTCCAGATCATTTACATACATCGCTACATGCTCGATTTTCATGGTATTCATCCTCTCTTTACCCATGCACTACACACGAGTATTGCCTTTATTAAGAATAGCTTATCATCAAATACGCAATCCTGCCATGACAAAATGCTTCTAGAGGATGGTATAATCGAGATATGCCAGCTGCGATATGGCCAGGTCCGATGGCAGAGATGAACGCTGAGAGAACAAACATAAGAATCGGGATCAGCACGGTGTGCTTTCCGACAAGTGCGACAACCTTCTTCGAGAAAAGCTCGAGTGTGCCATTGTTCGAAGCCATACCGAAGAGATACGTTACACCGACAAGTGTTACAAACATGGAGCTGGAGAATTGATATTAGGCATTAACTGGTGCAAAATTTGCACGAGTTCAAAGGTCTCCTAACTACATACATGCGTGTCAAATTTATCCGAATACTTCCTCTGCGATTTCCTTTACAAGATTAACCTTCGCCCACTGCTCATCTTCTGTGAGCTTGTTGCCAATTTCGCAGGATGCAAAGCCGCACTGCGGGCTTAAGCACAAGCGATCAAGTGGCAGATATTTCGTCGCTTCGTCGATTCTTCTCTTTACAACTTCCTTGTCCTCGAGTACCGGAGACTTCGTCGTCACGAGTCCGAGGACGACCTTCTTGTCGCCGGATACCTCCCTAAGCGGTTCGAAGCTGCCACTCCGTTTGTCATCGAACTCAAGAAAATAAGCATTAACATTTTCACGAGCTAGCAGGAACTTCGCGACACCATCATAGGCGCCTTCATTTGCATAGGTCGAGTGATAGTTACCGCGGCAGACATGGGTGTTGATCGTAAGGTCTGCAGGCTTCCCGTCAATCGCGAGATTGTTGAGGTCCAGGAAGCGTTCCTTTAGTTCTTCGAGTCCCTTATCATCCACACCATAGAACACCTTCGCGTTCGGATCGACCAGCATGCCCCAGGTACAATCATCAAACTGAAGGTTACGACACCCAGCCGCATAAACATCCTTTATAAAAGCCTTGTAACCAGAGGCGATATCTGAAAGCAGCTCGTCATAGTCCTTATAAAACTGATCGGTGATATCCTGTGCAAAAGGCATCGCAAACTGTGCGTAGAACTGTGCAGGTGCCGGAATCGTAAGCTTACAGGAGGTCTCCGCATCTGTTTTCGAAAGCACATACTTAAAGTGTTCGAGGAACGGATGATTGCCTTTATAAGAAACCTTTCCCGTGAGAAAGGTATCATCGATCAGCGCCTGCTCACCGTGGAACGGAAGACCGGTCTTCGTCGGATGATGATCGATTCCATCAAAGCCCCACATGAAGTCAAGATGCCAGGCCTGACGACGGAACTCACCGTCTGTCAGGATCTTGAGTCCTGCCTTCTTTTCTTTCGCGATCAGATCGTCAATTGCTTCATTCTCAACAGTAGTCAGCTGTTCCTTTGAAATTTTTCCCTGTGAAAAGCTCTCTCTTGCTTCTTTCAGCTTCTTAGGACGAAGAAAGCTTCCTACTACATCATACCGATATGGTGCCTTAATCTCTGCCATTTTCTGTTCCTCCCTAACTTTGATCTGTTTCAACCATGCTTCCGATTATTACTTCGAAATATTTTTCAAGCTTAAATCTGAAGGAAGTATAGCAGATGAAAGAACAATAGGAAATGACGGATAATTTATAGCCCGATATAGAGTGAAACTATGACATGAATCATCACAAATTCCAGCTCTACTCTTTTATACCGAACATTTCCCGACAGTATTTTTTTCCTGTTTCAGTACGGAAAATCCTTTTGTAAGCAGCTTTGATGCTATCTAACGAGAGTGCATCTTCATACATGTTGACCAGAAAATCTGCCTCGACGAGAATCTGATAATCAAGCCCGTCCATATTTTCATAGGTATGGTGATGACCGATAAGATAGCATACACGATTATTGAAATCCTCATCATAACCAAGTGTTGTAAGCATTGGGCGCGCTTCATCCGGACCAAGCTCCTCCTGATATTTTCCATCGGAGCTTCCATACTTCTTCAGGGCTTCCCGAATGCCTACATCATGCACGATTGCGGTCGTTTCGAGAATATCCTCCGTGCGCATATCCAACCCCTCCGCTGTTCCAATCAAATGAGCGAATTCATAAACCTTCAGGAAATGCTGGATTTGCTTCGCCATACCAGTATCGTACCGAAGCATCACCTCAATCAGTTGATCATGTCTACTATGTGATATGTTGTTATCCATAATTACCAACTCCTTTCTTCGTATGATATACTCATAAAAAAGTGAAAGGCAACACCCTTTGTGTAACAACATTTCTTATGAATGACATATTTTGCATCAGGAGCTACTATGGAAAATTTAGTTTACAGTCTGAATGCGACGATGCCGATCTTTCTCATGATGGTGCTTGGATACTTTCTTCATCGTATCGGCAGTATGGATGACAGCTTTGCGTCGAAGCTCAACACCTATGTATTCAAGATTGCTCTGCCCCTAAATCTTTTTCATCAGCTGGCCGGTGTGGATATCCTCAAAAGCTGGGATACGGGTTTTGTGCTGTTCTGTTTCTTCGCAACGCTTTTATCCATCGCAATTGCCGCACTGCTTGCCCGCATATTGGTAAAAGATCATGCAGAGCAAGGTGAGTTTATCCAGGCAGCTTATCGCTCAAGCGCATCTCTCGTTGGGATGGCCTTTATCGAGAACATCTATGGAATATCTACGATGGGGCCTCTGATGATTATCGGCGCTGTACCACTCTATAACGTTGTAGCTGTTGTCGCACTTAGTCTGACAGCACCTGGAAGTCGCGGTCTCGATGCTGCTACAATGAAGAAAACGCTCCTGGACATCCTGAAAAATCCTATTATTCTCGGGATTCTCTTTGGTATCCTCTGGTCGCTGCTGCCTCTTTCCATGCCTAAATTTCTTTCAAAGACGATCTCCAGCGTCGGCGGAACTGCGACGCCTCTTGGACTTATGGCAATGGGTGCCGCTTTTGACTTCAAAAAAGCAACCGGCAATCTGAAGGAGGCATTGACATGCTCCTTTTTCAAGCTGATTGGCTGGAATCTTCTTTTTCTTCCGCTCGCAATCTGGCTTGGCTACCGTGGGGAACAGCTCATCGCGATTCTCTGTATGCTTGGTTCCGCGACGACCGTCACTTGCTATGTTATGGCAAAGAATATGCATCATGAAGGGACGCTGACTTCGAGTGCGGTCATGCTGACGACGCTCTTCAGTTCCTTCACCTTGACGATGTTTCTATACATCGTGAAGTCCATGGCGCTCGTATAAAAATGGCCCAAGAGGCATAACGATGTGACACCGGGGACGGTTCTCTCTGTCAGCTTTTATTTTTAATAATCGACTTTGGAAATATCTCAACAAAAAGTTGACAGAGAGAACCGTCCCCGGTGCCATACGGAAGCTCATGGTTTTAATCACATTGCATAGCATAAAACGACCTGCATGATCACAGCTTTTGTGCATCATGCAGGTCTTGTCCTTTATGTGTATGTTTACGTATATATCAAGCAGGAATCATTTCAATGATCACTTCAGGTTGAACCGGCCGATGAGGTTCTTCATCGTGGTTGCCTGTGATGCAAGCTCCTCGGAGGTTGCAGCACTCTGCTCGGACGTTGCGGAGTTCGTCTGTACAACGGCAGAAATCTGGTCGAGGCCTTCGGTTACATGCTGTACACCCTCGGACTGCAGCTTCGAATCCTCTGAAATGTCAGAGATGATATTCTGTACCTTCTGTGTATTTTCAGATACCGTCGCCATCGCATCCATCGCTTCCTGCGTGATCTTGGCACCACGTTCAACTGCCTGCGTAGACTCGATAATCAGGCTCTCTGTATTCTTTGCAGCCTCAGAGGATCTCTTTGCAAGATTTCCGACTTCGTCCGCAACAACAGCGAAGCCCTTGCCGGCCTGTCCGGCTCTTGCTGCCTCGATGGAAGCGTTCAAAGAAAGAATATTTGTCTGGAAGGCAATATCATTGATGGTCTTAATAATCGAGGAAATCTTCTCAGATTTCTCTTTGATCTCCTCCATCGCACCTTCGAGATCCTTCATCTTCTGATCGGATACGACGACTGCACTGCCTGCTGCCCTTGAAAGCTCCGCAGCAGTAGCGGATCTGTTGGCATTGTTCTGAATCTTACCCGTAATATCATCCATGTTCGTGGAAAGATTCTCCATCGTGCTGGCCTGCTCGGTCGAGCCCTGTGCAAGGTTCTGCGCACCGCTCGATACCTGATCCGCACCGCTGTCTACCTGGTTTGCTGCGTCAGAGATATCGCGGAGTGTACGATTCAGTTCTACTGTCAGATGCTCATAATTATCCTTGAGCTCTCGGAACTGACCCTTGTATTCTCGCTCGAGATCATAGGTCAGATTGCCATCTGCAATTTCATGCATCGCATGAGACAGCTCATCGATATAGCCCTGGTAATCCTTCAGCTGTGTGATGGTCTTCCGAAGAGAATCTGCCAGGAATCCGATCTCGTTTGTACTGTGGAAGGAAAGATCCACATCAAAAGAACCATTGGCGATGCCATCGGCTGCTTTCGTAATACGACCGATCGGTGTTGAAATCAATCTATGCAGGAAAAATGCAAGTAATACGGCAATCAGTACGATCATAATTACCATAATGGCGAAGCAGATTCCGCGGAATACATAAAAATCATGCAATACAGTCGCTTTATCGACGACAGAAACCAGCGTCCAATCCATGCCCGGAATCGTCGCAACCGCTACCGAATAGGTCTTGCCATCAGAACCCTTGACGTTTACAGGATCTGTGCTGTTCTGACCAGCTGCCTTTGCAATCTCCGTGAGGAAAGCATCGTCCGTATGGTCACTGACATTCTGGCCATTGAGACTGCCGTCGCCATAGGAAAGGATCACATCACCATCGAGATATCTTCATCCGTTTTATATGTCGACTTTGAGATGAGGTCTAGACGTCCGGCTACCTTATAGAGGACCTTATCGATTTGCAGTGCGATAGCCTCACTGTGATCTTCCGTTTCCTGTTGAAGACTATATTCTGCCTGCTCATCGATGATATTCTGTGCATTATACGAAAGAAACAGAATTGAAAATACGATGGCTATTGCGATAACCGGTACGATTACCAGCAGCACTTCATTTACGATCGACGTCCGCTTGCCGGATGCAAGCATCTTCACCTTCTGCGCTTTCTTTGCCTGTTTTAAAACGTTCTTCTCTTTCTCCTCCATATGATTAACCCTTTCCATGTTCTGCCTGACGTCAGGTTTATTTCTGGCGCCTTAATGATAAGTAAAAGTAATAAAAAGAGAACGCTTTTTGCTTTTCGGCCAAATTTTATAATAGTATAAGTTCAATAAAGTGAAATCTTCAAGACCTGAGCGCTGAAATCCGATATGATAAATTTCGATAGCTGTTATGAAATATTGCTGTTCCAAATTTGATCTAAGCGCACACAGTATCATTTGAACCCGTACTGAACAAAAAAGATCAAGGGAAATATCTTCGGAGGTTTTCCTCCGATAGATAATCTCCCTTGATCCATCTATAAAGTTTAGCACAAATAGCTTTACACTTTTTGTTCGACAGAATAACGTTCTTTTATAATAATTGGCAAGAGTCAAATTTATTCTGATTAATTTTTATCCCTTAAAATCACTTACAGAATAATAGAAGTCGTCTCCTGGCAGTGTGCCACCGATTGCCTTTGGATTTGCATCAAAAAGCGTCTGTAAATATCCGGAAAGCGCTGTCTTCATCGTCTCATCCGTGAGGCAGGTCATCCCGCACTTCGGAATTGCCGGAAGGATGGCTTCCTTTTTCTCAACAATGCCATACTTTGCAGCAAGCTCTGCCGTGGAATCAGCGTCTTCTATAGCCATCTTCGCACTAGCTGCCTGAAGTGCTACAAAATGTGCAACATCCGCTTCATGCTCCTTCAGAAAATCATTGCGGACGATGGTCACCCCGGTCAGGAACTGAGAGCCGTCTGTCGTAACCTCATTCCAGGCATCTGTATAGGAGAACGCCTCATGATAAGCCGGGTTCTTCTTCGCTGCGACCGTCGCAAAGGGCTGCGGGAGCATCGCGATGATGGAACTGTCTTCAGCCATCTTCGAAACAACCTCTGTCGATTCCGATGCAAAGGTCACATTACAATCGGTAACGCCATTCTTTTCCAAAAGATAGTTTAGCGCATATTCCGGTGTCGCGCCTTGTCCTGTTGTAATAACCGTCTTTCCGGAAAGATCCTTCACAGACTTTACAGAATCATCCGCACTCAGGCAATAAATCACGCCAAGTGTGTTGATATCAATGACAGAAATGCCACCCTTGGTCTTGTTGTAAAGAACAGATGCAAGATTTGCCGGTACCAGTGCAATGTCAAGATTTCCGCCGGCAATCGCAGAGACGATCGCATCCGGCTGCGTCTGCATATCAAAAGTAAACTTGCCGAGAGAACTGTCATTCGCTGCATCCTCTTCAAGATGCAGAAGTCCGATGGTTGTCGGGCCTTTTAGGGATCCGACACGAACCTCTGTGTCATCAAACGGGATAGCTGCGGCATATGCCTTCAGTTCATCCGTCGACATATTCTCAAAATCAAGGCTCTCCACCTCTTTTGCTGCTTCTGTCGCCGCCTCCGTCGTTTCGGCTTCTGTAGTCGCTGCCTCCGTAGCAGCCGCTGTGGTTGCAGCTTCAGTCGTTGCTTCTGTGGCAGCTGCCGTTGTAGCCTCTGTCGCTGCCGCTGTCGTCGAAGCCGTATTGCTTCCGCCACAGGCATTCAGTGTCCCCGCAGCCAGGATAGCCGCCAGCACAATCGATGTAAAACGTTTCTTCATGATATATCCTCCCATATTGCTCTTTCAGTCAGTGTAAAAATGCTTTTCCCACACCGCCTTTTTGCTTTGATCATACCGAGATAAGCATTACTGCATGAGCCACTGATATAGTCTGCAACACAGCAGCGCTATTGTCTGTTAGATACTACACATTTGAATATGCAGCCTTTACACTTACGCCATCAAGTTGTCCGAGCTTACCGGAAAGCCCGCTGATAAAGGGCTGCGGCGCATCGACAACCAGGCTGATGACATTGACATTTTTCTTGTGATAGGGGATGCCCATTCGTCCGACAATATAGGCACGTGCCTCATGAAGGGTTTCATTGACCTTTTCTACAGAATCTTCATTTTCAATGATGATTGCCAATACAGCAACTCTAGTTTCCATGATTTTTTCCTTTCCTCTACATGAAAAACTTCCTGCCCTTCTGAGCAGGAAGATAATGATTACAAAAACCATTCTTTCTGACTCAGATCTGTACCTTTGCCGTCAAGAAATTTTATTGCCTTATGGTATGATATTTGCGCGACCGATTATACTACAAGCTTTTAAAAAGTTCCACATAAAGATAATCATAGCGGGGTCAGAATTAATTCTGACCCCGCTATCGGAGCATATCTATAATAAAATTTACTTCATCATCGTACGTCCGATCTCAATCATCCGGAACATCCGGACAGCTCCCTTATAATAGAGGTTTTCAGCATCGGAAAGTGCCTTCTCAAGCGGCATCGGACCATCCACCGTCGTCATCAGCGAGTCGATACCATGAGCGTAGATCTTGTCATAATCCTTTCCAAGACTTCCGGAAAGGCCAACTACCGGTACGCCATGTTTCTTCGAACGGTCGCCTACGCCCTGCATCACCTTACCGAAGCAGGATTGCCAGTCTGTACGGCCCTCACCGGTCACGACGAGATCACAGCCATCGACCAGCTCATCGAAGTGAATTAGGTCAAGTACTGTATCGATACCGGACTTCATCTCCGCATGCAGGAAGACATGAAGCGCAGCACCTAAACCACCGGCTGCGCCGGTACCCTGAACTGTATCCGGGTCAATGCCAAATTTCCGGATCAAGACTTCTTTATAGTTCTTCATCCCAGCTTCCAACTGATCAAGAATTTCCGGTGTACCGCCCTTCTGTTTACCGAAGGTATAGGTTGCGCCATCCGGTCCTGTCAAAGGATTCGTTACGTCACACATTACCGTAAAATGTGCATTTTTTACCTCAGGAATCATGCCTGACACATCGATATCCCTAACCTTTGCAAGGTCCTCTCCGCAACCAGTCAAGGCTACACCATCTGCATCCAGATAACGAATGCCTAGTGCAGAAGCAAAGCCCATGCCGCCATCATTGGTCGCAGATCCGCCGATCGCAATAGAAATGTCTGTATACCCTGCCTGCAGTGCTGCCTTTACGAGTTCGCCTGTTCCATAAGTTGTCGTCTTCAGCGGATTTCTCTTTTCCTCCGGTACCATCGGAAGTCCGGATGCTGCGGCCATCTCGAGGACAGCCTCTGTATCCGAAAGCTTTCCATAGAAGCTCTTCTCCGGCTCCATCAGCGGTCCGTGAACCGTAACCGGGATAATTTCGCCCTTTCTTGCCTTCACGACCGCTTCGACAGTACCTTCACCGCCGTCAGCCACTGGCACACCCGCGGTTTCACATTCTCCGAAACCCTCCCGTGCCGCCTTTCCGAGCAGCTCGATTGTCTGATCGCTGGAAAGTGTTCCCTTAAAGGAGTCCGATGCAAATAAAAGCTTCATGTTGTTTTCCTCGTCTTTCTTCAAGTAAAACTTTTTGATACAAGTAAAATTTTTGCTCTGAGAACCATTCTTTTACATTAGAGCCGTCTGCTTGACAGATTGAATGACTAAGTTCCTCAGAATTTGAAAAGATTCAGTCCCGTACCAGTAATCTGATCCTTTTCTCTTCCGACTGTACCGTCTACAACTGTGATGAAAATCTCAGCCGTTCCCCCGATTGTCACCTCTGTAAGATGCCCGCCAAAGGCTCTTCCCTGATCATCTGCCACATTGATATGTACATGAAGATATGGCTTTCCATCCATCTCCGTGATGCTGCCGATCAGTGCTGTGATTTCCAAAGCCTGATTTAACTCTGTCTTCATATATTTCTGCGCCGGTACATCATAGAGCCCCATCACCACATGATCCGCTGCGCCCAGTCCGGAAATCGAAGCCGTATGAATGCTCTCTTTTTCTGCAACTGCAAGAAGGCTCTTCATAACCTCTTCACCCCGGTCGACTCTTAAAACAATCTGATTGCCAAATCTTCTGTACTCCATCATATCCTCCCATCGATAATGCATGTATTTTCAAGTCTATATTTTGCTCTGTTAAGCTTACCGTAAATCTATTTTATCCTGCTAAATTATACTAATATAAATACGCGTTTATGCGTATCATATTCCGTATTCCTTGATCTTTCTCCAGAGTGTCGCCCGACTGATACCGAGTTTCTCCGCGGTCTTTTCCCGGTTGCCCATCGTCTCCGACAGCGCCGCAAGAATCCTATCCCGTTCGACTGCCTTCTCCGTCCACTCCTGTCCTCTGCCAATGCTCACATCAGGCACTTGAACTTTCATTTCCGGATAAAGCTGTGTATATAAATCCCGGATTTCCTCTGCTTTAATCGTCCGGTGTTCTGTCGTCAGTACAAGCCGCTCTATAAAGCTTTCAAGCTGCACCCGTCCGAAACTCCAGTGAAATCCTTCGAGAACCCGCAGGTCCTCCTTGGTCAACACCAAAAACTTTCCATATTTTTCACAGATGGAACGTAAATACAGCTCTGAAAGATATGAAACATCTTCCTTTGTTTCTTCCAATGACGGAATCCTGATCATAAAGGGTGATACTCTGGCATAAAGCTCTGGTACAAGAACATCTCTTAGCTCTCGCTTCCTCGTGACAAATACCACATGATGAAACAGCATCACCTCTGGCAGACGCTGCTGCGAAGCCGCATCCAGATTCTCTACGAAATTGATCTCAAGCGTTCCCTTAGAAGCCTCCTGCAGCTTCCCATTTTTCCCGTACAATGCCTCATAGGATGATACCCCGGGCACACAATCGAAGCTTACAAGCTTTTCCCTCGAATGCTTAGAATGATTATGGATCGCATTTGCAAAGGCTCTGTACAATGTACCATCTGTCTCACTAAGGAGCTTCGGACATTCGCCAAAGGACAGCTTCTCCGCCAGATCTACCGTACTCTGCATAGCGGCACTATGATACGGGAAGTTCACAAAGGAAGCAGTCACAGCTTCCTTTTCCGGAGAAAGAGCTTTCTTTTTCCCAATCGTCTTCTCCGAATCCCGCTGCTCTCCATCAAACGCTTCTCCCAGGCGAAAGGCTTCCACGACAGCTGAGCGTACCGCATCCTCTGTATTCGTCAGAAAAAGTGATGGCACACCGGCACGATCTGCAACACTGCAGACGGTTTCACCACCGATGATGAGATCCGCTTTATCCTCGACAGCCTGTCTTGCCGTCGTCTTCAGAAGCTCCGGATTCTGTATGAGATACTCACGAAGGTGTACACCGCAGGCATCTCCGAGGCCTGTCATATCACAGGCCATATTCCGGAACATCACGATCGCAATTTCAGGTATCTTCTTCCTGACGATCCGTTTTCCATGCTCGAGAATACTGCTGATTCCGCTTCTCGTTGCGACGATCTCCACGACCGGAATATCCGTATACTGCTTGATCATCGTCGCCTGTAAGCCTCGTGCGATGATAATATCAGCACCGGCACTAATGACCTGTCTTGCTTCAGTCACCGCATCCTCTGTTTCGATCACCTTCATATAAAAAAGTGATTTCTTCATCTCCTGCAGCACATCATGCGTCAGTCGGAACAGCTCATCATTCGGTACAAGCAACGCAATATTTGCCATAAAAGCCTCCTGTTGCAAAATATTTCAGTCCATTTCATATTGTACCACAGAAGGCTCATAAGCACATATTTAATTTTCCAATGACTCCTTCATCCGACTTCGCACAGATGTTTTATCCGTGCCTGTTTGATCATTCTGCAAACCCTAGATGATGTGAAAAGAAAGTCATCAGATCAGTCCCGCTTCCTTCATGACCTTCTTGAAATAATCAAGTGTAGCTTCATTCGTCGTCGGGAGAGATGGCAGATACGGATCACCGACCTCCTGACCACGGATATTTGCCATATCCTTCGCAGCGACAGGGAAGGAAGCCTTATCCATCGCAAGACGTACCGGATTCAGCTTGAACTGTGCCTCACGGGAACCCGCATAGTCACCGGCAACAAACTTCTGATAGACATCCTCGATGAATCCTGGCATGAAGTTACCTGCCGTGCAGACACCGCCGACAGCACCGACGCAGAGCGATGCATAAAGAAGAGTATCCTTACCGCCGAAAACCTTGAAATCAACATCGCGGTTTCTTCTGACGCATTCCTCGGTCAGTGTGATGTCTCCGGATGTGTCCTTCATCCCGACGATGTTCTCTACATCATGCGCAAGCTCGGTCACGATGTCAGCATTGAGACCATAGCCTACACGGCCGGGATTGTTGTAAAGAAGAACCGGTGTCTCCGGAATTGCTTCTGCGATTGCTTTGAAATGGCGGTAGAGCTCGTCATGGGTCGGCTTCAGAAACATCGGCTGAAGCACGGAGACGCAAGCAGCGCCATTTGTGACAGCCATCTTCGCGAGGCGGATCGCCTTCTTCGTATTGATGGCGCCTATACCGAAGTATACCGGAACACGGCCTGCTGCCTGCGAAACCATGATCTTTAAGCCTCTCTCCATCTCATCCTCTTCGAGCTGATAGAACTCGCCGTTCGAGCCGAAGGCAAGGATGCCCTGGAGACCATTTTCGATGACAAAATCAACCTGCTTCCGCATACCGGCTTCATCGATCTTTTCATCCTTATCGATCACGGTGATGATCGGAACGACAACGCCCTTAATGAACTCTGTATTCATGTTTTTCTCCTTTTATGAAGGCCGACTCCGGAAGAGCAAATGCTCTCGATCCGGACGCCGGCCTATTTACTTTGAACGTATTCTGATTTCTAAACGATTACTTCTCATCCTTTACGATGGAAACGCCAGTCATTCTCTCGTAATACTTTACGATATCATCATGATCGTTGCTGCCTTCATCGTGGTTCTTGAGCTCCTGCATAACCTCCATCATATGTGCAGTCATCGGAACCGGCATATTGATGGCATGAGAAGCATTGAGCGCGTTTGTAAGATCCTTGATATGAAGATCAATACGGAAGCCAGGCTTGTAGTTGCCGGAAAGCATCATCGGAGCCTTAGCATCAAGAACGGTAGAACCTGCGAGACCGCCACGGATTGCCTGATATACGAGCTCAGGATCTGTACCAGCCTTCTTTGCGAAGGTAAGTGCCTCGGCTACGATACCGATATTCGAAGCTACGATCATCTGGTTTGCAAGCTTAGCTACGTTGCCGGAGCCGAGCGGTCCTACATATACGACGGAACCAGCCATGGCCATCATCACATCGTAGAACTTGTCAAATGTCTCCTTCTTGCCACCGACCATAACAGAAAGCGTACCGTCGATTGCCTTTGGCTCACCACCGGAAACCGGAGCATCGAGCATATCGATACCAGCCTCTGCAAGCTTAGCACCGACTGTCTTTGACTCCACCGGGTCGATGGATGACATATCGATCAGTGTGATGCCGCTCTTTTTTGCATCAAGGATACCATCCTTACCAAGTGCAACCTCCTTCACCTGCGGGCTATTCGGGAGCATAGTGATGATCACGTCACAGCCCTGCTCGATCTCATCCTTTGCGTTCTTCGCTGCCTTTGCGCCGGTTGCTACCATCTCATCGATGACGGCCTGCTTGTGTGTGGTTACGGTTACATCGTAGCCTGCCTTTAAAAGGTTCTTAGCCATCGGCTTACCCATGATACCAAGTCCTACAAAACCAATCTTCATCGTATATTCCTCACTTTCTTTTGTTGAAGGCTGTTGCCTTATTGACTTCTTAACACATCTGCATCATATCGGATTCCTGTAAACTCTTCTATATAAAAACCTCACAAAGTATGCCAGGATTTCTGACGTATCTGCCAAATTCATTTTTCTTGATTCATAATGTTTCATTTTGTCTGCTATTGATTCATATTTTGCAGGTTCTTGTCACTGATCTCATCCGGCATAGGCATCATAATTTTCAAGCAAAAGCATACTGAACTCTCTCAGTGCACCGGTCAGCATCGTATCCTTCCGATATGCAACCGCAATATGGTATATCTCCTCCGGTGCAAGAGAAAATGCGATGCCCTTCCCCTCCTCAAGCTGTGACGCCGGTATAAAGGCTACGCCCTTTCGATTCTCAACCATCGATAGCGCGACCTCCGTTTCACTGACTTCACAGAAGTTCGAAGGGCTGAAGCTTGCTTTTCTAAAAATATTCATCTCCTCATGATGCAGGAAACTCCCCTCCTGATGCAGTACAAAGAAATCCTGTTCCAGTGCATCAAAATGGATTCCATTTCTTAAAAAGCTATGAATCGCCGGATGTCCGAAGGGCAGAACGAGCTTCAGTTCCTCATCTCTTAATGGAATAAAGGAAAGAAGGCTGTTGGAAAGCTCTTTCGTTGATACGACGGCGATATCTGCCTGTCCGTTTAAGAGATAGTCGACCGCCGCCGAAGCATTACCAAGAGGCTGTAAATAAACCTCTGCATTATCTTCTCGATCCCGCTTCATCGCAAGATATGCCAGATATCGTATCGGTTCCGTCATTCTCTGGTTCTTTTTCATCATAAGTCCGAGATGAAAATGATACGCCGGCGTAAAAGGGAAATAGACGACATCCCTCGACTGGATTCTTGTCATGGATTTCGGCAGGAGTCCGACACCGGCGCCCTGTCGTATCAATCTACTACAGAAACTCCTCTGAGGACAAGTGGCCGGCACAGATCCAGGATGTAAAGACGGCAATCCGTTTCATCCGCGCACATGCCGCAAAATATGAGGTGGATCCGGAACGTATCGGTATTTTCGGACGCTCGGCAGGCGGCCAGCTCTCCGCCTTCGCTGCACAGAACCTCCCGGGCTATGATACCGAGGAGTGGGGTGATTTCTCATCAAACGTACAGTCCTGCATCGACATGTTTGGTCCGGCTGATCTCGGTGCAAACATGGATATGGAACAGAAGAAATTTGCCGATCCGAAGTTCCGCTGGCATAAGCTTGAAGACACACACGGCGGAGCCCTCATCGGCGGTGATCCTGCTACGATCCGTGAGCGCGCTGATGCCGCATCGGTTACCACGCATGTCAATGCTGGTATGACGCCGCTCATGATCCTGCACGGCGGCAATGACCCGATCGTCCCGAAGGAGGTTTCCAGTGATCTTCTCTACCAGAAGATCGTTGATGCCGGACTCGAGGATCGCTGCGAATACTATGTGATCCCGCATGCCGGTCACGGCACCCGTGAATTCTTCCAGGACAAGACGAAGGAGCTCATGATCGGTTTCTTCGATAAGACGCTGAAGAAGTAATAAGCTATTTCTATTTTGTAATAACATCTGATGAAGGAGAAGACCTCCGAACCGATGGAATGTGCCGGCCGCTAGCATTTGAATGCTAACGGCCGGCACATTCCATCGGTCCGGAGGTTTTCTCCTACGCCAGATATTTTTTAGCCAAAATGCAACTTTTATATCTTCCCATCCAGCCAATAGCTCTTGACCATTTTGATAAAGTCCTTCGCCGCACTGCTGAGATACGAGTTCTTCTGATAGGTCACGCAGACATGCCAGGTCGGGTGATTCGGCAGGCGATAGAATTTGATGCCCTCGGGATGCCGCTTCACATAGTGATAGGGAACCAGACCGCAGGCGAGCTCAGCGCGAATCATCGAAAGAATCGTCGTATTATTGGAGGTCTCAAATAGGATATTCGGCGTGAAGCCGGCTTCCTTGAAAATTTTATCGGTCAGAAACCGGATCGTCGATTCCTTATACATCATGACGAAGGGCTCATACTGAAGCTCCGTCAATGGAAGAATCGGATATGCATCGCCGCTCTCAAGATATTTTTTATCCACAGGATATCGTTCCGGCATACCGATATAAATCTCTTCGTCGTATAGATCGATGTACTCGTCGATCGTTTTCTGTGCATCTGTCAATGTGACAAAGCCAATATCGAGTTTCCCTTTCCGGACCTGTTCCTGCTGCCTTTTTACACTCAGCTCACGCGGTTCTACGGTGTACTGCGGATACTTTTTATGAAATTCCGGATAGACAGAAGCAAACATATCTGAGCCTCTTCCCGGTGTCATGCCGACGGATAGGAAGCCTTTATGTGTGTTTACCATATCGGCGATGATCGTATAGGTTCTCTGCTTGATCCGTAGCATCTCACGGGCATTCTGGATATAGACCTCACCCGCCGGCGTCGGTGCCCAATCTGATTTACTTCGCACAAACAGCGGCGTCCCAAGCTCCTTTTCAAGCTTCAGAAGCTGCTGGGAAAGCGCCGACTGCGTAATATACAGCTTTTCCGCCGCATGCGTGATCGAGCCTTCATCTGCAATCTTAATGACATATTCAATCAATTTAGTATCCACGTTTATTGCCTCCGCGGTTATCTTAATTAGTAAATCTAATTATAGCTTTATTCTAATTAATTTCACTAATGATTACTAGTACAATATAATAAGAACATCAACAAAAGTTGCAAAGCACTTGGCGAAACATTTCATCTATTACAAAGTCAGGAGAATAACATGGCAAACAGATTATGTATTCAGATCACGGAGAAGGACAATGTAGCGATTGCAATCCATGATCTCAAAAAGGGCACGGAAGTTATGCCGGGCGTGGTCACGGCTGTAGACATTCCACAGGCACATAAAATCGCTCTGAAGGCGATGCCGAAGGGCACAGAGGTTGTACGTTACGGCGTTGTTCTCGGCACGACCGCGGAGGATATCCCGGTGGGCGGCTGGATCAATGAAAAGAATCTCATCATGGCACCGGCACCGGATCTCGATGCGATGCAGTTCGCGACGAACATTCGCACAGATCTTCCGAAGCCGAAGCGGACAACGTGGATGGGTTATAAAAATCCTTCCGGCTTCTATGCAGGTACAAGAAACATTCTCGGTATCAACACGACGGTACAATGTGTTGCTGGTGTCCTTAATGTAGCCATCCGGCGTATCAAGCAGGAGATCCTGCCGAAATATCCGAATGTCGATGATGTCGTGGCGATCAATCATCCGTATGGCTGTGGTGTAGCCATAGATGCGCCGGATGCTTACATTCCGCAGAAGATCCTTCGTAATATCGCGATGCATCCGAATTTCGGCGGTGTATTTATGCTCGTTTCTCTCGGCTGCGAGAAGTTCACCGTTGATCGTTTCTGTGAGTGGTGGCCGGAGTTGAACACACCGGAAAATGTTATTGTCCTTCAGAACTATAAGGGCTATCAGGCGATGATGGATGCAATCTGCGAAATGGCCGAGAAGAAGCTGCAGATTCTCAATCAGCGTAAGCGTGAGGAGCTTCCTCTTTCCGATCTTCTCGTCGGCATGCAGTGCGGCGGCTCCGATGCCTTCTCCGGTATTACCGCAAACCCGACAGCAGGCTATGCAGCGGATCTTCTCGTATCCGGCGGTGGCACAGCGATGTTCTCAGAGGTTACAGAGGTTCGGGACGGTGTGCAGTTCATCGCACACCGCTGTATCAATGAAGAGGTCGGTAAGCGTCTCGTGCAGGAGATGAAGTGGTATGACACATACCTTCGTAAGGGCGGCGTCGATCGTGGCGCGAACACAACGCCGGGCAACAAGAAGGGCGGGCTTTCCAACATCATCGAGAAGTCGATGGGTTCGATCGCAAAATCCGGTTCTTCCCCAATCGTCGAGGTGCTTTCTCCTGGCGACCGTCCGACAAAGCATGGCGAGATCTTCGCTGCAACGCCAGCCTCTGATCTTGTCTGCGGACCGTCCCAGCTTGCCTCCGGTATGGGCCTCGAGGTCTTCATGACCGGCCGTGGCACACCATATGGCCTTGCCGCTGCACCTGTCATCAAGCTTTGCTCCAGAAATGAAATGAAGGAGCAGTGGCCGGACATCATTGATTTCAATGCCGGCCCCGCCGCTGTCGGTGACAGAACGATCGCTGAGCAGGGCGAAGAGCTCTTTAACTTCATTCTTGACGTCGCATCCGGCATCAAGAAGCCGTACACTGAACAGTATGGCTTCGCCAATGACCTCTGCGTCTTTAACCCGGCACCAATCACCTGATAATCATGCGGTACGTTCCCGCTTGACTTCTTTTTCCGCGGCGTCAAGCAAGCCCTTCATGAAGCCAAGGAAATACACGGACGACATCGTCGACATGCCGTGTCCACTCTGATTAAAGAACGCATGGTCGATGCTAATGCCTCCATCATAGCCTGCCCGGACGAGCTGCTTCATGATCTCATACATATCTGCATAGCCATCCTCCATAATGATTTCAATCTCAAAAGTTATTTATTGATCAATAAATATCCCGCCTTAACGAACACATTTTTTACTCTAATGTATATTTATACAGTTTTGTATCTTTTACTGCATGTCAAGCGGCATCTTATACGTCGGTGCCGGATATACCTTATCAATCAGCTGATAGTCCTCTTCTGTAAGCTCGATCTGATCCGCATGGGCATTCGATAAAGTATGCGCAGCCTTCGAGCTTCTCGGGATGGCGATCGTGTGGCCATCACGGATATTCCAGGCCAGCATAATCTCCGGCACGGTTGCATGATACTTCTCTGCGAGCGACTCCAGTGTCCGGTTCTCGAAAAGTCCTCTCCGGAGCGATCCGGCCTGTGCCAGCGGGCAATAAGACATGAGAGCTACATTGTGCTTTCGCATCCACGGAAGCAGTGAATACTCGATGCCACGGGAGCCGGTATGATACAGCACCTGATTCACCTGACAGTTTCTGCCCTCCGGGATATCCCAGAGCTCTTCCATATCGTCGATATCAAAGTTTGATACGCCCCATGCCTTGATGAGTCCTTCGTTTCGAAGTTCTTCAAGCCGCATGACTGTTTCACGAAGCGGATATCTCCCTCTCCAGTGATAAAGGTAAAGATCAAGATAACTTACTCCCATCCGGGAGAGACTGCCCTCCAGTGCAGCGCGCATCCTGCTGCCGCCGGCATTGCCGGGAAGCACCTTCGATACGAGAAAAAGCTTCGACCGATCCAGTGTGGATAAGGCCTCGCCAAGCATATCCTCCGCAGCACCGTTTCCATACATTTCCGCTGTATCAATCAGCGTCATACCGGCTTCCACACCCTTCCGGATACCCTCAATCTCCTGCTGCCGATGATTTCTCTGCTCGCCGAGATACCAGGTGCCCTGCCCGAGCGCCGGTACCACGGCGCCATTTGCTAGTGTTATATTATGCTTCATTGTTCCCTCCGTTTGCGTTGTTTTCGTCGGTATTTCCATGTTTCCGCTCTCCCGACATATCCTTCATTGTCAAAGAGGCGTCAGTGATACACCGACGCCTCTGTTTATTAAGGTACTACTCTAATATTGTCTAAATTCACATCGAATGTCTACATATTTGTCACCGATGTAAGCATTATTCCGATTCGAGTATCAGCGAACCAGGCAAGGCTTCTTGTTATCGAACTTCCAGCCCGGGATCAGATACTGCATGCCCTTTGCATCATCACGAGCGCCGAGGCAGTTCTCTACATAAAGCTTGTTAGCCTTTAGAACCTGCTCGCGGTCAACCTCGATACCGAGACCAACCATCTTATCGATGCCCTCGATGCAGCCGCCGACGATCGGCATCGGATTCTTCGTAAGACGATTTCTGCCCTCCTGCCAGATCCAGTGTGTATCGATACCATTGAGTCTGCCCGGAACTGCTGCCGCGCACTGAGCAACCATTGCAAGAGAAATATCGAAGTGGTTGTTTGAGTGGCAGCCCCACATGAGACCGAAATCGCTGCAAAGCTGGCCGACTCTCACGGAGCCCTCCATCGTCCAGAAGTGCGGATCTGCAAGAGGAATGTCTACAGATTTAAGAGAGATACAATGTCTCATCTGTCTCCAGTCAGTATCGATCATGTTGGTTGCTGTGAACATGCCGGAAGACGGAATCCGAGTTTCACCTACATCGCCGGTGTAAAGGAAAAATACCTGCTGGGAATTCCCGATACAAACCCGGTGCTTGCGGAACTTCCGAAACCCTCAGATATTTCATATCCCGTCTTTGATATCACACTTCTAAAGGATCAAGAATTTATTTTGGGAAATGCAGAAACCAGAAGTCACACCTTCGAAATGGATATTTTTTCTTATGCTTCGATGACACCGAAGGTTCTCTTTGAAACCTCAAGCTCGGGCACGAAGCTCGCCATGATGCAAAAGCAGATTGCTCCGGCCTTCCTGCCGCAAGCTTATATAAATAAAGATGACCCGATTCGCTATTTTCGCTGCCCGCCTTATCCATCCTGGACCACCTGTGTCGCCACTCGTCGGGACGATTACCTGACAGTTCCAGAGCTTGTCCTTGCAGACCTCATCCGTCGCTATAATCAGAACGAAGTCGGTGTCAACATACTCATGACTAAAGTCACGAGCTTGTAACTCCCCTGTAGTATAACGACTGACGCCTCCTACATTTAACTCACGATAGCACTGTGGTGGGGTTACATTGACGGGACGGTTGACAGCGCCCCTTGCATAAGAGATATGCTCTTACACAACTGTATCAGGTACTTTTGACTGTATATAGTCGATTCCCATGCGATACAGATTCATTGCTCCGATACGGTCATCATTAGAACGATAGCCGCAGTTCTTGCAGCAGAAGAGATGTATCTTCTTGCTGCGGTTTGTCTTTTCAGTATGTCCGCACACCGGGCATGTCTGGCTTGTGTATCTCGGATTGACGTTTATGACCATAGAGCCTTTTGCTTTTGCCTTGTACTTTAATTTCTGTTCAATGTCATAGAAAGCCCACGATACGCTGACATACCTGTGCTTCAGTCTGATACGTTCCGTTGCGTTGCGGATGCCGGATAGATCCTCAAGGACGAAGAGTGTATGCCGCGGATTGTTTTCAACGAGTGCCTTCGATACACAATGGTTTACATCCTGCATCCAACGGTTTTCTCGTTGACCGACAGCCTTGAGTCTTCGTCTTGCAGACGGTGTCTGCCTCATCTGTAGCTGCTTGCGGAGTTCACTGTAATGCGCACGCTTCTGTTTGATGGCTTTGCCGGATACGAAACCGGACCGGTGTCTGCTGTCATAAGTGGCAGCGACAAAGTTGATACCCCTGTCGATACCGACAACATTACAGATATCGGGCTCGGAAACATCAGGCACTTCATATGTTACGGGGATATGCAGAAAATACTTACTATGTCGCTTTACTAATTTGGCGGTGCCAAAGTGATATGTATCTGCATCGAAGTATTTCTCCATGCCACGAGAACAGTAAGGAAGTTTCACTCTGCCAGAAAGCGTGTTGACGGAGAAGCATTCCGCACTGAGGCTGTAATCCCGGTTCCATACAAGATCATACTGAGGTTTTCTAAAATCCGGCCTGATCCACTGATTCTGGTTTTCGAGAATGGTCTTATATTTTGCAATGACGGTCTTCAGTACTGACTGAGCCATCTGCGATTTCAGACCATACAAGGACCGGAGCTTTGTATAAAGCGTATTGTTTAGTGTGGATTGTTTTAGGTTATGCGTTCTGAATACATACGACGATACGAAATTACAGGCATCGCGATAAGATAACATGGTTTTATCAAGATTCGCCATGTCATCATTTGCTGCGAGAACCTGTATTTTTGCAGTAACCGTTAATTTACTCATTTGCAACGCCTTTCACTAAATATATTATAAAACATAAATTAGTGAATATCAACAATATATATTATGGATATACGGGAAAGCGGCTCCTCTCATGACTGAAGTCACGAGTCTCCGCCGCATGGCTACCGGAGGTTTTATTTATGAAGGACGACACCAGGTGACACTGGGGACGGGGTCACCACACCTACACAAAAATCTGCCCGAATTGCGGTTATTCCACCACCAAAGATTTCGAATACTGTCCGAAATGCGGTGCGAAGCTGTAGCTGAGCCGAACAATAATAGCTATTTGAATGTTGGTTGCCTCACGCTTTACTTCTTTTAATCGCGTTCACCACTGCGATATCCCACCATTCATCGTCGAAGTCGCGTGGCTTTACACGAATATAGTCAAGATGATTTTCGCGGAATAAGCTCTCCTTTCGCGCCTCCTGCTGCCTTTGCTCCGGCTCTGTCGTATTTTTTTCATCCTGTACATCGATGGCAATGATGACACGAAATGTGTTAATATCACGAAGCACAAAATCGCAATTTATACCTGCCAAATCATCCTGTAATCTTCCACCGTCCTGTTTTCCCGAAATGTTATTCTCTGCCTTTTCAAAACTGAATTTTGAAATCCTTTTAGCCACTTCTTCATCATTACTTTCCCGAACAGCAGTAAATATCTCCTTTAAAGGCACATGTACGCCGAGGCTTACTTCCGTCCAGGTTCGAATCTCAGTCAGCAAAAGACTGTAGAAGGTCTGCTCCTCCGCATTTCTAAAGAAATGCTCCTTCAATGTGTAAACGGGTGTTTGGCTGATGTGTGCATTGGCAGATGAAACTATCGGATTGTCTTTCTCTACTGCTTGCTTATTTTCCTCCCGAATCCCATGGCTGATGGAAAGCATATCCTGATACTCTGCAATTTGCTTCGCGAACATTTTTTCAAGACCGGCATGTTTCTTGCGTTCACGATCGATGGCCTTCGTATAATCGTAGTAGCCGGGCAGATAGTTCGGATGGGTCTCCGGGCGGAACTTTTTATTTTTCCGGATGCTTCTGTCCATATACGCGAGGAAGCTGTCACTCGGGAGATGAAGCACCTCCTGCAGCGTAAGATCAAACCGTTCGGCGACCGCCTTCGCGGTCTTCACACCGGACGTCCCGGTAAATACGTAAGCGGCGCAGTTTTCGATGATCGTATCGCTGTCGATTCCGTATTTCGCCTGGAGCTGGCTTTCACTTTGGACGATGATGCAAGCGGAGATTTCACGGCTTCGAATCGTTGCGATCATGTCGACGAAGCCAGGAATCGTCGTGTTTGCAAAATCATCGAGATAAAAGCGAATCGGGATTCTCAGTCTCCCTTCATCGCTTGACTCTGCCTTACGGATCATAAGCTTGAAGAACTGAGAATAAAGAATATTGGAGAGAAAGTTTTTCGAGGGATCCGTATCATCATAGATGACAAAAAGCGCTGTCTTCCTCTCGTCAAAATGATAGAGCTCCAACTCGTCATACAGTGTCAAATTTCGGACACTCGAGAGCTGCCACTGCGCGAGGATCGAGCTGACGACGCCGAGACAGCTCGCCTGTGTCCGGTCGGCGCCGGCCTGTGACTCGAACATGTTATAGTTTCTGACATGATAGCTGATCTTAGATTTCTGTTCGATCTCATGGAACCAACGTGTAAGATCGCTCTCTTCATTATATTGCTCGACGCCGGCCATCTCAAAGAGCTTCAGCATCGTATCGATATTCCGTTCGGCAAAAGAAAATTCATAGAACACAGCACCGATCAGCGCCTTCAGAAGGATCGTCGCCATCTCAAGCCAATAGGTATCACCGGAGCCGGCGGATCTCTCCTTACCATTCGACATGCTCGATGCCATGCAAAGCGCGAGGTACTCGATATCATTTTCATTTTCAATATAATGAAACGGATTGTACCGCATCGACCTTGAGAGATCCTGAAGATTCAGAATTTTTATGGTATAGCCGTTTCTCTCCAGCACATGCCCGCATTCCTTGAAAAGCGT
>Ga0256406_1002811_pt1 | contig 23410 bp, 18 predicted proteins | sample RumenRJG_03DNA_FD_185986 | JGI IMG/M metagenome (GOLD analysis project Ga0256406, IMG submission 185986) | Bovine rumen microbial communities from Lethbridge, Alberta, Canada - RJG_03 | ecosystem: Host-associated > Mammals > Digestive system > Stomach > Rumen | place: Canada: Alberta | collected... | reverse complement strand
GTCTAGCGCTACCGAGCCTGCGGGTTGCCCACCTCCTACCCATTTCTAAAAATAGACTAATGAAGGGGTGATTTTCGTCCTTTTTAAATATAGGACCGAGCCTAGCATTTGGCGCTTGCGCAACGGGTGTAACAAAATTTTACATAATGAGACGAGTGCATTGGATTTTAGAATCACAAAGCAATCAATCCTGCGAGTTCGCTTTGCGCGGAAGGATTATTTGCGTAGTTCCGCATGACAGATTTCATGTCGAGGAGGATGCCCGCTATCTTGTGGTATGGACGAGCATCGGGATCTTTCCAATTGCCAGAACAATGTCCGATAAATTGCATCTTATATGACAAATTATCACTCTGGAGCGAAGCGATAGAGTCCACTTCATCATCCACACAAAACGGCATAATAAACGCATTGTAAATGTCGCCCGATGTCATCCCCGCGAAGGCGGGGATCTCCTTTTCTTGCATGAATTGTTCCACATACTCCGCATACGCGATTTGCTTGCAAATTGAGCCAGAAGAGGGCAAATCCATCGGGTTACGCGTCAATCCAAACTTGTAGTATTTCGCGTCAATAACGAATATGCCTGATGAAAGCGCCATAATCGTATCGGGTCGCATGGCATAATTGGTATTTTCATACCCATGTACTCCAGAACTCAGATCCCATTCACAATGCGGATTAAATTTATCCTTGGCAACTCCCTGCGGCAACTTCCCGAAAATCTTATCCACCATCGCTTCCCACACGGGGGCGAACTTGTTTACCCCGAAATAAAAATCGTCAGCCGTTTTTCCGTCTTCGGTTTTATGCCCCGCAAGATACTCCACAATTCGCGCTAAGTCGGCGAGCAAGCGTAAATCGCGGTCGTTAAACGTTTTCGCAAGTTTAGAATGAATTGCGTTGCAGAACAGGTCATAATCAAAATCCAGCAGCGGTTCTTCGGACGGTTCTATGCCGAATAAAAATCCGAGTTTTGTAAGGGCATCGTGAACGCAGAACTTGTGGACCTGCGTAATGAGCGTATCTTCGTTATAACTGACTTTACGGGCGATAAAGTCTAGGTACACAAGATTCTGAGCATCTTCGGTAATAACAGGTTGCACAGCATTGATTGTCCGGCCCCAATTGATTTTCCCGTTCGCGCCCTTTTTGTACAGAATTTCCTTTTCGTCAAGGTAACCGAAATCGAGAAAATTTCGGATAACATTCAAGTACGAAACCATCGGAAATTCAGATTCGCCATGTTCCTCTGCGAATGTGGAAATAGAGGAATCCTGATGAATCTGTTCTTGCAGCGAAGGGTCAGAAAGTACCGTAAAAAGATTGACGACGCATTCCCGTAATTCTTCTTCGGGGAGTTCGCGCAAGGCCGAGTCGTCTTTGAAATATCCCAAAGGAAAGATGATGCTTGTTTCCAGCGTTCCATCTTCCTTTGATTTTTCACAGCGAATGCCGACGAACTCAGTCTCCGAATTCGCCTTGGATTCGCAGGAACATATTTCGTTCAGCTTTTGCATCAAGGATTACAGCGTTGGCGATGCTACAAATGCGACAAGATTCGCCTTGTCCTTGAAAACGTCAAAGCGTTCTTTCCCTTCAGACGGTTTTTCAAAGGAGTTGATCAACTTTTCCAGAGTATCAATTCCTTCGGCAAATACTTGCGGACGCTTGAACTTGAAAACGTCATCCCACAGGAACTTCAGGACCTTTTCGGCAAAGACCTTGTCGTCAATAATGCCGCCCGCGTTGCTCACGAACCACACGCCAAGCCGTTTGTCTTCGGTGCTGGAAAGACCCTTGAGGGTGGCCGTAATTTTGGCGTTGATCCATCCCCAGAATTGTCCCCATTTAATACCGGTATCGTCAATTTCTGCGTTGTACTGAGCATTGACGGCAGGCTTAGTGAGGTCAAATTCGTTGCGAACCAGTTCCATGTCGAAACGGCGCTGGAATGCGTTATCCAACGTGAACACATTCTGGTCGCTAGTATTCATCGTCGCCAAAATGGAAAGGTTAGGCGGCAAGCGGATAGCCGTATTCAAATCAAAGCGAATATTCCCAATCTGAATGCTATTTTCAGTTCCGCGAATATAGGCGTTGACATCATCGTTCTGGACAAAATACTGGCTCCAGCCTTCTGTAAACGTGTTTACCGCCGCATTTGCCGGGTCATTGCCGAGAGAGTCTGTTTCGCCAGCCTTGAGCCTATCCAACAACTGGAAGGTATCGCCGAAAATTGCCGCCGCATTACCGCGGTTGATTTCTTCGATAACCAGGTAAAAATGCTCATTAGGATTGAGATAAGCCCGCTTGATAATTTGCGTAAACGGCCCGGGAGTAAATTCGTAGGTGACGTGACCGTTGACTTTCGGTAAAATCTGACCGATGAATTCGGCGTTGGTGTATTCCGGGTGGAATACGACACGAACCTTGTTTTTCTCAGAAACGTCCTTCAGTTTCTCTCTAATTTTATTGCTCTTACCGCACCCCGGAACGCCATAGTAGATAATTTGGGAGGGGGTGAAATTAGGTAAACTAGAGCCAAGGCCATTATCAGTCCCTGAATCATCTTTTTTCACATCATTGATGGTTGTATCAACAACCTCTTGAATACTGTCAAAAAAATTTTTTAACGTTATTGCGTCGTAAATCTTTCTGGGATTATTTGGGGAATTTCCTTGATAAACTTCCCATAATTCGCTTTCACGATTTTGATGAACTAATACATATTGATCAGCTCGTAACTGTGTAACTCCTGAAAAAGTTTGATTTGACAAAGGTTTGCCATTTAAAGAATCTAAAAGTAGTAAAAATTGATTGCGTAAAATTCCGCTATTCAATCTGTTTCGGCTTGAGCCAATATATTCATTGGAATCAAATGCTTTCGCTGTATTGATGATGGTCTCATCATTTTTTTGTTTTTGATTAAATCCATATTGACTAAATAATCTATCTGCATCGTATTTTCCAAACATCACGCGCCCCACTTTTTAAGATTCTCTTTTTTCTGCGGTTCAGGGGAACTTGCACCCAACGGGAATCCCATCAAGTATTCAGCATTCTTTGGAGCCGGTTTTCCAAAAACCTCTTTGAAATTTCTACAACCTTGATGTTTCATCATTGATGGAGCAGAGTAGTTTGCCATCGTAGTTGGCGTATGAACTAACCCCATCTCTTCACCATAGGTTTTCCTTATCCAAGTTTTCTGTTTTTCAAAAACCTGGGATATTTCTTTTTCTGAAACATCTTCAGTATATGTTCCATTTTCAATGTGGCGATTTACCAAAATCCTAAATGCACTTGCGGCGACAAAAGGCGATTGTGCGTTTCCGACTCCTTTCAGTTGTTCTCGGCGATCCGCTACAGGAACGTCAACGCCAAGATCATCCGGATTCTTACTCCAATAACAACCTTTAAATTTGGGAAGACTAATGATGTGGTCTCTTATCTTTTCAAAAACTTTCTGATTCTTGACTGCCAGCAACCAGAAACGGTTACGCTGATGGTCAGCTCCAAGATTGGAACAGCTCAAACGACAAAACTGGACCTTATATCCAATGGACTCTAAATCTTCCTTAGCTTTAGAAATAGCGCGTAATACAACATTTTCACCGAAAACAACCGGAGCGTCAGATTCTTTGGCGAAGCGCAACATTTCATCCCAAAGGTTTTTCTCTGCGATATTTTTACCATGGGCCGCAGTACTGAAAGCCTGACAGGGAAACCCTCCGCACAGGACATCAAATTTTCCTTTAAATTCTTTGCCATTTAATGCGCGAAGATCTCCGTAAATTTCAAACGGATTCATCCATCCGTCTTTTTGACGTTGTTTCAAAACCTTCTGACAGAAATCACTGATTTCAACGCCTGCACAACATTCGTGGCCTAATAGTTCACCTCCATAAATACCACCACCAATTCCAGCAAAGAGATGAAATTCTTGGATTTTGGCTTCGGTTGTTGCGGCTTTTTTCTGTGCCATTTTTTCGCTCCGTGTTGAAAGTGAACGAGTTCACTCTCGCGGGAGCGGTTCTGGCCGATTCGCTTGGCCGGGGTGCGGACAAAAAGAACGGCTGGGAGCCGACTCACTCCTCGCCTAAAAGCGCGACATTTTCAAAAGAATACAATACACCCGCACAATCTTGCAATGGATTGCTTCACCTTTTCAGGGTTCGCAATGACGTTGCAAAACATCCCGGGCGGATACAGTACGCCCAAGGTACACTACGCCCATGCAATCCACGGGCGATGGCGAGTTATTGTCTTATTCTCGTTGCTGAAAGTGTCGAAGTTCCAAGTAGAGGACAAGAGCTAAACTCAGCGAGTCTACCCCCGTTCTACATCAATCCAGTCTTTTTTGGATACAAAAAAGGCGTGGAGTTGAATGCATTTATCTACCTGAGGCCTTCGACTGCCCGCAACGAATAAACGCAAACAACTCACGCCCCAAATGGCCGTTTGCCTACAGGCAGATTTATCAAATATGCATGTACCAAAACGATGCGGCTGGCTTGCGCCGGTCGCAGACGTGAGCGTCGCCTTGTTCTCGTTGCAGAAATTGTCGAAGTTTCAAGTAGAGAACAAGAGAAAACTCTATTTGCCTTGAAATATAGATTTTTGGAATGGCAAAAGGTGACACTTGCCGTTTTTGTTGCAAAAAAGCGACCTAAAATAGCAAAACCGGCCCCTGCGGACCGATTTTAAACAAAAAAGTGCTCCAAGGCCCTAGTTAAAGGAGCCCGTGTTCCTTGAGAATCTTCTCGTACTTATCGGCACGATTTTCTGCAGCATCCGCACGAGACTTTTCTTCGTCAGCACGAGTTTCAGCCTCGCTGGCGCGTTTTTCGGCAGCTTTAGTGCGCTGGCGTTCATCGTACACCAAGTCATCCAATTCCTGTTGCCAAGTCATATAGCGTTTCCTCGTTTCGTTGTCCGACAAACAAATATACAAATGTGTGGTGTGAAGTGTGTAGTGTGAAATTATTTGGAAGTTTTTTTGGCGGTTTTGGTTATAGCGCTAAGCATCCGGATTATTACTCGGCATGGATCAATAATTATTTTGAATTCCTTTGCTTCTAAATATTGTGCCTCGTACAACAGTTCCACCCAATACTCGGTTTCTCCCGCTTCTTTTAACGCAATATACATTTTAGCGATAAAATCTGCCTTGCTTTGTGCAAACTGAGCTTCTTTGATGTTTGCTCCTATGCTGGTTGCACTACGTAGTAATTGTTTGCTAAGAACAAACTCTCTTTTGTTTGAGGTCAGATCTTGATACAATTTCACAATCTGTAATGCAAAACTCTTGCTCAAAGAAAGAACATTCTGTTTAGTACAGGCGCTATGCATTTGTTCTCCTTGCTTGTCATTACACATTCCACATCACACACTTCACATTTTTATGGCTGAATACCAGCGCGAACATGAAGCGGTTCGTGATGGGCAGTTCCTCGAACGGAACGTGGTTTGGATCCATAATGCTCCTTTACGCGGCTTGCGCCGCGCGGTAAAAACAAAAAAAAGAACCGTCCCTATGTCATATAAATAAATATGATATAGAAAACGGCTCTTTTGTGAGCTTGGCCAGCTTTTTGCTAGCACGGAATAATATAACAAATGAGTTTTAGAAAAACAAATTTTTCTAGGATAACGGGCAAAATTTAGACTAAAACGCGTTCCAGGGCCGTTCAATCATCGATTCGATCAACTTTTCCTGATTGCCTTGCAGCAGATACTGTTCCGCAATTTTTCCGTGTTCCATGCGAATGACGGACTGGCAACAGTTTAGAATGAATTCGGGATCGTGCGTAATCACGAGCAATGTTTTTCCGCTTGCGGCAAGTTTCTGGAGAGTTGCCGACACAGCAAGCATCTGTTTGTAATCCAGGCCGCTGGTAGGTTCATCAAACACGACAATCTCGCGGCCGCTAGAAACGCCGCTGCCGATAGCGACTCGCTGCTTTTGACCGCCCGAAAGCGCCATCGGGTGGCAGCTAGCGTATTCTTTCAGGTTAAGCCTTTCAAGGATTTCTAGGGCAGAATTTTCATCTTGCGGATTCATGCCTAGCAAGATTTCGTCAAGGACGCTTTCTGTAAACAGTTGGTGGTTTACATCCTGCATAATCAGGTATGCCCCGTACTTACGGGCCTTGCGTTTTTGACGCCAAGTCCCGCGAAGCCCACACAACACCTGGGCCAGCGTCGATTTGCCAGCACCATTATGGCCGATAATGGCGGTGATTTGATTGCGCGGGAGTGAAAGCACCGGAATATCTAAAACAGTAAATTTGCGATTGTAGGCGAAATGAAGGTCTTTGAAGACGAGTAATTCTGTGGTAGATTGCTTCGACAGATCCTTCGACTCCGCTTGCGCGTCGCTCAGGATGACACCAGAGGAAACGTTCACCCCTTCGGAAAGTTGTTCCAAATTCATGCAGCGCAGTCCGAGGCTTGCCGCATATTCCGGGCCTTTCGCTTCGATTTCCGCAGGAGTCCATTCGTGCGCAATACAGCCATCTTTTACATAGCAAATCCGATCTGCAATGTCTCGCAGGTAATGGATGCGGTGTTCCACGATAACAACGGTCTTGCCGCGAGATTTCCAGAACTTGATAATTTCGGCGAGGTCTGCGACAGTTTTCAAGTCAAGATTAGCCGAGGGCTCATCGAGAACGAAAATTTCCGGATCGGTCGCAGAGACCGAAGCGCAGGCGATTTTCTGCTTTTCTCCGCCAGAAAGGTGGAAGATATTTCGGCCCGCCAAATGTTCTATGTGGAATTCCTTCACGACGCGATTCACGCGTTCTCTGATTTCCTCCGGATCCATTCCCAAGTTTTCGCAGCCAAAGGCGATTTCACTGTCGGTATCGATGTTGAAAAATTGCGAACGCGGATTCTGGAAAACGGAACCCACGTGTCTTGAAATTTCTGCAAGCGTCATGTCGGCGGTATTCTTGTCACCGAGCAATACGTCGCCCGCCATCGTTCCCGATTGATAAAGCGGAATAAGACCGTTAATCAGTTTGGAAATGGTCGTCTTGCCGCAACCCGATTCGCCCACAAGCACAACGCATTCGCCAGACTTGATTTCGAAATTCAAGTTCTTGATGACGGCGTCGTCAAGAGATTCTGCGTAGGAGAAGGAAACGTTTTTTAAGGCAATATTCATAATAAAGGATTCTATCGGTCGACCCTTCGGCAAGCTCAGGGACCTTCCTCCAGAATGACAGAAAACGGAGTAACACCACAAAGCAACGCTACAACGGCCAAACAATAAACAAACACGACAACATCTTGAACATGGAACCCGATTTTGACAATGCAACTGCGTCTCGTTTCTGGTGAAAGTCCACGCGTCGTCGCCGCCACCGAAAGTTCATCCCCGATTTTCGTGAGTGACACCAACAACGGAATAAGTCTGTATTCCAAAATGGCAAGCGGGTTCTTTAATGTCCGCAGGCTGAACAGGCGAATGCCCCGCATGCGCATTGCGTTTCCGATATCGCGGGCTTCATCGAATACGGTCGGGAAAAAGCGAATCATCACCGCCAAGGGAATCGTCACTTTGTTAGGAATATGCATCTTCGACATTCCTGCCATGAACTCGTTTACCTTGGTAGTCGTCATGACATAGTAAAAAATAACGCTTATCGGCATCACATGCGAAATAAGCATCATTGTCGAGACAAACAGCGTGCCCGCGAGCCCGACATCCATCGCTTTTAAATAATCAAAACTGAATGCAGATATTGCGTACAAGAAAGAAAAGAGCAGGGAAAACCGCCATCTTTTTTCAAGCACCAATAAAACTGCCGGCAAAACAACAATCATGGCGCCGTAAATCACTGGCGCGGAAAGAATGATGCTGTTTCCCGCAATCGTTAAGAACAGTTTTGTCCGAGGGTCCAATTTCACCGGGCAAGACCGATCCGTTCAAAATGCTTTTTCATGATGCGGCGGGCCACGAGTCCTCCGATAACGGCACCCAAGATGCCGAAGGTGTAAATTCCGACCAGGGGCCAGATGCTGTTAGAAAGTTCCGCCAGCTTCGCAACGTAACCTTCGTCGCACATGCCACGGGTATATTCCAGATATTCCTCGGTATAAAGCCAAAGCGGAAGCATCATTGAAGAACTCATTAGGCTCAAGACAATGTTTGCCATGTACAAGCCAGCAAAATTTTTCCCTATGATTTTCAGAATTGTTCCCGACAGTAGCCCAACTGCAAGGCTTATCGCAAACATGATAATGCTCTGACCCATCACTAACATTGCGCCCCCGAAAATGCCGCAGAAAAGCATGCAGCACAGAATCGGCCTTTCTATTTTCGAATAAAACAGGAACATGGGAACGCTTGTCACAAGCGCGATACTCGCGGTCGAAAAAACAATAAGGGCAGGAATGTAGCCGATGCTCGACGACATAAAACCTAGCACGATATAAAGTGCCGAAAATATGCCCACGTTCACCAAGTCGCGGACCAAGGTGTTCGAAGATTTTTTTCCAGTCGTTCTAACGTCACTCATAAAAGTCTCCAATAGCAAACAAATGCACGCCAAATAGAGTTTTTTGATGCACTTTTTTCTACTCCAAATAGACAGAAAAAGGACCGCGGCATCGCCACAGTCCCCTTTTTCGCGCATTATGTGAGGTAATTAGAAGCTGTACACCGTTTCAAGACCGAAACGCAGAGCGTCATCATCTTCGTTATCCTGCACGGCGACATCCACCATGCCGAAAGCGGTAATTTCCAGGTTTTCGACCGGAGTGATGTAGATGCGGCCACCGACATCGAACGTTGCAGCAGTTTCGTCGTCATCATCCAAGGTGTGCGTGTGGTATTCCACAGGAATGCCGACCTTGATGAATTCTGCAAGCTTGAAGGCGGGTTCGGCATACACGAAGAAGTATTCCGGAATTTCGCCGTTGTCAAGGTCGCTTGCATCTTCGGTGGCATCGCCCCTGTCAACAATGGCATAGAAGGCGGTCGTCTTGATATCGAACATACCCACTTCGAAGGTCGGCTCAACCAAGAAGGCGTGGGCAGTAGAAGTCCAGTCCTGACCTTCTACGACATCGCCGTCGTCACCCAGGTAGTCGGCATGGAAACCATACACAGCCCTGAAGCCGAAACCACCGAGAGAGAGGCCCGCTTCTACACCGGCATGGAGTTCGTTATGCTGAGTGGTCTGGAAGCTCTTGTAGTCTACATACGGACGCAAGTGCTGACCGGCATAATCGAATTCGTAGGCGGCGTGCACATCGTAAACCTTGGCACCTTCTTCGTCGGCCCAGTCGTTATCGCCACGACCAAAGCCAACACCGAGAATGAAGCCAGCCAGGTCAATTTCAAGACCGCGGATATCGTGTTCCTTCATGCCTGCGGCATTGTCGGCAGGATCATCATAGTCATAGTAGGCGACGAATGCTCCTTCCGAGAAGGTCAGATCACCCAGCTTGACCGCGAAGAAATCAGCCGGCTGGTACTGAATATAGGCGCCGTTGTAAATGGCGGCCGGATCAGTCGTTTCACCGTCGGCTTCGAGGCCAACGAATGCAGACCACTTTTCGTTGAACTTGACTTCAAAATTCAGGTCGAAGGTAGAAGCGTAGGAATGGTTCAGGTCATCTTCTGCCCAGACATTGCCTGTGTAAGCATCAAATTCCACTTCGCCATTGTACTTGACTTCCATCTGGGCTTCCGAAGTGCCTTCGTTCATGCTAGCCTTGAGCATGCCGAGAGCGTTACCGGCGGCGTCAGCGACTTCGCCCGGGTTAGTGTTTTCGGCAGGAGCGGATTCAGCGGATTTTTCTTCGGCAGGAGCGGCAGCGACAGGCTGTTCCGCAGGAGTTTCCTGAGCCGGAGCAGCGGCAGGGGCTTCCTGGGCAGGAGCCGGAGCGGCCTGAGTTTCAGCAGGAGCTTCCGCAACAGGTGCTGCAGCGGGGGCTTCGGCGGCAGGGGCGGCATCCTGGGCAAATGCAGACACAGCAAAGAAGGAAGCGGCTGCAAGACCGAACAAAAGGTTTGAAGACAAACGGTTCTTCATATTTCTCTCCCTTGACGGATTGATTTTCTGTTTTTGTAACACTCCGTCAGGTTTTTTACAAATAGTGCTACAAAAACGCTTGGCTATCGCCTTCTGTGTGCTATTGTTGCAAAATGCGTGCCAAGATGTTTCAGTTTAGTTCCAAAAATTAGACTAATCTAATTCAAGATTTTTAATGAAGGGCTGGCAGGTTTTGGGCCCACCAGCCCCGTTCTTGATTCTAAAGGTTAGTCTTCGAAACGCTTTTCTTTATTCGCCTTCATGCCGAAGAGTTTGAGGAAGATTCCCGTACCCACGAGCACCACGATGGCGGCGACAATCCATGTCATGTTTCCGCCAACGGGGACCTGGTAGAGGAGCACGGCAATTGCCCAAGCAAGGAGCGTCTGCACGGTCGCCATCAGGATGGCAAGACCGAGGCCGATTTCGCGAGCGACCACGCCCATAGCGGCAAGGCACGGCACATAAAGCAAGATAAAGATGAGGAACGCAAACACCTGCCAATTGAATCCGTCCACCGGGTTACCGTTCTTATCCGGATTGTGGAAGTAAGAGCGGAGGTTCGCGTAGATGTCGGCGGTTTCGGAAAGGTCGCCTTCTTCGAGAGCGCCAATTTCGTCTTCGGAGAGTTCGAGGCCTGCGGCAGCGAGCTTTGCAAACACGGCTTCGCGGGTCTTTTCGTCCTCTTCTTCTTCGCCGAAGGTTTCGATGGCAGCATATTCTTCGCAGGTCAGCACCTTGGCGTCGGTAATCTTGTCAAGAGTTTCCTTCTTGAGTTCGGCAGCTTCCTGGCCTTCCAATTCGCCGGTAGTTCCGAGCGGGTCGGTGAGGGAGCCGAAGACTTCGGCGAGGTTAGCAGGAATCGAGCCGAGGGCTTCGAGCACGGCGCCCTTGATATCGGGAGCGCCACCTTCTTCCTCTTCTTCGGCCGGGCATTCGTCGATGCCTACGATAAGCGGCTTTTCTTCTGCAGCAGGTTCCGCGGCAGCTTCTTCTGCGACCTTTTCTTCAGCGGAAACTTCGGCAGGAGCGGCTTCGGCAACAACTTCTGCGGATTCAGCAGGTGCTGCGGCACTATCGGCAACCACGGCACTATCGGTTGCAGCGGAATCTACGGCTGCAACTTGTTCCGGTGCGGGTTCTTCAGCCTTCGGTTCTTCAACAGGTTCCGCAGCTTTGTTTTCTTCTGCAGGAGCCTCGGCATTCTCCCCCGCCATAGAATACAGCGAGTTCATGGTACCGATAACGGCTTCCTTGGCCAACAGGCCTGTGAACAGCGACACGGATGCCGGCCAGTTTTCCTTCTCGACGCCGAAGGGTTCAAACACCGGCGTAATGGCCTTGCCGATGACAGAAAGCAGGCTGTTTTCGGAGTCGCCGTTACCGGCGGTAAATTCAAATCCGGCAGGTTCATCGGCCGGAGCATTTTCGTCCACAGCCTTCTCCACAATGCCGAAGCTATTGAGGAAGCCAAGTATTGCAACGGCAATGGTAATCACCTTACCAGCGCGCCAGATGTAGTCGCGCAGGCGCTGCCAGCAGTGGATCATCAGGGACTTGAACTTGGGCAAGTGATACGGCGGAAGTTCCATCACAAAGTTGCTGGCCTGGCCCTGGAAAAGCGACTTCTTCAGGAACAAACCGTAAGCGATGGCGAACAGCACACCGGCGAGGTAAAGCAGGAACACGACCGTGCCCGCCATCTTGCCGAAGAATGCCGCCGCAAACAGCGCATACACCGGGAGACGTGCGCCGCAGCTCATGAACGGCACCAGGAAAATGGTGAGGAAGCGTTCACGCTTGGATTCCAGCACGCGGGAGCCCATAATGCCCGGCACACCGCAACCGAAGCCCACCATCATCGGCACGAAGGCACGACCCGGGAGCCCGAGGAAACGCATGAAACGGTCGGCGACAAATGCCGCGCGGGCCATGTAACCCGAGTCTTCCAAGAACGAAAGGCACAGGAACATGAAGAAGATGACCGGAATGAAGGTCGAAACCGTCTGAATACCGGCACCGATACCGTCGGCGAGAATTGCCGTGACAAACGACGGGCAACCGAGTACATCGCCCAGCACGTAGCCGAGGCCATCCACGAAAATCGCACCGAACAGCACATCAAAGAAATCAATGAACGCAGAACCGATCGTCACCGCAATCCAGAACACCAGATACATGATGACCAAGAAAATCGGGAGTGCAGCCCAGCGGTTCAAAAGAACTGCGTCAAGCTTGTCGGAGAATGTCTTCTTGGCGCGCGCAGAAACAATCGCCTTGCCAGCCACCTCGTGCGAAATGGAATAGCGATTTTCGGCCATCGCGAATTCCGGCTCTTCGCCCAGAATCTCCACGACTTCGGCCTTGTCGAGCTTTACACCCGCTTCGGCGAATTTGTCTGCATAGCTCTTCTGGTTGCCCAAGTACATGAGCGAAACCCAACGGGAGTCCGCATCCAAAAGCTTTGCGACCGGTGCCACCTTCGGTTCCAAAACCTTCACGGCCTCTTCGACCTTGTCGCCGTAAGTCATCTGCTTCGGGAGTGGCATCGGGCTCGCAAGCACGTGGCCCATCTGGCTAATGAAATTGGTGACGCTCTTTTCGCTCACGGCAGAAAGCGGAATGCACGGCACGCCGTAGAAATTAGAAAGTTCGTCGAGATCCAGCTGGATTCCGCGATTTTCGGCAATGTCCATCATGTTGACGGCAATCACCATCGGAATCTTCATGTCGGCAAGCTGGCTCGTAAGGAACAGGTTGCGTTCCAGGTTCGTCGCATCGACGATGTTAATAATCAGGCTCGCTTCGCGGCTGAGCAAGTAGTCGACAGCAGCGCGTTCGTCTTCGGCATTTGCGAACAAAGCGTAAGTACCCGGAAGGTCCACCAGGCGAATCTGGCGGTCACCCAGTTCAAAGTAACCTTCCTTCTTTTCGACCGTCACGCCGGGCCAGTTACCCACATGCTGACGGGCACCCGTAAGGGCGTTAAAGAGAGCCGTCTTACCGCAGTTCGGGTTACCGGCAATAGCAATCGTCAAAAGTTTTCTAGCAGCCATTATACCCTCCTCAGCTTGAGAACGTTGGCTTCTTCTTTACGGAGCGAGAGTCTATAAGAAAGCACAGCAACTTCGATCGGGTCGCCAAGCGGAGCCGCCTGCAAGACTTCGATCTGAACGCCACGTACAAGCCCCATCGAAAGCAACTTGGACTTATAAGCAGAATCGCCCTCGTTATAACCGACGATTTCTACCTTATCGCCCTTCTTGAGTTCCGAGAACTTGGGCTCGGTACTCCACTTTTTCGTTTGCGACTTGCCGCCGCAACCACAATTACAGCTCATATCATCCTCATATAAGAACGGGAAAACTCTTGAGCGGAGCCTTCCTGTTTACTTTGTGTTTTTGACAACCCTTAGTTTTTTCACCGAAGAAACTTTTGCCGAGGCAATCGCATTCGACGGTTTCACAAAATCTTCAATCTTACCGAGCGTTTCTGCCGAAAGAATATGTTCCATACTGCAAGCATCCTTGTCGGCAATCGCCTCGGACACGCCCAGCTTAATCAGGAAACCCTTCAGAAGAATATGACGGTTCAAAATCATGGCGGCAACGCGCTCTCCCTCTTCGGTGAGTTCTACACCGCTGTAGGGTTCCTGCCTTACAAGGCCCATCTTCTTGAGTTCAACCATGGCCTTTGCGACCGACGGCATTTTCACGGCAAGAGCCGCCGCAATATCCTTGACGCGGGCAAGCCCGTTCGCCAGGCGCAACATATGCACCATTTCCAGGTAATCTTCTAAGCTTTGAGTCAGTTTTGTATGGTCCATTTCAACCAGCCTTGTTTAGACGAGGCTAATATAGTTTAATAAATCTAATTAGGCAAGGCTAAAAATATTACCGAATTCGTATTTATTTAGATTAGACTAATTTTACAAAAAAATTTACATTATTTTCGACATTTTGCCCTTGTTTTTCTAGTTAGTTTTATCTAACTTTTGATTAGACAAGTCTAACTCTGGTTGTTGCCATAGCATTCAGACTCAAGCTTGTTTGGTTGAATCAAAAAAATCAATTCCCTCTTTTGTGTCTCTTTGGGAATAAAGGTGCCCCCGCTCAAGTAGCTCTGAGCAGGGGCATTTTTACAATAATTTAAGCGATTTCAGGCAATTTTAGCCGTTTTTTTACGACGCGAACCTATGCACGCTTCAGTGGCGTCATGCTCTTGGCGCAAATCGCCATGGTCGAGAGGTTATGCAACAGGGCCGATGTCGAGGGAGCCAAGAAGCCGAAGAATCCTGCCGCGAGTAGCGACGTATTGAAGGCCACGATAAAGCGGTAGTTCGCCTGGATGCGTTCCATGAGCTGGGTACTCAGCGTACGGAGTTCGGCGAGGTCGCGCAGGTCTTCGCTGCGGAGGGTCACGTCGGCGGTTTCGCGGGCAATATCGCTGGCATCACTCATAGCAACCGACACGTTCGCGGCAGCCAATGCGGGCGCATCGTTGATTCCATCGCCCACCATAATCACGCGGCGGCCTTCGGCCTTCATTTTTTCCACATAGCGGTGCTTGTCTTCGGGCAGCACCTGCGCAAAGAAGGTATCGATGCCCAAAAGTTGCGCCGTGCGTTCAGCGGCCTTTTGGCTGTCACCGGTAATCATCGCCACATGCTTGATTCCGCGTTCGCGCAGCATGCAAATCGCTTCTGCTGCTTCGTCTCGCGGAGGATCGCTAATGCAAAGCACGCCCGCAAGGTTCCCGCCAATGGCAAGGTAAATCACGGATGCGGCTCCGGCGAGTTCGTCGATCTTTTTCTGTTCCGCCTCGCCCACTGCAATTTTTTCGTCTTCGACGACGAAATGCTTGCTGCCGATAACGGCGCGTTCACCATCAAGAGTCGTCGCGATTCCATGCGCCACGATGTATTTGACATCGGCGTGTTCTTCTTCGTGGTCGATTCCCCGTTCGGCGGCCCCGCGCACAATGGCGCGCGCCATGCTATGCGGGAAATGCTCCTCGATGCAGGCGGCAGTGCGAAGCACCTCTTCTTCGCTGCGGCCACCGAACGGAATAACGCGTTCAAGTTTCGGTTCCGCCTTGGTGAGCGTCCCCGTCTTATCGAAAACGATGGTGTCAGCCAGGGCGAATTCTTCCAGGTACTTGCCGCCCTTCACGGTCATGTTGCGGTCAGCCGCTTCGCGGAGCGCAGAAATCACTGAAATCGGGGTCGAAAGTTTGATGGCACAAGAATAATCCACCATCAGAATCGAGACCGCCTTGGTAATATTGCGCGTAAACAAGAGTGTAAGACCGAAACCGAGGAAACTGAACGGCACAATACCATCGGCAAGGCGTTCGGCGCGGCTCTGGATAGAAGCCTTTAGATCTTCGGAGCGGTCAATGAGTTCAATGATTTTCTGAATCTTGGTGTTACCGCTCACAGCCCGCACCGACACGACAATCGAGCCTTCGTCTACGACGGTACCCGCAAAGACCGACTTTCCGACCGTCTTATGAACCGCCTGCGATTCGCCCGTCATGGTCGCTTCGTTCACAAAGGCATCGCCTTCGGCAACGGTTCCATCCACCGGAATCATGCTACCAGAACGTACACGCACGAGGTCGCCCACCTGGACGTCCTGCATACGCACCTGGACATCGACGCCGTCGCGAACGACCCACACGTTGTCAACCTTCACGGCAAGGCTTGCCGTAAGGGCGGTACGGGTGCGCGCCTTGGTGTAATCTTCCAGAAGACTACTCACGTTCAGCAGGAACATGATGGTTCCCGCAGATTCGTAATTGCGCTGCAAGATGCTAGCCCCGATGGCAGCACCATCTAGCACCTCGACAGAAAGCTTTCCTTCGCCAAGGCAGTTCAAGCCGTTCGCCACGAACTTGAGGCCCCTGTAAATCAGGTGCACCGTGCGGATGGGAGCTGGAATAAACAACTTGGCAAGGTAACGCCGCGCAATCATGAACGCGAGCTTATTCTTGAAATCAGAATCAAGAGCCTGTAGCTGGTACTCAGTATCGGGTTCGCTTTTAGGGAGACTCGCGATGTCTAGATTTCGAACGAATTCAATCACCTGTTCACGATAGCCGTCTTCGTATTCCAGCAGAATACCGCCGTTTTCCGAATGGACTACCGCTTTCTGGACATAAGGTTCACTCACGCATGCCTTGTGGATGCGCGGTTCATGCACTTTCTCAAATGCGTAGGCCCCCGCCCGAAAGCGGATTCGCCCCGGTTTGTCGTAAACAATCGTGAATTTCATGGATTACTTCGCTTCTGCTTCTTTCTTTGCGTCGTTGCAGATGTCGGCAGCTTCGTCCTTCATATCCTGGAAGGCAGCCTTGGCGTCGGCAGTGAACTTCATGCCCTGAGCGAGTCCCTTGACGGCACATTCGCGAGTCTTCGGAGCCTTGAGGATCTTCTTTGCAATAGCGGAGCCAACAGCACCAGCCATCACCAACCAGAACTTTTCATTTTTCCATACGGACATAGTTTACTCCTTTTGTTAATTGTTTGCCTCTATAAATCTATCTCTTTTTACTTCAAAAAGCAAACTACATACAAACTAACAAACAGACTTCAAGCCCTAGTCCCATAAGCTTTCCAAGCGACTAACAATGTTGCAAACATTCAATTTAGTTCAGGCTACGCAACTTAGTTTCCGGTTAGACAACTTAGTTAGCCAACGCTACCCAAAGTTAGATTCTATCTAAAACTGTACCGAATCTTTGTTGCGAAAGTACGTCCCGGTTTAGATTCGCCATACTTATCGTAAATGGTTTCGTCCATAAAGTTATCGACCTCAAAGCTCCAGGCAAGTTTATTGTCCCTCACGGAATATTCGACGCCTAAATCCTGCGTGAACGATGCATCGATTTTTCTACTCTGGCGAGAACTGACTTTCCACCCATAATAATATTCATCCGTATAATTTGCGGCCCACCAGAACTTGACAAAATCGTTCTTGTTGAGTATATCGCCCATGTGGAATTCCGCCATATAATTCATAAAGAACCGCGGAATATTCGGAATAATCGCGTCTTCTAAAATTCCCTGTTTGGCGTTATAATCGATATTGCGCAAATCCTGGAAAGTCCAGTTCGTTCCGAGCAGCACCCATTCATTCACATCGAGTTTTACGTCGCCTTCGTAGCCCCAGCCACGAATCGGGTCCATATTAAAGTACGGCACCGACATCTGTGATGAACCCATATAATGAATGCGGTTCTTGTAATAGGAATAAAAAACATCTCCGTCAAATCGGAATCGCGCAAACAGCGGAATTTCTTGCAAATCAAGAGACAGCCCCACGTTAAAATTGTCTGCTTCTTCGGGCTTGAGGTTTGTCGCGGCACTCACGCGCACTCCATCGCCAAAGAGTTCATCAGGCGTGGGCAAGCGCACCGCATGCTGGTAGGATCCCTTGATCGTAAGCGGTTTTACAATCCGGAACATCAAACTTTCATCGTAACCAAAATCCGTATAATCGTTCGATTCAACGGTCGCATTCTGCAATCTGCTTGTAGACGTGTTAGAGATTTCCGCCTTTAGGTAATGGAACTTGAAACCCAATAGATTTTGCAATCTCGAATCAAAGAAATTATTTTCAAGCGAAAGACCCGTTGTCGCAGAAATCGTTTTTCCGGGATACCCAGCGGTATTGAACCCAAGCATTTCCGTGCCAAAATCATCTTCGGGGTCTTCTTTATGATATCTGAAAAGCGTATTCCAGTAAATAAACTGATTCTTAAAGAACTGATAATCCAAATTCAACAAATCATTAAAGTCATACGCCTGAACAGTCCTCAATTTCGGAAGCCCCATCGTAGAAAGCTCGCCCACGTTTTTCTTGGCCGTATCACAGGCAAACCAGTTGCGGCAATGCACGCGGCTAGTATCAATCACCTTGTTTTCACTATACCCGAACGAAAAATGATTACCAAAATTCAAGTCTTTTACAAACAAATTTTTCTTATCCAATCCGAATGTCGTGCCGAAATTATAGCCTTCCGCTCTCGATTCGACAATGCGGTTCGCGTCGCCTTGAATTTCTTTGCCAAACGCACCGTAGCTTACGCCCAGCGAGACCTGATCAAACCAAGCATTCATCAAGTTCGCAAAAGCCTGTACATTGTAAGAGGTGTAATGGTCATGATCGCGAACCACGCTCGTGTCCTTGCCCGTAGAACTTTTCATATAAGGCGAGGTAAATTTGTAATCATTGTCGGAATGGTTGAAATACCCCGACACACCCACTTCCAGGTCTGCGCCACCCACAATACTATCAATCAAGTGGCTCGCCGTTACAGAGGCCTTGTGCGTATTAAAACTCGAAAGGCTGTAAGAAGCGTCAATCGAATTGGCAGGGCGTTTCTTGGTGATGATATTGATAGCACCGCCAGCGCCATCTGTCGCAAAACGCGCCGGAACATAACCCTTGTAAACTTCGATATCGGCAATCTGGTCAATAGGAATATCGTCGAGACCCAAGTTGCCCTGCGTCTCGACAGGAACACCGTTCACGAGCACCTTGATATTCTTGCCTTCCATGCCCCGAATGTTGACTTTACCTTCGCTGCCCATGCCGCCCGACTTGCGCACTTTCACACCCGAAGCCGAATTTATAGCCTTCGAGACAGTCTTGCTGGTATTCTGCATTTCAGCAGCATCAATCGTCGCAACCGATTCAGCCTTTTTAGCTTGTTTCGCCTGTTCCGCCTCTATTTCAGAATCCACCGAAAGTTCATCTAGTTGCGTGACACCCGACGCATTGGCTATGGGAGCACCAGATTGCGCCTCCGCACCATTCGCGTCATCATTTGTCGCAGTATTTTCTAAAGCCGTTTCTTCCAGAAAATCGTCTATCGAGGTAATTTCGTCATCCTGGGCGTGGGAGCAAACCGCACCAACTGTAGAAAAAATAAGGGCAAGCGTCGCTGCCTTGTAAAAAAACATCTTTTTCATCGGAGCGCAATTGAGCAATTTTTAGGTCAAATTTCTACTCCAAATAGTCTGCTAAAACCCCGAAAGGTTTTTTGCGAAGCAGATAAAAAATCGCCAAGCCAAGGATTTAGAACCTGCGAAGCAAATAAAATCCGCCCTTGCATTTAGCAAGAACGGAGTTTGTGTTTATGAGGATAATGAGGTTTTATAAGAATTATTTAGCTTACTTGAGCGGCACAATCCACATCGGAATCGGTTCTACCGTTGCAATCTTTTCAGCCTTTTCAGTCTTCGGGTCATAACGGAAGTAAGCATTACCATCTTCTTCAGTAGAGACCGCAAAAAGCACGGTTCCGTCGTCATCAATGTACTTGCCGTAGCTAGCCCAGCTAGAAGAGTAATCAATCGGGAGGGCCTTCATTTTCTTCTTGGCAAGGTCGATTTCAACCGGCTTGCAGGTGTTGTTGTGGTAGCTGTCCATATCGGTCCAAACCTGCTGCAAATCTACCATCACGTTCAAGAAGGCATACACTGTAGTGCCATTGGCGTATGTGGCCGGGCTCAGGTACTTGAAGTTATCCTTCTTGGTGACGCCATCGATTGCGACTTCCTTGGTCACGAGCCATGCATAGTCCTTGTCAAACTTGGTTTCACCCACCTTGATGCGCAGGAACCCGTCAACCTGGCCGGGAGCATAGCCCCAAGAGGCGTTACTATAGCAGTAAATGTAACCGTCAGCAACGATGAACGCCTGGTTCTGCGAGTCATCCAACGAACCCACGGCTGCAACGCGGTCATCTTCGGCGACAGCAATCACCTCGTCCTTCTTGACATCGATAATGGCGACCTGGGCCGTATTGCCTGTAGCATAATCGCTCACGTTCTGCAACAGACCAACATAGAGTCGACCATCCACAATCACACCAGTACCCGGGCTCACCACGAGAGCGTCATCGCCCTTATACTTGGAAAGGTCAATCGCACCGGTGCGCTTCATTGTCTTCGGATTGATGATGAGGAGCGAATCAAGCATGCCGCCCAAGTAGGCCTTTTCTTCGTTCACAAAGTAAATGTGGTTCACCCACACGCCCGGGAGCGAAAGTTCGGCGGTCTTGCTACCAATCTTGTTATTTTCATCAAGGCTGTAGCGAGCGATAGAACCGACGTCAAGGTCAGCAATAAACAGAGAGCCGTCGTAATAGACAACGCCTGCGCGGGTACCGACTTCGATATAGTCAGAGCCGATGTCTTCCGTATGCTTCAGCGACATCGTGCCGATAAACATCGTTTCGCCGGTAGAGATGGAAGTCGCAAAGTCGCGTTTGTATTCGCCACCATCACTTGCCGAAGAAGAGCTGTCGTCGCCGCAAGCAGCGAGCATACCAAGCGACACAGCGAGTGCAGCCAAGAATCTTTTTTTCATAAATACTCCTTGAAATATGTGCGGGAAAAACCGCGGTTGTAAATTTTGCGGTGCATTTTAGAAATGTCTTTAAAGGGGTTCTACTCCAAAAAGGAACGAAAAAATCCAATTGGATTTTTAAGGGGAAAATCGTCTTTTTCGTTTTGTTTTAACTCCATTTAGTCATTTTTCACTCCATTCAGACATTCTTGCAATAAAATTTTTTTATTGCCGTCACAAAATTAGACTTGACGAAGTTTTGTTTACTAATTAGATTTGGCTTACTTTTTAAGACTAGACTAACAAAGCTAGTTTAAAGAGATTTTTGAGGGAAATATGTTGAACATTAACGGAATTGAATGGTTGCACAAAGTCGGGTGCTACCATACAACGCTTGAAAGGGATCCGCTCCTAGTTCTTGAATTTTGCCGAAAGGGGCAAATCAGCTGGGCCGGCGGAGCACTCCCCTGCAATCAGCTGAAGGCAGGAGAAATGCTGGTTTACGACGCGTGGACTTCGGGAGCGCTAACGCGTTCCGCCGATTACTGCGGCGACCGCATTTTGTTCTTTGAAGAATCAATAAGGTACATCCGCGAACATTTTGCCGGTTTTCTGATTGACATCAAGATGCTCGCACAGAAAATGTGCCGACCGGGCCGACCGTTCATCGTCCACACCAAGGAAGAAGTCGCCAGCGCCTTCGAAAAGATTGACAACAAGTCAAAGAATTTGCAGGCGGAATATGGCAGGCTCGCCATTTTGGAGCTTTTGCTCACCCTGAAAAACCTAGACACGCAGCGAGAATCCATTTGCCGCGAATGCAATTTATCTTCGATGCAAATTGAAAAAATCTACTGCATCCGTTCGTTTATCTGCGAAAACATGGACAGTCATTTCACCATCGAGGAACTTTCCAACAAGTTTGACATGCCGCCTACCGCAATGAAACTCTGCTTCAAGAACGTGTTCGGTTTGCCGGTTTTCACATACGCCCGCCGTGAACGTATGAAACTGGCCGCCAAGCAACTTCGCGAATGCGACCGCGGGATTCTCGAGATCGCTGGCGAAGTCGGTTACAATAACGGGAGCAAGTTCGCCCACGCCTTCCAGGACGTAATGGGCATGACCCCGAAGGAATACAGGAAAAAATACAGGATGACAAACGTCGCATAATTATGAAAAAGACATTCTCTAAACTCTACGCTTACATGGGTTCGCGAAAGCCGCTGTTCCCACTAGCATTGATTCTCTCGGCATTGAGCGCCATCGCGGGGCTCGTGCCGTTTTTACTGATGTGGCTGATTGTCCGCGAGGTTATCTCTGGCGGTGACATGACGAACATCAAGATTTTCGACTACTCCATCGGAGCGGTTCTCGCCTCGGTCACAAGCGTATTGCTCTACTTTGCGGCCCTCGCCTGCTCGCACATGGTTGCATTCAGGCTCGAAGGCGACCTGCGTCGATTCGCCATGAAAAAACTGATGAGCTCACCGCTTGGATTTTTCGACAAGAACCCGACGGGCAAACTCCGCAAGATTATCGACGACAACGCCGCGATTACGCACACCTTCGTCGCGCACGAAATGCCCGATATATCGGGCACCATCCTGATTCCCATCGTGGCGCTTGTGATGATGTTCGTTTTCGATTGGCGACTCGGCCTTGCCTCTTTGGTGCCTATCGCCTACGCCTTGTTCATTTTGGGTACCCTTGGTCGCAGGGGAACCAAGTTCATGGAACGCTACATGCAGGCCCTCGAAGAGATGAACTCCGAAGCGGTGGAATATGTGCGTGGGATTCCCGTAGTCAAGGTTTTCCAGCAGACGATTTTTTCGTTCAAGAGTTTCTACAACAGCATCGTGACTTACCACAAGATGGTCACAGCCTATTCCAACAACTGGAAAGTCCCTTACTGCATCTACACGATTCTCGTGAACGGATTCGTGTTGTTCCTGGTGCCGACAGCAGCGCTCATCATCGGTAACAACGGCGATGTAAAACTCACCATCGTAAACATGATGATTTACGTGTTGGTAACACCACTCTTCTCGCAGTGCGTGATGCGCAGCATGTACCTGAGCAATGCCACAAACCAGGCGGGAATCGCGGTTGACCGTATCAACGATATCGCCCGCACCAAGGATTTGGAAGTATGCAACAATCCGGTACCGATGCAAAAGTTCGATGTGGAATTTCGAAACGTGAGCTTCACCTTCCCCGATACCGACAAGCAGGTATTGAGCGACATTTCGCTCACGGTACCGGCGGGCCACACGGTAGCACTTGTCGGGCCTTCGGGCGGCGGCAAGAGTACGATAGCAAAACTCCTACCGCGCTTCTTTGACGTCGATAGCGGCGAAATTACTATTGGCGGTGTTCCCGTTAAGCAGATTGACCCGAAGGAACTGATGAAGAACGTTTCGTTCGTGTTCCAGAATACGCGCCTTTTCAAGATGAGCATTTTGGACAACGTTCGTTACGGCATGCCTGATGCAACTCTCGAGCAGGTAAACAAGGCGCTTGATCTTGCGCAGTGCCGCGAAATCATTGACAAATTGCCTGCTGGCATTAATACCGTTATCGGGAGCAAGGGAACTTATCTTTCGGGTGGCGAGCAGCAGCGAGTGGTGCTTGCGCGCGCCATCTTGAAGAACGCCCCCATCGTGGTGCTCGACGAGGCAACCGCCTTTGCTGACCCCGAAAACGAACGCCTGATTCAAGAAGCTTTGCACAAGCTTGCCGCAGGCAAGACCGTGCTGATGATCGCCCACAGGCTTACAAGCGTGGTGAACGCCGACCAGATTATCGTTGTCGAAGATGGCGAAATCGCCGAACGCGGCACACACAAGGAATTGCTCGAAAAGAACGGTATTTACGCCAAGATGTGGGCCGAATACCAGCAGTCTGTCACATGGACCCTCGACAATTCCAAGGATAATGAAGGAGGCGAAAATGTATAAGTGGGTTCAGAATACTTTTGCTCTTTCGGAAGAAGGCTCGCGC
>Ga0256406_1002810_pt1 | contig 23421 bp, 19 predicted proteins | sample RumenRJG_03DNA_FD_185986 | JGI IMG/M metagenome (GOLD analysis project Ga0256406, IMG submission 185986) | Bovine rumen microbial communities from Lethbridge, Alberta, Canada - RJG_03 | ecosystem: Host-associated > Mammals > Digestive system > Stomach > Rumen | place: Canada: Alberta | collected... | reverse complement strand
GCCCTTACAAGAAACGCACCAACTGCAATCAATCCTACCAGCCCCTGCTCATACAGAATGGTCAGGTACGCATTATCCACCGCAGGAAAAGTCGGCATCGCAACCGGAGTCTGATCCATCACAGTTGAATTGTAAAACCCCACGCCAAAGATTTTACTGAAGATTGGAAGCCGACGGTACATGACTGTCAGCAAATATTTCCAATAACGGATCCTTCCGTTCGATGCTCCGAATGTATCGCCACGGCGCCGCGTCAGAACCCACATCACAAAAACCATGCCCACCACAAGTACAAGCATGATGATCCACCAAAGTTTGCTCAGCTTTCCATGATGCCTCCTTCGGTCTGCAAAATAAAGAAGAATACTCATCAGAACAGCACATGCAATCCACGCAGATCGGGCATAGCAGAAAACCAGCGCCGGAAAATACAGAATCTTCAAAACCGCATCCAGTCTTCGGTGCTCCCGAAATAGCGGAAGCGCTATTCCAATCACAAAAATTGTCCCTGCCGGGATATGATGCCGGTAGACAGATGTCATCATATTGGGCTGATAACTAAGATAGCTTTCCAGTGTGGTGACGGATGCTGTAATCTCCGGATGTCCGACCAGATTGATGGCGAACTGAACACTTGAAATGACTGCAGACAGGAGGATGATCCAAGAGATGATCTGCAAGCCAGCCAGAAAAGCGTTCCGGTCATGTTGATAGACATATACACCGACAAAAAAGGCCGCCATTATTCTTACGAGCTCTTCTGTATGTGTATATACGACATTCTGGTCTGCCATCAGGTCTGCGCTATATAGCGTCACAAGGAATGCCACTGTAATCGCTATGATAATATACTTATCTATCCTATTTAACCGTATGGTATCTGCTCCGCCAAACAGAATTCGGATCAGCAATAGAAATGCCAGCGATATGATCGCCTTATTATAGGTTGTTTCATAGAATATGGATAAAGTAAAACAGCCCGGCAGCACGAGCATACAAAACCAGGTCTCTAGTTGCTTTAATATTGTCTTATTCATGTTATACATCATTCAACACTCGGAAAAACCTTCCTGCCTGTGTTTTGCCCCCGTATCTCAAACTGTAAACGGTTACTCTGCTCCCTCGCGCTTTACAACAACCTTAATTGTCCGAAGAATGATCCTGAGATCTTCGGCAATGCTAAAGTTGTTAATATACTCCATATCCAGTTTGACCACTTCCTCAAAATCCGTAATCTGATTGCGCCCGCTGACCTGCCAAATCCCGGTTATCCCCGGTTTCACAGCCATCCGCGCTCTGTGATGGGACTCGTACTGTTTCCACTCGTCAACTGTTGGCGGCCTGGTTCCTACCAGCGAAAGCTGACCAAGCAGCACATTCAGAAACTGCGGAAACTCATCGATACTTGTCGTCCTGATAAACCAACCGATGCCATGCCTTGTTCCATCCTCTCCACTACCGAGAATACGAGGATCTTCCTTCATCTTGAACATCAGGCCGCTCATTTCATTCTTACGCATTAGCTCCGCCTTGCGTGCATCTGCATCCTGATACATACTACGGAATTTATACATATTAAACACGCGGCCATTCCGGCCAATTCTCTTCTGCTTATAAAATATTGGTCCCGGATCCGCCATATAGATGAGCGGCCCAACGATCACTGTCAGGATTCCTGTTATCACCAGGCCGATCAACGCTCCGATAATGTCAAACAATCGCTTTACAACTGCCTGTCTGAATGTAATGGTTCGGATACTCTCTGTCAGCAGAAGGGTATCCCCCATCTTTTCAATAACCTTTGCAGCTTGAAAAGAATCCTCCGTATTCAACACAACGTGAAGCGTAATCCCCATTGAAGCGATCTCGTTCAGGACACCTCTTACCCTCTGCGCTTCCTGATCCGTTAATAATATAAAAACCTCATCGACCCAGCAATTTCTTAATTCATCCGGAAGGAGTGAAACGTCTCCCAGACTTTTATATCCGTTCCATGTCCCGGTAATATTCTGATCTGTCAGCGCAATCCCTGTAACCTGGACAATTCCATAAATGTCCTTTTTCAGCTGATCAATTCTGTCCTCCGCAATTTCAGAACAAGTGATAATCACCGCATTCCGCCTGCTGTACCCGGATGTGTTCTTTTTATGCAGGAACTTTTTATAGAGGCACCTCTCCACATACAATACCGGAATGCTTATCAGGTAGAAATATCCCAGAACCAGTCTGGAGAAGTCTCCTGCATCCTTGACAATAAAAAGATACAGAATCAAGCCTGTCGCTACAATTGTACTATGCTGAAGGACAGCAGAAAATTCCTTTAAATAGCCACGATGAAGAATCTCCTGATAATTGTGAAACATCATCCCGGACAAGAGGTTGAGCAGAATAATTAATAGCACGACCACCGTATAAGATGAAGAAGGAACCACTGGAACCATTCTCCCATGGCGAAGGTAATATGCCACAAAATAGCATATCTCCAGTATGATGATGTCAAGCAGTGTGAAATCCCAATGTTTATATAAGTTCGGTTTTTCGTACATGCTTCCTGCTCTCCACTACCTTCTAAACCCTATCAGCAAATAATAATTCCTGCTACATTCAGGTGTGCGTTATAAAGAATTTCGATCTCCTGTTCTATATTATGATATCTGGAAGATCCTCTCTTTTCAACCAGGACAGCAGTTGCTTCCTTTGAAAGCTTATGTCTTGCCTCTGCGCTTGTCAGAATGTCTCCACAGGTTTCGATTGTGCGCGTTGAATCTCCTGGCTGTATCTTTTCCTTTATTCTATTTAATTCATCCTCTCCTGCTGTTCCGATCAGGAGTATTCTTCTCGCATCCGGCGAATAATTGTGTATGTTCGCATTGATCATATCGACTGAATCATCTGATCCGTCATACAATCCAATATTCTGCAGGCGAAACCGCATACTCAGATCTTCGTAAGACCACAGAACGTCATTATTGATATACCGCAATAAATAGAACAACGTGGCCAGGAAAATGCCAACCACAAAACCAATTCCGGCATACTTGACAAGTGTTTTTTTACTAAGGCTATTCTCTGACAAACCAGAAGTACTGGGTTTCTTCAGAGAAGTCTGAGATGTATCCAGTGTATCTTTTACTGAACTTAGAGCAGTTATACTGTTCAAATAGTCCTTCTGAAGCTGCTGAATATTCCTGTTAATTTTTATACTGCTTTTCTTGTCCCTCACCTGAACAGTAAACCGATACTTTCCTTTCAGATCTTTTCCTATCTTCTCGGCTTCTTTGATCATTCCATCTAAAATCGTATCCGCCTGCTTCTGATTCTCCCCTATGGCACTGAGTGTTACTTTATAAATATTCCTGGCATCTGAGGTAGATTCCGGAATAGAAACACTGACGTCTAATTTAACATTTAATTCACTTTGTGAGCCGACCAATTCTGATTCACTCACTGAATCGGTTGTGTAAGGAATCTCTTTGACTGTAACTTCCATCAATTCCAGCATTAAAGAGACCGATTCCAACGAGGTTTGCCGTCTTAGAGACTCTAAATAGTCTCCCTGCAGCAAGTCTCTCTTATACTCGTCTGCTACAAGGGCCGCAGTTGTTTTTTCTCCCTTCCCGGTACCGATCAGAATCTCCGTGCTTGCCGTCGGTACATGATAAGGGTCTATTGTCATCAACACCGAACTTTTCAGGTACTCATTCTCCGCCCCCAAAAGAGTCCCCATTTTTTTTGCCGAATTACTGTAAAGCTCCGACTCTGCATGATATTCTTTTAGCGCTTCTTCCGCTTCTGTTTCTTCCAAATCTCTTATTACTGAAGGATTCCGGACATACATAACTTCCTTGGCACCTGCAGAAAGGAACGCGCCTACGATTCCCAGTATTAATAAAACCTTCCAGTGTTTCAGGATAAAACTTAATACTTCTTTTACACTTAACTCCCTATCTTCATCAGGAATCAGATATGGATTCATGAAACCCTCCTAAAATAAATGAAATGCAAACACGATTATCAGCTATTAAAAAGATATAGACCAATCGCCTTTGATATTATTTAGACCAAAGCTCACAGATAAAGGAATATCTATGTTTATATAAATTTTACCACGGGATCAAGGCAGACAGGGCCTTTATTGATAATAATCCTTCTTCATTTTCTGCATATACACCCTAGGAAATCCCTCATAAATGTGTGCAGAATGGAACAGACGATTTAAGCCGTTTTGTTCGTTGTTTTCCAAAAGCTTTTCAGCTCCTTCAATAGACTGAGTACGATTAGTATCATAACAATTCCAATTGGGAATGCCGCTATAATGCTTACACTTTGAATATTTGACATTGAGCTGTCACTAAAAAGCAATGCAATCGGAAGTATAATCAATAGGGCACACCACATAAACTCTATCTTTTTTGATGGCTGCTGCCCTTCTTTCAGTTTTTTATAACTGTAGCATGAACCGATCAATGCAATCGAATCAAAACTTGTCGCATAGAAAGCAATCATTGTACAGATAAGCCAGATTAATACCACTGGTACGAGTGGCATAGTTTTTATCATACCTACAATCAGATCATATGTATTTGCACCTGCCTGATATTGTGAAACAAAATCGACAGCACCTGACATCTGCTTTCCCATGGAATAATTACCAAGAATAATAAAACTGACGCACGTGCTTCCAATGCCGAAAACATAACCGCCCAATATCGTCTGTCGAATGGTACGGCCTTTTGAAATCTGTCCGATGAAAAATGGTGCTGCAATACTCCATACCATCCAGTATGCCCAATAATAGATCGTCCAGTTCTGTGGGAAGTGCGATGTACGGAGGGGATCTGTGAATGTCGCCAAATCCACAAAATGATTGATCATTCGACCAAAAGACTCCAGCCCCGTTTCAAGAATATACTTGCTTTCTCCTCCAAATACCAGTACATAAATCAAGAATCCGTAAAACAGGTACATACAAGCATTTGCAAGATGGCTGATTCCTTTAATTCCATGCAGAAGACTGTAGGTATAGATCACGCAAGTGATAATAAGGATGACGATTGTTACGATCGTTCGATTCACAGTAATTCCGAACAGTGCTTCGATTGCCGCCGCCATAAGAGGTGTTGCCACAGAGAATGTCGTTGCAGTTCCTGCCAGGAGAGCAAAGACAGCAAGTAAATCAATGGTTCTCCCAGCCCAACCGTCCGTATGTTTTCCCAGGATCGGTCTGCATGCTTCTGAGAACTTCTGACGATTTCTTTTCCGTACATGAAGCATAAATCCAAATGCTACTGCAAGGACTAAATAAAAAGCCCACGGAATGAAACTCCAGTGAAATAGTGGGAAAACGCCTGCCCATTCCTGAATCGATCCCAGTTCCTTAATGTGCGGGTCAGCGGCATACATAACCCACTCCGCAAAAGAATAAAACAAAATATCTGCGGCCAGGCCACATGTAAACATCATTGATCCCCATACCCAGAACGAGTACCTCGGTTTCTCATCCTGTCCACCTAGTACGATCGTTCCGTATTTTGATCCTGCAAGGTAAATTGACACAAAGAGAATTCCCAGTCCGATCAGTAAATAATAAACACCAAAGGTATCACCGAAAACATAGCGTATTTGTCCGACCACCTGATTTGACTGTTCTGGAAATACAAAAAACAGTGTTGCCAGTGACAAAATTAGAATCAGTGGAACCAATGTTATTACCCAATCAATCTGTCCCTTGATCTGCTCCGGAGTAACTCCCTTTTTTCCTTTCATGACGTTATCCTTTCTTATTTGTTCACATGCATCCAATATTTCTTATTCATGAACAATGCAGGTGCAATAACCCCATATCTATATCTAACAATAGAATGCTAACAATAGAATGAAGAGGCAAGAAACCTAATCTTTCAATCCCCCATCATAGAGATACGAATAATGATGACCGCCTACATCGAATGTAAACCCTATTGCTTCCGTTGATTTCTCATCTTTCATACAATTGACGTGAACAATGTCTTCCTGTGTTACTCCAAGTTTCGATGAAAGTAACTTCAATATATGTGAACGCGTATTATGAATATAGCTTCCATCAAATAATCTGAGCTCATCTAATGTGTCGAATTCAAAGATATCATCAGCCGGATACTTTCGGATTTTCATCTGGAGCTGATCGAGATGCTCAATATAAATATTTTCCCAAAGCTTGTCCATTGTTTCCGGATCATCATAGACCTCATCCAAAATCGTTCGAAATGCAGAGGAGAACTTCTCATCCCAAAAGGTATGTCCTAACATATACCAAGCATTCTCACCGCCGATCGTGACTTTTCGTATCCAACCATCGGGATCCGTTTCCATGCACCATTCTTTTGTCGGTCCATCACTGTAAACCGCTGCATAATACGCGCTGTCTACTTCCCTCTCAAAGGGATTTTGATTAAAATAATTGTCCGCCGAACAGATGTAGGTATTGGAAAGAATATCCTCAACCACTTTGATGCTAGCATTATTATTTCGGGTGTTATAGTATGGATTGTTGGCTAATTTAATTCCGAACTTTTCTTTCAGGTACTGGAACTCCTCAGCCTTATATCCTGTCACAACGGTGATATCATTGGTCCCGCTTTCCTTCAGCTGCCTGATTTGACGCTCAATCAAGACTTCTCCCTTCACCGTAATCAGTCCTTTGGGTCTTTCATAGGAAAGCGGAGCAAATCTTGAACTTGTTCCCGCAGCCATGATGACTGCATTCTCAACGTAATACATACCTTTATCTCCATCCCTCATTGTATACTCACATACGTTCCACAGCATACCGATAATAATCCTTTGCGTACCGATATTGACGGAGGCTGTACTCACCAAACTCCACTCCCAGATGTGCTTTATATTCGCACCAATTGGACCAGAGTAGTCCACAGGTCGCAATATAGCAGTATATTTTGGTTCGTACCTCTTCAGAACAGTTTTCACGGAAATACAGGTCAATCAGATGGTCTACCTGTTTTTTATCATAGAGGCTGTAGATGCAAAACATTGCGATATCCACATGCGGATCCTGCATCCCGGCATACTCCCAGTCGGTAAGCTGCAGCTGTTCTATCCCCGATGCATCTTTATAGAATAAGAAGTTGTCCGGAACCGCATCAATATGCGTCAGGCAGTATTCTCCCTTGTACTGATCAATGTATTCTCTTAGTTTCAGTACATTCTTCTTGGTTTCCTCATAATCCTGATACATGGATCCGGAGCCATTCCACAATGACTCATAAAAATCCATCTTCTCAAATAGATCAAAGGAATGGCTCACCTTTAACTTCTCACCATGAAATCTTCTCAGAAGTACCATGCATCTCTTTAAATCATCATCGTTGTGCGAATCACATTCTCTAACACCATTTAAAAACTTCGTGATCTTATATCCGTTCTCCGGATTAATGTACACTGGATCATCGCAGAAATGAAATCCGCCGATGGCCTGGTAGACATCTGCTTCTTCTCTTCGATTGATTAACTGATCCGTTCCCTCTCCCGGAATTCGCATGATATACTTTTCGCCCTTGCATCGGAACATGAAAGAACGGTTCGTCATTCCTTTTTTGAGAATTGTAATATCTGTAATATCGGCTGGCTTTGCATTAAAAACATTTTCAATCGTATGGATGGCTTTGGAATTCAGCTGATTCGACTGATCATCCAAATCGCGCAGCTGCTCATAGGTGTTGATCTCAGTAACATCCGAGGCATGAACCACCTTCGCTGTTACGATCATCCGATCCTTCTCGAAAAGTGTAGATTCCCAGAAATCATTGTCATGTATCTTATCGTTACAATATATAGAGAGCTTGTCTTTCACTTTCTCGCATTCAAGGCCTGTCAGATACGAGATACCTACCATGGTGTTCCCCGCATTATTCGTAAGGACAAGTTCATTTTTCCGATTTACCCGAACATCAGATTCATCGTCGATCAAATCACTGACCATGTACCAAGAATAAATTTCATGTCTACTAAAGGGATTCCGATCACACCAGACATCACACGGAACAATATAGGTATTATAAAGATGGCTCATAGCCATATAAAGCGAGTGAATATTGTTCTTTGTGGCATATTCGGGATTAACAACCAGCTCTACATTGTATTTGTCCATAAGGTATTCAAACTTCTCCTTCATGAACCCCACAACAATATAGATCTCCTGGATTCCTACTTCATGAAGCTGGCGAAGCTGCCTTTCGATCAGTTTTTCTCCATTGACTTCAAGAAAGGCCTTCGGCGTCTCATGATTTATTGGTACCATTCGCATACCAAATCCTGCAGCAAGGATAATTGCATTTTTCGGTTGCATTTTATCCAATAACTTTTCAGCTTTAGCTGTGACCTTCATCTCATCGATATATCCATTCCTTTCCAATGAGTTCAGTGCTTTATTCACTACACCAAGTGCGTGGCCCGTAAATGCAGCCAGTTCTCTTTGATTATTAAATGAGCGCTGTGCAATAGCTAAAAGTACATCAGCCTCTTGTTTATTCATTGTGTTCTCCTTGTAGCGTGTTCTCGTTCACCTTCTTATGCATGTTTCGTGAACATTGAAATAAAAAATTAATAGACAGTATTTACGATAATAGATACCGTATAATGCTCTGTCTAAGCTATAATTATTGACATAATCCCTCATCAATTGTAAAAAACAATCTTGTCAACCGAGTGGTGATTTCTCTCAGATGGATCTGGCAATTCCATATACTTCTTACCATAATCTACTTCAAGCATTGCTTCAGGATGATGAGGGCATGGCAATTCAAGACCTTCAAACTTGATTTTACTCAAAGGGAAAATATCATCATACTTATAATGCAAATTCCAAGGGTTTTCATAGCCTAACGATATTGTATTTGTTTTCTTATGAGCCTTAATTTTCGCCACATTAATGATGAGCCTTTGAAAATAGTAAATGACTTCTCGCAGATATTTATGCTTGCCAGCAATCTCATATTCATTATGCCATGTCAACTTTTCCAAAAAAACTCTTAACTTATCGTTTACTTCATATTCATATGGAAAAATATCTATCTGTACTCCCCGATATTTTCGCAAATTATGAACCACCTCATCTTTAACATATGCTGAGTTTAAGTCCCTCAGAACATTCCAGTGTATCAAAAAACCACGATCATTTTTATGATCTTGGACAATAAATCTTGCTGGGTGTTGGTTCACAATGTTTCTAAATTTTACCATATCCCGATCAGACATAATAACGTCCACGTCATCATCCCACGGAATGAATCCACCATGACGTACTGCGCCCAATAATGTTCCGTATGCAATAAAATATTGTATCTGATGATCTTGACATACCTTATCCATAAACGCCAGCATCTCTATCATACGATTCTGGGCCTTTCGGAGCTGGCTTCCTTCATAGTTGTATTTTTTTTTGAGCTCTTCCTCTGTCTCGCCGGTATTATACACTTTATCCTTCAATTTATTATCCTCTCTTAACCAGCTTCAACACTTTATTTCTATAACATACAAACATAAGACATCCATATGCAGCTACACTGAAAATCACACACTTCACAAGACTAATAAAATAGTTCCCAACAAAGCTATTAGTTACGAAACATATTCCAATAATAACCAGCGCTGATACAATACTAATCAAAAGGGCCTTTTTAATTTTCGTGAATTCAACGCATTTAGAATAATGAATGCCCATAGTTGTCATCGTCAATTCGGCCAAAAGAGTTGTGAGTGCAGCTCCACGTTCTGCAAGAAGTGGAATTAAAATGAAGTTTAGTAAAACGTTAATAATAGCACTTGTTATTGTTGCTATCATTACATCCTTCTCTTTTCCAAAAGGTATTAACACGATATTAATAAAATAGTTTGCAAGTAGTGCAGGAATCAATGCTACCGCCAAAATTGCAAGTGAAGCTTCCGCCTGAACATATTCACTTCCTGCGAAAAAAAGTATTAAGGATTTTCTCACCATAAATAAACCACTAGCCGCGGGTATTGTAATCAGTAAAGTGATATTCAAAATCTCAGACAACTTTCCAGCGGCTTTTTCTTTATCCGTAACAATACTCCTCGATATTCTTGGAATAACGACTACAAACGCTGCATTTATCAGCTGTTTAATCATGGAATAAAATTTGGTTGAAACACCATACAACCCCACAACCGAATCAGTTTTAAAAATTCCTAGCATAGTGACGTCAGAATTAATATAGATAAAGGTCGCTATCGTACTTGCAAAAAGATATAAAACGGGCTTAATATGCCTCTTTATTGATCTGCTAAATACGAGTTTTGGGTAAATATTGATACTTTTTCGAATATGGACAAAATTTGCAATGTTTGCTAGCAAAGATCCCAACACAGAGACAATTGCATACCTTACGACATCACTCCGGGATCGTACAAGTAAGAACATTGCAACAATAGCGATGCCTTGACAACAAATATAGCGAATAGTGATAAACAGGTAGTCTTCGTTTGCTGCGTTGATCCAATCAGTACCTAAAGTCGTAAACAATACAGAAAGGCTGATAGTTAGAATAATAGGAGCATATATATCCAATCGTCTCCAAAATGCCATTAAAAACGCAAGAACAATATATGCAGTGATCGTAGTAATCACATTGATCGTAAATATCTCATTAATTAGGTCATTCAGTTTTTTTCTATCATCTCTTACTTTTGCGCATTCTCGAATCGCATATCGCAGAATACCTGCGGCAGCAATATACGAGATATAGTTGACAATTGACGCACTAAATGTATATTTCCCGTAATTATCGAGGCCAAGAACACGTGTGGCATATGGAAAAGTAATCATAGGAAAAATGATGGTCATTAATTCCTTGATAACATTTAATACTGCGTTAAATTTCAATGATTTCTTTTTTTCCATTTTCTAATATTCCAACTGAGGGTATGAATAATTTAACTCAATAAATATAAATGTGAATAATAAAGACATCAGCCGCTGTGGATCTAAATAGGATTGCGTAATAGAGGAAACAAGCATCATGATAATCAATCCTACACTTAGTGCTTTATTTTTACCCCTCGTTTTGACCACCATATAGATGCTCTTGATCAGAATGTAGATATACCAGACCAGTGCAAATATTCCTAACTTTGCAAAACTACCAACAAGACCGATATCATCATAATGGAAAATTCCCGATGGTCCATGAACAAAATAATACATTCTACTTCCTTTATCTGGACTAACCATACTTAATCCGAAAAGGAAATTCGATTTCAGTAAATTTAAATAATACGGAATTGCACCAAATCTAGCAAAAGATGATCCTGTGTTTTCAGTAATACTCTGCGACATTGAAATCCGCAAATAGTTCAGAATAATCAATCCTATGACAATAGCTAACGCCGCAATAATATATTTTTTGCAATGTTTAGATTTCCTTGACGACCATAAAAATACAGCTATTAATCCTACTATAAGTACAAATAAATAATACCGTGATCTATCTACCAGCACAACAGTCGCTATGAAAAGCATTTCACTGATAATTTCAGATTTACAGTGTTTAAAATTATTTTTGATGCAGATAAATCCCAAGCACAGGATGAATACCCTTAAAAAACCTTCGAAAACGCTATAGATCCTAAATCCCAATTCTGGATGCCACAAATAATACTCTGGTAACATCCCGTTTAACTGAAGAATAATGGTATGACTTCTAAGGTATAAAACTCTTTGAATCAAAAACAGGATACACAACATTGACCAGAAGAATTCGCCAGCCTTTAAAAAGAAACGCAGATAGCGCTCTATCTTCAAAAACTTCATAAGAACGAAGTAAAGCAAAAACAAGCAAAATGGTATAATCGGCCAAAGCACTTGTGTGACTCTGTATCCAAATGTAATATATGCATTCACCGAGCTCAAAAATACGATTAAAAACAGACTAATCAAACAGTATGTGTATTTTCCATGATAAAGCTTATGGGATCCCGGAAATAAGAAAAAGAGAATGATACTGTATACTGAAAGCAACAGTTTATTGGTTCCATCTCCCGCCATTATAGCAGGGAGTGGAAGTAGAAACATCAACCTCACATCCAATAAAAAAAACAGTACTAATAGAAATTTTGTTTGTGATATTTTGTTCTTCATGTCTGCTATTTATTTTCCATCCAAGGGTTATTGTCAGCCAAATTTGCGTACATCGAATATGCCTTGATCAGCCTTTGGTTTTTCAGTATCAAACTCTCCCTTGATGGCACATTCCGAAATCCAGATGACAATCCGTGCCAGTGGATCACCCTCAGGTCACCTGCATAAAGTGCCTTATAACCAAGAAGCTTACATCTCAAAGCCAAAATCAACTCCTCACAATAAAATCCCGTGTCTGGGGTAAATAAAAGTGTTTCATTTCTCATAAACAGTCGCGTTACTATAATACACGATCCCTGTAAAACCGGATCTTCAATAAACTGTTGCTTGTATAGTATATTTATTTTTTCGTGCTTTATTCTTTTTCGAAACTCAATCATCCAATATGGGAGATACTTCCTGATCTTCCAAGTTTGTGTACTGCGGTGATACAACGCAAGAGCCTGATCAATATTATCAATTTCCGTCTTTCTCCCGATAATCAGGGTCTCTATTTCTTCTTTTGACGGTAACTCCCTATATAACGGTGATTGATGTGCCTGCTCTCTGGGGCAATAAACATCCGGTCCTATCACATAAGCCTTATGTGAAGCGTAAACTTTCTGCAATCTGTCTATAAAGTCAACCTGTCTGATTTCTATATCGTTATTCAATGCAATAATAAATTGTGGAGCAAAGGCCCTGGCTTCACAGTACAATCGATTATTTCCTTCCGAAAATCCTAAATTCTCATTGCTGTGTTGTAATTTAACAAGAGAATTATTGCTGTACTTGCTTCTCAGCAATTCAAAACTGTCATTTGGTGATCCATTATCTAAAATTAGAATCAGGCATGTTTCAATTCCCTTCAATTTTAAAAGGGAATCAACACACATACTAGTTGCCTCAAACGACTGATAATGAAGCACATTAAAACACACATCTATCATAAAAAATCATCTTTCTCAAACAAAGACTTCTGAGGGAACTTACTTGTAAATGCCTTCAATAGTTTTGTCTTTTCATGTTCAACATCAACATCTGGGTTATCATCGTTTAGACATAAGATTTTGAATTTGGAACTAATAAGATTCTGATAATTTATATCTTCACTGATAGTTGTATATACTCCTCTCTTCATGATATTGTATGGAGCAAACTTTCCTGTTCCTATTTGCCAATATCGCATGACGTATTGATTAATGTCCGTTGCCGTCCGAAATTTATGATTACAGGTAGTATTCAATAAATCAGGCTCAACATTCCATACATCTAAAAAAATGGATTTAAGAAAGCTTTGCGGCTGATGATGCATCATTAATCCTGGAAATTCTGGAAAAGGCATCATCATAAGTGTCTTTAACAAATTTTTTCCGTACTTAAGGGTCAGCCACTTGTTCCTGTTACCCTTAATCAACTTCTTATAGTCAAAGTGCCTAGCAAAAAATTCATTTGTATTCAATAAAATGTGATCAAACTGACAATTTGTTCCATTCACATGATTCGGATATAAAACAGCAAGATCACAAGGAAGACCACCGATAAAAAAATCGGATTTTTCAGTCTTATTAATCAAGAAGAGGTCATCATTGAAATATACAAAATGCTCGGATAAGTTTTTAATGCGATGAAAGTTTAATTCAATCACATGGGAACTGTATGTTGGCCTATACCGAGTCGGAATATAATCTGAATGTTTCACAATGTGAAGCTTAGGATGATTTATATTTAGCCAACCCGGGACATGTCCCCATGTCACAAAATATATGGCGTGAACCCATGGCGCGTATTTTTCTACTCCTCTAAACCAATATCTCAAAAGATCCCAATCGCGGAAACGAACAGAATCATCTGATTTGTCTTCTCGATATTGTCTTCTTTCTTCAATCCATTCCGGATCGGCCCCATCTACCCAGGGAATAACAAAATCAATTTCAGTATTATCCATCGTTTTCTATTTATTTAACTTGCATTATATAATTGTATATAATATTCTTTCAGTTTAGATGCTTCAGAAGATAGGTCGAACCCATGCTCAGTTATAAGCTCTTTAGAATTTAGCTTGCGCTGGCAACAATCAGCGCTTAATGTTTCAATCCATTTTTGAGAATTATTAATTGGAATCCATGTAATCAATCCGGTTAAATCAGCAGCTTTTGAAACCCTATCAGTATCATTTGCAATACAATGCAATCCATTGGCCTGTGCCTCAATAAGCGCTACGCTCAAGCCCTCGTAATATGATGGAAAAGCAAAAATATCAAATGCATTCAGTAGATCAGCTACGTTGTCTGCACCCCCATAAAAAATAACACTTTTCTCAATTTTCAAATCAAGACATTCTTGTGTTAATTGACTTTTAAGCTCTCCATCCCCAATAAAAAGCATGATCGCATTTGGTCTTTTACTGAGAATCTCTGGGAAAATTTGAAGCAAAAAATTATGGTTTTTTTGATAAGAAAGTCTTCCAACATGTCCTATCACATATTTATCTCGAAGATGTAGTTTTTCTCTTACTTTTTGCCTTAATGATTGTGAAAACTCATATTTATTAACATCAATAGCATTGTTCAATATATATGTTTTCTCAGCAATTCTATTTCCGAATAGCCATTCCGCTGCTCGATGAGAGCATGCCATAAAATAATTAGCTTCACAGCGAATCATAAATCTACAGATATTCAAATACAGCCATTTTATTATATCTCTTGGTGTATCTGGATTAATTGTAAAATTAGAATTGTGACAATGGGCAATTCTGATTTTAACACCGCACTCTCGAGCTATTCGCAGTACATCTGCGCCAATAGCATCGGAATGTGAATGGACAATATCATATTTCTCTTTTTGCAATAATTTTTTTAGATCCTTACGTTCTCGAATTAAACTTATTCTTCGCGGAGTAATGAGATGTACTATACCACCTGAATCAATCAGTGTCTGCGTTAATGTACTATTTTCCAACTCGGTTACCGTTGCATGAAGAGCAAATTCAATATCTAATTCCTGAGAGCCTTTCAAAGCATAGTAGTAATTAAGAACAACGGCTTCCGTTCCTCCTCTATCTAATGCATTATTAAGAACATAAAGTATTTTGATCATATCTTCTCCAAACCTAAACCTTTATTGTGATCCAATTTGAATCAATCAATGGCGACTGATAATCATTATTAAACCAACGGCTAGGTGAAATCACTATCTTATTATCATTTGTCGAGAGCCACTGTGCCCACCAACTAAACGTACTATTTGAAATGATAAAATGCTTGCACATACTCATCATACGCAACTTTTCCCAAACTGGATCTGTTCCATCCTCACAATATGTTTCGCACTCTCCTGTTTGAACATTTGTTTTCACCCAATCAACATCATCAGAGAATAAAAAAAATACCGGATTTTGTACCTTTTGCTTAATCACCGCGATTGCTCTTTCAAAGTAATCCTTATGACATACACTTTGTAAAGACTTTACTTCCGGATTGGACTCAAAATCACCTCGTCGCACACTAATACATACTGATTTCGAACATTGTATCTTATGGTAGTATTCCATGTTTTTTGCACTTCTTTCGTGTTTCGTCTTAAATTCTTTCAATAAAGTTGATCGGATATTCCTAAAATATCTCGGATCCTCAAAGTTTCCGGAGATAAATTTGTTTGTAACATTTGTGTCTTTCCAAGGATAAAATCCTCTTCGAAACCAATAAATCCCTTTATTTCGAAGTCTTTCTTCCCATTTGTCTTCATATTCCACTTCTATATTCATAGATTCTGGTGCGATTTTCCTAAGGCCAAAATAATAAGGTATCAACACTGCTTTTTGCGCCAAATTAGATTCTCTAAAAATAACCTTTCCATTGCCGTCCCATATTTTATAATCCGTAGGGTTATAATCTTCTAGGACGTTAAAAAAAGAACTATCTTTTTTCTGCGCATCTGTAATCTGCTGAAAATTAAATACCAATTGATCATCAGGAAACTGATTTAGCTGGAATGATCTAGCAGCTGCATATCGAAAAAATTGGTTTCCTAACCGACCATACATCTCAACATAAATCATTCAATAACTCCCTGATGAAATCATACATAGTCTGTATTTGGAAGTGGTCCAATATAGCCTGATTCATCCTTTTTAACTGCTCTGGTGTCAAATCACTAATTACGCTCCTTAGTTCCATACCATCATGAACAATAATCCCACACCCTGAAGGGATAACATCTTTCGCTCCCACATGGTTGCTCACAATCACTGGGACACCATAACTTAGTGCTTCTATCACTGTGTATCCGAAAGTCTCATTCCACACACTGGGCTGTACCAAGACATCAGTATGATCCATGATGTTGTCAAGCTGTGAATAATTATACCTTTCATGAACCCTGATGTAAGGTGCGTCCTCAACCGGCTTAAAAAACACATTCAGCTCAAAATCCTGTCTTACTCTCCAGAGTTCATCAAGAACGCTCTTTAAAACGAAGTATCCTTTTGCAGCACTCTGAGCAGATAGATATGTGATCCTGATCTTGTTTCCAAATTTTTTCTTTTTCCTGTGATCCTTGATATCTCCATGCGTGATTGGAATCAGCAAACTCTTCCTTTCACCCATGTATTTCTCATATACTTTCTTTGTCACAGAACTGTTGTAGTGAACTACATCCATCAGATCCAGAAGGCTTTTATAGTACTCCCTTAACTTCCGGTAATCCTCCGCCGTTCTGGCCGTTTCTCCTTCAACTACCTCTTGCCCACTCAAATACCCATCGCGATGACCTTTACGCAACTTTTTTACAACTGTGCTGTCCTTTAGCATTCTATACGCTGGACATTGGAGAATCTGAATTTTCTTAAGTGACAGCGCTGTCATATTGCATCTGGGGCAGCTTTCACAAATATCTGCATCCGGGCAGATCATTCCATTCCGAAACATAGTCACCTTGGGGCAGATTGGAAAAAAGTCATGCGTGGAAAACACAGTCTTTATCCCCATTTTCTTAGCTGCTACTAGTAAACTCTTGTGAAGTCCCATCAGCGTATGAATGTGAATAACTTCCGGATGCACAAATTGAAGGAACTGCTCATATACCTTCAAATCACCTTCGTCTGTGAATGCAGGTATATCAACGATTCCCTCATCATAAGAAACAGGCGTAGGGTTGATGACCTCGAAGCTTTCAATGCCATCAACACTCCGATTCTTCTTTATTTTTGTATGTTTACCAAATAATTGGATTTCTCCCGGCCAGAGAAGTGATACATGATCTCCTTCTTTTACCTGTTCCTTCATGAGATCCATACAGAATTTTGTGAGGCCTCCGGTACGATATGGTGGAAAGCCAAGGGAATATTGAAGTATATTCAATTTTCTAACCACCTTTCCTTATTTCTCTTCCCCACAAAATATCTCTTCATACCTATCGGCAATAAACTGCCAACTGTATGCGTCCTTTATCCTCTGCTTTGCTCTCTGACCGTATACTTCCAGTTCTTCCTCACTCATGCCATCGACCTTGTCAATGAGCCTTGCAAGATTTCCCTCATCTTTGCTCCAGTAGAGAGCTGCGTCCTGTCCGACTTCCTTATTAAATCCCACGTCAAATAAGAGATTCAGCCTTGTGGATCCCATTGCCTCGAGTAACGAAGGATTTGTTCCCCCCACACTATGACCGTGGAAGTACGCATATGCCTGCTCTCTGATCTTCTTCAGCAGCTCCTGGTTGTAGACCGTTCCGACGAACTTGATTCTTAGGTCTTTCTTGAATCCCAGCTTCTCGTTTAGCTCGTTCAGGAACTCATCGTTCTTCGTCGTAATGATTGCAAAATCACGCTTCGTCCTGCTCTTCATAAACTCACGGATCATTGTCTCGAAATTGTTCTCCGGAACAAATCGTCCGCAGCAGTAGTAATAGTTGAACGGAGAAAGGTCATGCTCCTTAAGCCAATCCACATAAACCGGATCTGTATCCTTTAACTCGCTCTTCTCTATATCTGCACCGTAAGCAATAAATGTTGTTTTGGGATTGTATTTTCCGTATTCTTCTTTTATATATTTTGCGATATTGACAGAATCACAAACTAAGAGGTCAGCGTGTTTAACCATTCCTCGCTCCGATTCCTTCCAGTATTTTCTGACCGGTGCAGACCACTTGGCTCTCATCCACTCATGGCCATCAGGGTTCACGAAAACCTTGCCGCCAAGCCTATGAATCTTTTTCACGTACTTTCCGAAGAATGGTCCGACTCTGCACGCCAGAATGTAAACGACTGGATGCTTAATATGATACTTCTTAATATGTTTTATCGCCCACTTCAAGGCGTCGATGTCATAGAAAATTGCCTGTGCGGACTTGAACTGTTCTTTCACAGAAATCTTGTAACAGATCGCATTACCATACTTGAAGTGATGAGGGCTTAAGTTCTTTGCACCAGGAAGATTCTTCTCATCCATATAACCGGAGCCATTAGCCTTACATGCGATATGATAACGAATATTTGGGTTGGATGCGTGGCAATCAACCAGCTTCATGACGAACGTTTCATAGCCACCGTAATTGCCTAATCCTTTTGACCCGATGATAAATACGTCCTGCACCTTATCCTACTCCCCTTCTTTCAATTGACTTAAATCGAATTAATCCAAAAATCTGTGAAATTCTTTCCTCCTCCCTCCCCCCGGTCATTCATCCTCTCGCAACTCTGTCTCAGACCTCTCCATGAATGGATGCTGGGATATAAAATTCATGAGAGCATAAGTGTGAGATTGCCCTGTTTAGTGATAGAAAATACCTGACAGGCTTCCATATAGGTGAAACTCATGAAATGTAAAGTCACGGAAAACCGCGGCAGAATAAAATCTTGTATGAAAGCCATATATCATGAACAATATGACGATTAACGCTCCCTGACCACTATACTGAAACTTACCCTTGCGAACACTTCGGTGTACATTATATTCATTGCACAACTACGCCAACAATCAGATTAAGTAAACACAATACATACTATAGTAATCTAATCTTGAATCTTAGTCTATACCCTCCCTTACGTTCGTCCTGCCTCCCATCTTTTCGCCGTTCTATCTCAGATCCCCAAAACCGTAAGTCTCTCAGCTACATACACCTATCTTTGTATTGCGCTCCGTATCAAATTCCTACAGAGCCAGGCAAGTCCCAGATATCCCAGATACGACGCAAAACCAACGCCGAACGTACATGCCGTCCACACAGTCAGTGACAATACAAATCTCCCAGGGTGATAGGCCAGAAGTGTAATCCAGTCTTTAGTATTCCATAGGCTGTAGAAAAACCCATTGTCGTGAATCAGGTAAACCATAAATGTGGACGCACCAATAAAATTTATAGCCCGATTGCAAGGTATATGAATACGCCTGAACAATTCAAACACTGATGTGGCAAGAATCATAATCACAATGCTGAAATTGGAATAGTCATTCACACTTTGAATAAAATCTCCTTGTGATCCTCCCCTGATATAATCCTCAATCCTCTGTGAAACCAAATTATAATCCGTAACGAAAATCAATATGTAGGTGATACCAATTGCAAGAAGCCAGAACCATGGCCGAATCTTTTCGAATGGCTGATACTTTTTCATATATCCGCCAAAGGAATACAGAAAAATTCCAGTAACGAGTGTCCTGCTCCCAGACGCCAGTGTATCCGCCAATCCGCCTGACCATCCAAACTGGGTAAACGCAAAGATCACAATCAGAAAAACCCCATACTGCCTTTTGTCCAGCTTCAGGAGGAATTGGTTCAGAAATAGCCTGGCAGTGAGAATGACAAGAAAATAGTAACCAACAAACCAAGACATGTTGTTATACCAATCAATGCCGACAAGCCCGATATAGACACCCCGGCGGACCCAGCAAAGCCGATAAAAACCCGTCGAAGCAATAGTCAACATGACAGCTGCAAAACCCTGTTGCAATAAATGTTTCCTGGATGTTTTTGCAATATTCAGTTTGCCCCCTTTTTCAACGCCAAAATACCCCGCTATCAAAAGAAAAATACCATTTCCTGTTACCCCAAACGGCATTATCGCATTAAGGATATTGAGTTTTTTTAAATAAACCGGATGGTTGAGCAATGCATTATTCATCCTGGCCATTGAATTGGGATCTGTAAGCTGAACGTTCACGCAATGGCAGACGATATGGTACACTACGATCATCAACATCGCGACGATTCGAAGTAGTTCAATGTTGGATGTCCTTTGATTCAATTGTGTGCGTTTCATATTTGCTTTCATTTTCTGATCGTTTTCGGACATCTTTACTTTCTCCCCCGTTGTTGACATCTTGCGTTTCGTCACTCATTGACATATATCACACAGACAAAATACTTCCTGTCATCTATTCACCCAGAAACAGCCCCTTACAACTGCCTACTGCACCTCTGGTGTTTCTTCACAGAATCCGGGCATGTGGACGTCTCTAAAGTAGAGAATCAAAAAATCTTCACGATTTCAACCAGCGTTGTTTGGATCGTTCATATCAGTTCTCATTCCTGTGCATCCTCCTGAAATGCCTTGACCTCTTGTATCGTTTCAGCGAGCACACGGTTGAATGTTGGCGCTTCAAACCCATATGGAGTTCGGTTCAGTTTCTCAAGGACTGTTCTGCCTGATCCCCCGACCTCGAACTGGTACATCTCAATATCATCAGCAACAAGCAGATCTTCTTTCTGGTACCCATACTCCTGCATTAGCCTCTTGCGATCCTTGTTTGCAGAAAGCTTTAACATATTGTTGATCTGCTGGAGAATTGCCTCACTGTGTGTAGTGATCCAAACGGGAAGTCCCGCATTGCTGATGTTTATAATTATACTCAGTTGCTTCGTCCGCTTATAATCGCTGAGGCTGATGCTCCCTATATGAATATTAACAGGTAACTTTTTCCGGAATTGTTATCCCCAACAAAGCAGATCAGAGGTGCGATTCTCACGGAAGTCTTTTCAATTTTCCCGAAGTCTTCTACATTTAACGTCCATCTTTCATCCATGACGCTCTCCTATCCTTCCACTGTGCAAGCGTTCGTATATGGTACCTTCACAACCGCCTTCTGCACCTTTTCAGGCGTTCCTTCGCAGACTCCCGGCATGTGGGCATCCTTCGGGAAGAGAATCAGAAAGTCTCCTGGTCCCAGCTGGTATTCCTTACCCTTATTGTTTCCTTCATACAGCTCGATGTCGCCGCTCTCACCGTACCTGCGGATGCACGTCCCCGCTCTCATGGCCTCCAGTGACTCTACGGAGATGATCTCATGCCCTGAGATAATGTACTGAATGTCGATGTATTTCCTGTGCGCTTCAAAGGTTCCTTCAGACTTCGGCTTTGGCATATAGGTCTGAATATTGGCAAACACGCCATCCGGAAGGTCATAATGGCCATCCTGACAGTCCTTCGGGTTTATGCGGCTCAGAAAACGGTATGCCGCCTCCGACACTTTTCTCACTTCATTCAGATCGTCCATAATCCCTCCGTTTTGGGCTGTCCTGCCGGTATATTACCTTATCCCTCTGCGCATACATTGAAACCTGTCAGTCTGAAGTTACATCCGGGTCGTCCAGACGGACCGGCCTGCCCGTTTCAAGTGATTTTCTGGCAGCTTTCGCGATCAGAACAGCCTTCAGGCCATCCATTCCTCCAACCGGAACCGGTGCATCGCTCAGGCAGGCTTTCACGAAAGCTCTCTCTTCTTCCACAAATGCGTCATTGTAGCGTTCCAGGAAAAACCAGGTTGGCTTTGCGCCCAGCGTTCCGGAAGCTGTGGCCAGCCGAGCTTCGTCTTCCAACTGATTTTCATCTCTCACGCAGCCCTTCTCCCCGTGTACCTCGACACGCTGGTCATAGCCATAGGGTGCCTGACGGCAGTTGTCGATCACCCCAAGTGCGCCATTTTCAAACCGGAGCGTCACGATCGCCGTATCCACATCTCCGTAGTCTGCGAAATGAGAATCCACCAGGCATCCGCCTGCCGCATATACTTCTGTCACTTCGCTTCCGGACAGATAGCGGACCATATCAAAATCGTGGATCATCATGTCCATGAAGATGCCGCCAGACTTTTCAACATAGGACATCGGCGGTGCCTCCGGATCACGTGAACACACCTTCACCACATATACTTTTCCAATTTTTCCGGATGCGGCTGCATCACGGACAGCTTTGTGGCTTTTGTCAAAGCGGCGCACAAAGCCAACCTGCAGCTTCATCCCAGCCTCATCAACTGCCCGGAGTGCCCTGTTGATATCCGACACTTTCACAGCAATCGGCTTTTCACAGAATATATCTTTGCCAGCTTTCGCTGCCCGTACAATGAAGTCCGCATGCGTATCTGTGGATGAGCAGATAAACACTGCGTCGATGTCCGGATCCCTGAATATGTCCTCCGGATCTCTGCTGCAGCGGGCAATTCCGACACTCCTCGCCCACCGCTCCTTATCCTCATCCAGATACGGGTCTGCCGCACAGACAATTTCCGCACCTTTCACAAGGCTCTGAAGATTGCTTCCGTGTAGTTTTCCGATCCTGCCCATGCCAATCAGACCAATCCGAAGCATTCCATCCATGACGTTTTCCCCTCTCTTAAAAAATAGAAGCCTGCCAGCAGGCAGGTTTCCTTACACGTAAACGATATTCTACGCTGGAGCGCCCCGTCGTTTGCGGAGGCTGAACATACGCGTTCATTGTATTCTAGCCGTTATAATCGGCGAGCTATCACCTAACTTGTAATATAGTACAGAGAACAGCAAGACGCCAGCACATTTTCTACTGGAAGCCAAAGGCTCAAAAGCCCCGCCGGGAGCGTAAGGCTGCCCTTTACTGACAAGGGCACCTTTCGCACTCCTCAGGCGGGGCAGGGGTGTCACACGCAGAAAGCCTGCTCTTGGAAAGAAGCATAGCTCTGGTGTTCTTCCGGGAGCTCCTCCGGCATGTCCGGTCTCATAGTCATCCGAACTTCTCTGTCACGAGTTTTACAATCTCCTCCCCGATTCTTCTCTGGGCTTCCTTCGTGGAGGCTCCGATGTGCGGGGTCATGCAGACCTTCGGGTGGTGCAGAAGGCGCTCGTCCTTGCAGGGCTCTTCCGGATAGACGTCAATCCCGGCGCCTGCCAGCTTTCCGGAGTCGAGTGCGTCGCACAGTGCAGCCGAGTCCACCAGCGCACCACGGGCGGTATTGATCAGGTACGCGCCGTCTTTCATCTTACTGATGGCTTCCGCATCGATGACAGGAGGTGCCCCTTTGACTGCCGGCATATGAAGC
>Ga0256406_1002809_pt1 | contig 23422 bp, 12 predicted proteins | sample RumenRJG_03DNA_FD_185986 | JGI IMG/M metagenome (GOLD analysis project Ga0256406, IMG submission 185986) | Bovine rumen microbial communities from Lethbridge, Alberta, Canada - RJG_03 | ecosystem: Host-associated > Mammals > Digestive system > Stomach > Rumen | place: Canada: Alberta | collected... | reverse complement strand
TCTCTCCACGGCGACCTTCTTGACGGTCTCGCCGATACCGAAGGTGAGGCTGCCGCTGGCAGCGGTGTAGTGCTGTCCGGCGTAGGCGCTGATGTTCACCGTGCGGTAGAGCACCGTCTGGGCATAGGTGCTTTCGCTACGGGTGACGATGAAGGTGTCTTTCGTGCCTATGCGCGTGGTCACCGTCCACGTAGGCTCGGCCCATACCCCGCAGGTGGCGAGGAGGGCAAGAAGCGAAATCAATACTCTTTTTCTGTTCATGTTATTATATATTATTTTTCAGATGCAAAAATAGCAAATACTTTTAAAATAGATTTTCCTCTCGTGGAAAATTCCACGAGAGGAAATATTTTTCTCATTAGAGACAAAAAAAGGGGATTTTTTCCAACTAGAGGAAAATTTTTCTTCGGATTTCCCGCACCCCGAAAGGTGTTTATTGTCCTTTTCGGAAGAGTTTGGCGAAAAATTTGCGCCAGGAGGAGCCGTCGAAGAACGACGAATCGGTGGTGGCCTGAAGGGTAAGGACGATGCCGATGGGCAACATCACAATGGAGGATATCCACATGCCCTCGGGACCCATGGCCGATTCACGTACAGCCTTCTCGGCAATCATACCCACCACATAGTAGAGCACGAAGAATCCCACCGAGGCCACCAGGGGGAGACCCAGACCACCCTTGCGGACAATGGAGCCGAAGGGGGCACCAATGAGGAAGAGCAGCAGACAGGCAATGGAGAGGGTAAACTTGCGATGCCACTCGATGTAGTGGCGGTTAATGTATTCACGGTCAGACTGGATGAGATCTTCATACATCTGCGCATCCTGACGGGCACTGACAGCGGCATTGCGGGCGTGGAGGTATGCACTGCGACGGTCGCGCGCGGGGAGATTGGAAAGGAGCTTATGGAGAGGGACAGGCTGGGCAGCATGGAGTGTGCTGTCAGAGGGGAGATACTGCTGCCAGGCACGAAGATTGACGCGCATGTTGGTGAAGTACTGGTCGATACGCTCCCGGTAACTGTCTTCAAGTTGCGCGATAGTGGTGTCGAGCTGAGCAATGTTCATCATCTGGTAGCTCCCCTTGAAGTTCTCTTCGACGCTCTTATTGTAAGCGAAGGATGAGATGTCGAAATTGAGGCTCTGCTCACTGAATCCGATGGAGGTAAGAGGACGGCGGAGATAGTTGTCGCCCGAGGAGTTCTCACTATAGGTATAACCGTCGAAGAGTGTGATTTTAAGATACATATTGTCTGGCGAGGCCTGCATGACACCACGCTTACCGACGGTAACGAGGGTCTCATTCATGCCTTTGGAATGGTCGTAGACGAGGACATCCTGAAGGGTGCGACCATCGCGACTCTTGCTTCCAACACGGATGACGTAGCCGTCGAATTCCTTGTAGTATTCGCCCGGACGGATGTTGACGGCGGGTTTCTTGTGGGTGATGTCGTAGAGCGTCATGCGATATTTGAGCATTGCGGTGGGCATCACATTGTTAGCGAAATAAAAGGCCATACCAGTGAGCAGCAGGGCCACCAAAACCATGGGGCGCATGACACGACTGACTGAAATGCCTCCGGCTTTCATGGCCACCAGTTCGTATTTCTCGCCGAAATTGCCCATGGTCATGATTGAGGCGAAAAGCACTGCTATGGGGAGGGCCATGGGGACAAAAGTGGCGGAGGCATAGAGGAGAAGCTCGGCAATAACGCTGAAGTCGAGGCCTTTGCCTACGAGGTCATCAACATACTTCCATACGAACTGCATGAGCAACACCAGCACCGAAAGGGTGAAGGTGAGCACCAGCGGTCCCACAAAGGAACGGAGTATGAGACGGTCAATCTTCTTCATCTAGAATTTGCCTGATATCCAGCGCCAGAGGTCATTTCCGTTGGCCAGAATCATAAGGGCCAGAAGGAGGAACATGCCGACATTCTGGGCATAGGTAAGGAATTTGTCGGAGGGCTTCTTCCGGGTAACTATCTCCCAAAGAGTGAATAGAATATGACCACCATCGAGTCCTGGAATGGGGATAATGTTCATGAAAGCGAGGATGAGAGCCAGAAGGGCTGTGAGGTTCCAGAAAGCATGCCACTGCCAATGGTCGGGGAAGAGGTCGGCCATAGCCCCGAAGCCACCGAGGCTCTGCACTCCGCCAGGAGCGAAGAGCATCTTGAGACCTGAGATATAGGACATAAGAGTCTCCCATCCGTGACTAATGCCACGGGGAATGGCCTCGAAAAGAGAGTAGTCGATGTGCTGGACGAGATTGGGGAAGAGAATGGAAAGGTCGCTCTCACACTGGACACCGAGTTTGCCCTGACCGTTGACTTCAACCCGCAGGGAGTCAAGCACACCCTCGCGGTAGAAGCCCACCATGACAGTGGAATCGGCATGTTCGGCAAGGACGGGTGTGATGTCCTGAAAGACGTTGAGAGGATGGCCATCGATACTCACCACACTATCACCGGGCATCATGCCTGCCCTTTCAGCAGGCGATCCCGTAACAAAGCCCTTGACGATGAAAGGGGTGCGAGGATACATGAGATTCTTGGTACGTTCACGGGTGACTCGTTCGGCTAAGTGTCCACTAAGGATAAGGGTGAAGGAGGTGTCGGCCCGGCGAACAATGACCTGACGGGCGTCGCCGAGGAGCAATAGCTTGTTGGCCACAGTGTAGTCATCGACCAACGAGTCATCGATAGCAGTGATGATATCACCGTGACGGAAGCCCTCGTCAAGCATCACATCGGCATATTGGAAGCCATAGGAGGCATTATGCATAGGGAGACGGTCTTCGCCCCAGTGAGCGAAAATGGCGCCATAAAGCAACAAGGCGGTGATAAAATTGACTAACACGCCCCCACTGATGATGAAGAGACGCTGCCAAGCAGGTTTGGTGCGGTACTCCCACGGTTGAGGTTCGGATTCAAGGTCTTTTGCGTCCTTGGTCTCGTCAATCATACCTGCAATGTCGCAGTACCCACCCAGAGGGATCCATCCGAGACCCCAGAGGGTGTTGTCCTGATCTTCGGGACGGAGGTTCTTCTCGTCCCAGGAGTCGGGAGTGGTGGCATTGAACCAGAGGAAATGCCACTTGCCATCAAACTTCTTGGCTTTGAGGATGGAGAACTTATAATTGAAGAAAATATAGTACCTGCGCACGCGCGTGTGGAAGAGCTTGGCGAAGAAGAGGTGACCGAGCTCGTGGGTGGCCACAAGGATGGAAAGACTGAGGATAAGGGCTAGCCAGTTCATATAATGTTTAAAGGTTAATGTTTAAAGGTTAAAGATTCACGAATGGTTTTATCGGTTTGGAAAAGATCGTCAAGGGTGGGGTTGGCGATGAAGTGTGCCGACTGCATGGCGGCCTCGACATGGTCTGCAATGCCGAGGAAACCTATCTTGCCGTCAATGAACTGCCGCACAGCGACCTCGTTGGCAGCATTCATCACACAAGGCATGTTTCCCCCGCGGGCGATAGCCTGATAGGCGAGGTCAAGACAGCGGAAGGTTTGACGGTCAGGTTTTTCAAAAGTGAGGTTGGGATACTGGGCAAAGTCAAGACGCGGCAGGTGGCTCTCAACACGCTCGGGGAATGAAAACGCCAACTGAATGGGGGTCTCCATGGTGGGAATACCCAGTTGGGCCTTGATACTGCCATCGCAGAACTGCACCATGGAATGGACCACCGACTGGGGATGCACTAACACCTCAATATCGGTTGCTTCAACGCCAAATAGCCATTTGGCTTCGATGACCTCAAGGCCTTTGTTCATCAGCGAGGCGCTGTCGATGGTCACCTTGCGTCCCATGCTCCAATTAGGGTGTTTAAGAGCCTGCTCAAGGGTGACAGTGGCAAGTTGCTCACGCGTCATACCACGGAAGGGGCCGCCGGAGGCCGTCAAGAGTATCTTGTCAATGCCATTTTCTCCAATAAGACACTGAAAGATGGCTGAATGCTCGCTATCAACAGGCAGAATGGGCACACGGTGACGCAAGGCGGCAGCGGTAACAATGCTGCCAGCCACCACCATAGTCTCCTTGTTAGCCAGGGCAATGGGGTGTCCGTGTTCGATGGCACGGAAAGTGGGACGCAAGCCAGCGAAGCCTACGATGGCCGCCAGGACAAAGTCTATAGAGGTCATCTCCATGAGGTCGGCAATAGATGCTTCTCCCGCAAAGACTTTGATGCCGTGAGGCTGAAGGGCTTCGCTAACAAGAGTGTATTTGCTCTCGTCAGCAATGGCCACAGCATTGGGCTCAAACTCAAGGGCCTGCCGGATGAGCAGATCGGCATTGCTGCCTGCACAGAGCACCTCGACGGCAAAACGGTCTTGATGGCGCCGAATAACGTTGAGAGCCTGGGTGCCGATGGAACCTGTGGAGCCTAGTATGGCGATTCGTTTCAAAACTCTTAACTCTTATTTCTAAACTCTTGACTAAAAGGAGACGTATTCTTCTGGATTGACAGGGACACCGTTAAGCCACATCTCGAAGTGGAGGTGCGGGCCGGGCTCACGAAGGCTTGAGTTTCCGACATAAGCTATCGGCTCGCCTGCACGGACGGCGTCGCCCTGACGCTTGAGGAGAGAACTATTGTTACGATAGACAGTGATGACGTTGCCAGGATGCTGGATGGTGAGAACATAGCCGTTCTCAGCCGTGAATTGCGCTGATACGACGGTGCCACCATAGGCAGCATAGACCGCCTGTCCAGAGGTGCCGACAAGGTCGACCCCCAAATGGCGCTGAACGGCATCAAAGGGACTGATAACCTTACCTTTGAGGGGGGCATAGAAAAGATGGGAAAGCGCTGACGTACTCTCAGTAGAAGGCGCGGAGGTAGCGGTAGTGGGCTTCACCTGATAACGGCTGTCCTCATGCTCCACCTCCTGACGAAGGAGGCTATCGTCAACCGAGCGACGGTAGACGGCAGCAATCTGCTGAAGGGTTGTTGTAGAGTCCCCCTTGACAGCCTCAGCTTCGGCACCCAACTCCCGTCCACTAAGGATAGCCTGAATGGTGCCCACGAGCCATTCCTGTTCGGCAAGTTGGGTCTCCAGAGAGTCTATTTTACGGGCATTGGAGTAGGTCTGTTCTATCATAGCCTCGTCGGTGTAGCCGGGAATCCACTCGCGCAACGGAGTGAAAGCAATGAGGACAGTGGTAAGGATGATGAAGATAATGACGGTGATGCCAACGGAGACAAAAAGGTTGGTGCCCGACAACTGGAAGGAGAACTTCTCCTTGAAGGTGTCGGTGTCCATCACCACAAAACGGTGCTTGTGTTTGATGACGTCAGCCACGGGTTTGCTCCGAAGCTTGACCCACCATTCCTTAATCCTCATCTATTTATATATACTATTTATATTATAGCGGAAAGTGGAAAGTGATGCTTCGCACTCCGCGACAGCCCGCTTTCCACTTTCCACCCTTCACTTTCCACTTTTTAGAAGTGCTCGTTGCGGTTATCTTCAATATTGGCTTTCAGGCGGAGCACCTCGGTAATCTGGCGGACCTTGTTGCGGTAGCCCTGCTCCATCTGAGCACGGACAAGAGCAGCATCGGGGCCTTCAACCTTGGCCTTATTATCGACCTGCACCATATAAACGCCATTAGCTCCCTTGACAGGCTGAGTCATACCGCTCTTGGTAGCGGCGATAACACCCTGAACCTTGGGCTCCATACCAAACTTGCCGAAGTAGTTGCCATTGAAGGCCACACTGTCGAGGGTGTCAACGGCAACATTAAGTTTGACGGCGATAGAGTTAATATCATTGGCGGCTTTGGCAGCTTCCTCAGCACGAGCCATCATGAGTTCTGCTTTCTTCTCGCGGCGCACATCGGTCTCAATCATAGGACGCACCTGGTCGAGGGTAGCATAACCCTTCTTGAAGACATCCTTGAGGGCTGCGATGACATAAACATCGCCACACTCATAGACCTGATCGGTGACAGCACCAATCTCAGTTTCCTTGTTGAAAGCCCAACGAACGATTTCACGGGCACTGGGCACACCGGCAAGATTCTCGGACATCAGACCGACGCGGGCGTTGCGCATCTGCAAGTTCTGCTCTTGAGCACTAGCCTCGAACGATTTAAGAGTACGGTTCTGAGAGGCGAACTTGTGAGCCTGAGTGTAGACGGCATCATTAGTAGCCTTGGAGGGAACAATCTCGCGGGTGATGAGAGCCACACGGTATTTTTTGCTAGCAGGGGTCTTGTCGGTAACCTTCACAATGTGGTAGCCATAACCGTCAGGACGCTCGAAGAGGAAACTGGTGCCGACGGCAGTGTTGACAATCTGTTCGTTGAGGAGACCATAGCCGCCATCAGGCTGCCAATTCATATCGCCCTTGGTCTCACCTTTCTGGGGATCATCGGAAAATTGCTCGACGGCCTCCTCGAAGCTCATGCGGTTGCCATTAACCAAAGCCAGGACACTATCGGCCAGTTTCTTGGCCTGCTCCTCGCTGCGGGTGGTGATGTTGGAACCGGCCTTGCTGTTGAGGATGACGATAGCACTGGCACGGAGACTATCGGGACGCACGGCGGTGCTCATCACCTTGGCCATCATCCACTCGTTTCCAACAATGGCAGGGGCGATGAATGTGCCAGCGGTAGCAGCCTCGATTTGAGCGTCGAAAGGAGCCTTAAAAGTGCTGGCCTTCACATAGGTGGAGTCGTAACTACGATAAGATTCACCATTGACAAAGAAGGGGATCTCCTCATTCTCAACAGTCTGGAATTCTTCCCAAGTCTTCTCGACACTAGCCTGGATCTCAGCGAGGTCCTGAGGAGTGGGATTAACGGGATAGACGAGGAACTCAACATCACGAAACTCTTCAACCACACGGAACTCAGCCTTGTGCTCCTCATAATAGTTCTTATAGTCGGCATCGGCAAGGGTCACCTCGTCATCACTGACGCTCTGGAAAGGCAGGGCAGCCACACGGACGTTAGAAACCTCTTGGCTATAAACGGCGAGCTTTTCAGCCAAAGCCTTGGGCATGTAGAAACCCGAAGCAATAAGGCTGGCATATTTCTGCTGCATGCGATCTTTCTTGACAGCCTTCTCCAACTCGACCCACTGCATACGCTGGGTGGTATCCATGCTGGTGAAATTCTCGAGGGTACGACGCACACCAAGGGTGTCATAAACGCCCGTCTGGGGATTGGTAAAATACTGACGCAGATAAGGGTGGATGAACTTGCCAGTGTACATGTCACCAAGCTCACCGGAGGTCACCTGCAGACCCAGTTTCTCTGCCTGTTCCTCAAAGAGGGTCTCCTCAACAAACTCGCTCCACACACTCTCGCGGATGCGGCTCTGCATCTCGGAAGGAACCTGGGCGACCTGCTGCTGCATCTTGTAGTTGTTCTCGGCACGCTCCACGAGCTCATCGAAACGCTGACGAGTCATCGTCTCGCCATTCACTTTACCCATGTCGGGGATACCGCTTCTGTTCTTGGTCAAATCCTGAAAGATGAATGCCACGATGGCAACGCCGACAAGAGCGACGGCAATCCATGAATTCTTTCTAATTTTTCCGATAATTCCCATTTTGTTAGTTGTTTTTTAGCGCACTAAGTGCTTTAATTATTATTATTTTTACTTATTATTTTCATTTATTTAAGTGTGCAAAGGTACAAAGAAAAACTTTTTTGGAAAAATTTTTTTTTCAAACCCATCCTCTCATCTATGTAAAACACATAGAATCAACGTCAAGGAATTAACATTTTTTCAACACACGTTTCTCCCAAAAGGGCAAAAAAGACTAACGTAAAATCACTTCCATTTAAAAATCGAACGAAAAAGGAAGCAAATTCTTCACACTAAGGAAGACCCTCACACGACCTCCTTCCAGATAGCAAATCACCCTCAACGGGTGATTCTGTACATGCTCATATTCTGACAAAACCTGACGGCAGGCACCGCAGGGCGAAGCCTCACAAAGACAGCCTTCGGCATTACGTCCGACGATAGCCAACGCCTCACAGTCGCGGCACTGTGGATATTGAGCCGATGCGGCAAAAATGGCTGTGCGCTCGGCACAGAGACCAGAGGGATAGGCCACATTCTCCTGATTACTTCCAACAATCACCGCGCCATCCTTCAACCGCAGCGCAGCACCCACACAGAAACCCGAATAGGGAGCATAGGCACCCTCTGTGGCCCCAATGGCCCGCCGCATCAAAGCATAGTCTTCGCATGACAACTCATTAACCGAGTCATATTCCTGATAATCAATAGTGATAGTCTTGTCCATAAAAAAGCATTTTCCGCTGCAAAGTTACGACCTTTTTCGCAACTCTGCAAGCGGAAAATGCAGGAAATGGGATTTATCGGACAGTTATTTCTTTACAATCTTACTCACCATACCCTCGGTGCGGAGCATATAGACACCGCTCTGAAGTGCGCTGAGATCGAGTGTATTGTTGCCCTCATTGAGCGTGTAGGTAGCCATACGGCGACCCGAGAGGTCGTAAAGTACAGCCTCGATAGTGCGGCTCACGCTGACATTGACATAGTCGGCCGTCGGGTTAGGCCAAAGGCTCTCGATGGCAGCTACCACATCGTCGATACCCGTGGTGGGACGCGAAACAGGAGTAACCATGGTGGTCCACACCAAGATGTCGCTGCCCCATGCATCGGTGCCAATGGAGGTTCCACTATTGGGATCGCCCCACTTCACAAAGTCGTCATTCTGAACCTGGAGGGCATCGAAATAACTCATGCCCAGAGATCCATTGACATTGAACATCCAATAGTTGCCCCATTGCGAGGAACTCTCGGTAGTGAGACGAAGAGTAAGACCATCAATAGTGTAGACAATGTCAGAGAGCATACTACCACTTGCAGTATAAGTGAAACGCGAATCATAAGCGGCGATGGTATCCATCAGAGCCTTCAGGGTAACGGTCCCCTCCCATTTCACACCCCAAGCAAGGCAAGTGTCGGGGGCAGCCCAGTTGACAGCGATGACAGCCTTGTTGGCGCCATTGCCCGTCCAGAAGAGGATATCATTCTGATCGATTGTAGCATCTTCGGGCACAATAGGAATACTGTCGATAAGCTCATGGATGACACCAACACCAGTGAGGTCGAATCCACCTGCGGGGAAAGGTGTGGGCCAGGGATCATTGACCATATGGCCAAAAGCATCGTAGGTGGCATACTGCGGATCGACACTTCCAACGACATCAATAACACGCACATAAACAATACTGTCGATGTCAATACCCGTGCTGTCGCGGAGCTCTTCGAGGTCAAACGGAGTGCCATAACCAATGCGGTATTTACCAGCCAGATTGTTTATCATCGTGGGATCGGTGGAGCCATAGGTGTCAGTCTGTACATCGGTCGGGGTCAAGCTGGTGGCAGGGAAGCGCACAAAACGCTCTCCATCGGAGCTCACTTCGACAAATGCCAGTTCGAGGAAACTATCGCCGAAGCTGTTTTCGAAGACGGCAAAATCAGGCCCCTCGCCATTGCGGATAGGTCGGGCGAAAGTGAGAGTGGCCATGCCACCATCGCCGAGACAAACCACATCACTGGTATTGGAAAGAGTGGGCATACCGAGGGCGTTGCTGTCGGCGCCAGTGGTAGCAGGTTGACTATTGGGGTTGGAAATGTCACGAGGTCCACGCACAACCGTGATGCCAGTAGCCCAAGCCACAAAAGCACTACTATCGGCCTTGATGGCATCACAACCTTCTGTGCCTACTGCGCCACAGAAAGGACCATGCTCAGGCTGCGGAGGCTCGGGAGTGGAACCTGTAGTGTCTGGAACAGAGACAGGATGGATGGTCATTGGGAAGACATTGATGTAGAAAATGCCATACTCTCCATAGCTGATACTATCGACAACAACACCCACGGCGGGATCACCCCATTTCTGGAAGTCGCCATTATGGAGAACTTGCGAGGTACCCTGGTCACTGTATCCGTTGAGCAGGCTGCTCCAATAGTTATTGGCAGTAATACCGAGAGTGTCGGTCATGCCAGTGGCTGTGTCGATGTAGTTTAAGTCGGCAACATAGCCTGTTCCAACGATGCTGAAACGAGGGTCAACGGCGGCAATATCTGCCAACATCGTCTCCGACAGTACGGTATCAGCCTCAAAGCGGTAGCCCCAAGCCAACGCGGTGTCAGCCCAGTTGACGGCGAGGATCGCATGGTTGGAACCCGTACCCACCCAGAAGAGGATGTCACTGGAATCGATGGTAGCATCAACAGCAACGGGAGGCTCGGGGGTCACGGTGTCGATGGGAGCGGAAGCAGTGTCAAGGGCAACCACAAGGTTGTCGAGGCCACAGAAGTAGTTGGAGGGGTAGTCGCCCGTATGGGCAGTATCGGTACTCATCCAAAGGAAGGTGAGACGGGCGTCGGCAGGGATTCCGACATGTTGTGTGAATCGGACAGTGTCATTGTGAGTGACACGGTAGTCGGCAGGAATAGTGTCGAGGGCCACAAAGTCGGAAGTGTCATTCACAATGTAGCCAACACGAAGTTCAGCACCACTGTGGAGAGTGGTACGATGGTTGAAGGTGAGCATCGTCTGATTCAGAGGATGGTCAAACCCTGGCAATACCGCGTAACGCTTGTTGCCATACATACGCGCATTATTAATGGCATTTTCATACGTGCCATCATAGTTCTGGCAGACGATAAGGGCGAGATAGGGATTGCCCACTTCCATGCAACCAAAGTTGTTGGTACTGGTAGCATAGCCTATGCCGCCGAAATAGATGGAAGCAGTAGCCGTGGTATCATAGTTCTGGTGGAAACGGCCATTGCCAAAGAGGGTCCAACACTCAGGCACAGGAGCACTGGCAAAGGAGACACGCATGCTTTGGTCATCGGTATAGCCCGAGAAGTCCATCTCATATGGCAGGTTATGGACCGTAGAACACAGCGTGTCAATGGGCTGAGGCTCGGGAGTGACGGCCGGCGGATTGACGGGCACTACTGCGCTAAAGTTATAGAGACCGCTGGTGGAAATCTGCACCGTGTCGCCAGGCCAAATACTATAATCCTCCAGTTCGTCGCCGGAAATAGGATCGATGTCACCAAAAGAAGTGAGGCAGCGCACCACGATATTGGAGGTGTTGGTTTGTGAAAGCGAGAGGTCGCCCTCAACGAAGGTGATGGAGCTGATATTGTAGGGAGTGCTCATGTGGTAGTTCACATGATAATCGAAACGAGGATCATACGTGTCGATGGAATCAAGCAGGTCGATGGTCGACGGGTAGTAATCCTCATCGAAATGGACACCCCAGGCGAGAGACACACCGTTCTCTTCCCAGGCGATTTCAACGATGGCATTGTTCGCGCCAGTACCCACCCAGTAACGGATGCTGTCGGAAACAATGGTGGAGTCGGAACCCGGCACGCTGACAGGATGAATCTCGGTGTTCCATACCACACCCATGGGGAACCACATACCGGCATACTCGGTGGAGTCGTAACCCGTACCATAAGCCGACTCACCAATCTTCAGCAGGTCGCCGTCGTCGAGGGCGGTAGTGGAGTTGACATTGCTGTTGTCGCCAATGATGAACTGCATGTAGCTGGCCGGGGCGGGCTGGAAGCTGAGGTTCACATTGCCCTCGGTGAAGTTGATGGTGGAGTGGGCCCTGTCGGTGCTCACACGCGGGTCGGCGGCGGCAATGGCATCGATGGCATTGGCGATAGTGGTGGTGGAGCTGAAGCGCAGACCCCAGGCAAGTGCCGTGTCGGGCTCGCCCCAGTTGACGACGACAACGGCCTCATTGGTGCCTTCGCCCACCCAGTAGAGGATATCGGAGGCGGCAATGGTGCTGTTGACGGGCATGTGCTTGACCGTGGCGGGGACGATGGGAGTGGCCCAGACGGCATTGGTGTCGCTGCTGACGACAACCATCATGCCGTCTTCTATATCATAGTCGGAGAGCATATCGCCGGCGGCGGCAAGCACGCCATTGACCTTGAAGCGGGTGTCGGGGATTTTGATGACGGTGGCGCCTTCCTTGTAGGAGATACCCATCTCGAAGGTAGTCCAATCCATGTCGTAGACCAGACGCGGGTCGGCAGCGGCGATGGCCGAAGCCATATTGAGAGCCGTGGGCTCGTCGTTCTCATCGAAGAGGTAGCCCCAGGCACGGGTGTTCTCACCGTTGGAGATGACGAAGATAGCAGAGTCTGAACCTTCGCCAACCCAGTAGAGGATGTCGCTGGCGGCGATGGTAGCCTCGACGGGAGTGGGAGGCTGGGGAGTGCCACCCTGGGCGGCAACGACGATATTGTCGATGCGGAAGTCGTTGTCAGGGCCATCGACGGTGCTCTCACCGTAGAAAGCCAGGCGGACCACCTGTCCTGTGTAAGCAGCAAGCGAGAAGGCGGCGTGCGATACGGTATTGGTCAAAGCGGAGTAAGGATAGTCGTCGCGCTCGGTATCGCTACCCCACTTGGCAACGGGAACCCATGTAGCTCCATTGTCAGTGGTGGCCAGCACAACAAAGCGGTCGTCCTCAAGGCCACTTCCTGTCTGGGGAGCATTGGTATTGTTGTAGGCAGTCAACATATAGTCGAACGAGAGTTCTGCATCCTCGGTGAGGTCAATTTCAGGAGTAAGAAGCCAGTACTTGCACGCAGTACCATAGATATTCAACTTCACGTGCGAAGAGCCGTCGAAAGCGGTGGTGGACTTTGTCCAACCGCTGGAGGTGTTGCTCAACGTTGAAGTGTTGGTGGAATCAACATAGCGTCCGGTGTAGCGGTTCCAGCAAGAGGAGAGCTGGGAGATATTGGTGATGTTGTCGAAGTTCATGCTCCACGGCAGGGGCATGGGAGCACAAGAGGTGGCGAAGCTCGCGGTGCGGGCGGCGGTGGGAGTACCCCAGCAGATGCTGCGAACATCGACGGTATAGTTGGTGCTGGGAGTGAGGCCCGTTAAAACATAGGTGGTTTCGCCTGTGACGATAGCGCTGTCAGCATTGGTGCCGTCGCTCCAGCGCACGATATAGCTGTCGGCTATGCTAGGGTCGGTCCAAGTGAGGGTGGCACCATAGGCCGTGACGTCAGAAGCAACGAGGGTGGTAGGACGGTTGCAGCTGCTCACGGTGTCAACCACCAAGCTGTCGATATAGCTGGTGATGTCGGTGTAACCGGTGCTGGTCTGCATGATGGTGATGCGGTTGCCGGTGCCGGTATAGCCGCTCAGCTCCACTTCAAACTCGTTCCAACCCACGATAGTCGGCTTGAGGGTGGCCAGACGAGTGAAAGTGGTGGTATCGGAAACACTGCTGCTTACACCGACGGCAATCTTAACCTTGCTGATATTGGTGGTACTGCCACCATATTTATAGAAGAAGCTTACCTTTAAGGTGTTTATGTCGGCCGAGAACTCGGGCAGATAGGCCACAGAATATTCCTTGATAGCGTTGGAGGTGCCTTTGGAGTACATTTTGAGCGACTTGAATCCATTGCGGGCGTTGCCTGAACCACTGGCACAATAGGGGTAGTTATTGGTAACCAAACGGCTGGAGGAGTTCATGTAGAGGCGGTTCCAGCAACGGTTCATGCCAGCAGTCTGGCTGGCCGTCCAGTCCTCGAAGTTCTCCACGAAGGGAAGAGTTGCAACGGGGGCACAGAGCGTGCTGACCGTGGTAGTGTGGGGCAGTGTGAGGCTGCCGTCGCCACAAATGGTAACGACGCTGATGGTATAGTCGGTAGAGGCAGCAAGACCATCTACCACATAGACGGTATCATAGAAGTCGACGCTGTCGGTGACCGCGTCGGCGGTATAGTAGCAACGGTAGGAGCCCTCGTTCATGGGGTCGATGACGTGAAGGCGAAAACTCTCGGTAGTGATGCTGTCGACGCTGATGCCCTGAGCGCGGACACAGGCGGGCATATCATGCACGTCGAGGTCGTCGATATACCACGACTGTGCCGAGCCACCGCTGGGGAAATAGCGTACAGCAATGTGGGAAGCGGCAGGTGCATTCGGAAAGACAGAGGCGCACAGGCTATAGCCGCTGGCAAACTGGGCGCAGGGATAGTTGGACACGGCGACGAAGGTGTTGCTATCGGTAGCATCGGTCATATAACCCACCTGCAGGGTACCGCCGAAGCTGCCAGTCTCCGATGGGCGGGCCATAAAGCTTATCTCGAGGGTATTGATTTCCTGGTCAAACTCGGGCAGGACAAGGATGTCACGCGAGTTGCTGTTGTTGCCATAGATACGCAACGTATAGCCGTCTTCACCATAACCGCCAGTGGAACTTTGCGACGGGCGGAAGAGTTCTAGACGGTCGAGAGAACGTCCCTTATGGAATTCCCAACAAGGGAGTGTGCTGTCTTTCACGGCATAACCGTAGCCGCTGGCATGAGCCACGTCGACAAACTGGCTGAAGTCCTCATGATAGGGAATGGCCTGGGGACCGCAGGCTGTGCGGAATGCCATCTCAGTGAGACCGGTAGTGGTATCGCTGCAGAGAGTCCTCACATTCACCACATAGCGCGTGTTGGGCTGCAGGTTATCAAGGGTATAGCTATCGTTATATATCTCCACGCTGTCACCGTCGACATAAATCATATAATGATAGGTGCTGTTGGGGTCGGTGACGGTGAGGTCGGCCGACGTTGCAGTGATGTTAGAAACAATAATCTGCGAGGGTTTCACACATGAGGGCACCTCGCGCACAGTGATATTGTCAATATAGGAATTGCTATTGTCATTTCTGCGCAGAGCGAGACGACCTTCGGTGAGGCCGGCAAAGGTCACATCAAAATGGTTCCATCCGCTGCCGGTAGGCAGACAGAGGGCGATGGGGGTGAAGATACTGTCGTTATTGACATCGGTAATGACACCGGCCTCGAAGCCATGACCATAACTCGACAGCACGTCGAAGCTGAGCTGCAGCTGGTCGGGAGTGTCCTCGAAGGGGGGCAGCACTAGGATGGTCGGAGAGGAGGTACTGCTATTCGCACAGAGGCACTTGCCGCCAGAAGGGTTGACCGACGAAGAGTTGTTGATATAGGGGTCACTCTCGCTGTAGGGGTTAATCAGGTCCCAGCAGAATACCTGGCTGGCGAAGGATACCGAAGAAGAAGCATACGACAGACCGTTGTAGGACTGGAAGTCTTCAACCCACGGCAGTTCGGTATGGGTGATGGCGACACAAGGGGTGCGGAACGTGGCATTGCGCGAAGCCGTCTGCGTGCCGTCGGAGCAGTTGGAGTAGACCTTCACCGTGTAGCCGGTATTGGCCGTAAGGGTGGTGTAGTAGATGGTCTGAGTGTAGATGTCGGTGCTGTCCACCAGCGAGTCGCCGGCATAGAGCATCACCGTGTAGTTGTTCAGGTTGGTTGCATCGGTGATGTTCACCGTGGCGTCAGTGGTAGTGATGCCCGTCACACTGACGACCTGTGCTTTAGGACACGAGAGGACAGCGTTGGGATCATTGGCATAGATAATGTTGGATACACCGGTAAAAGTGTAATTGTCGCACGTCGACTCACTAATCCTCAGATGCGTGCTTGACAATGTCGTCGAGCCATAGACGGTACCATAGCTATTGCAGTTCCACTCCATTGAGGGTGCCAATGAAACACCCTCGTCCGGATCGCTGTAATAGAGCTGCTGCAAAAAGCCGCCACTACCCATGACGTAGTGGAAACGCGTGTCATAGGCAGCGATGGTGTCCAGCGCATTGAGCAGGGTAATGTCGCCGTTCCAGCGCACACCCCAGATGACAACTGTGGGTGTGTAGGAAGCCGATGCGTCATCCCATCCGATGGCCACAACAGTGCTGTTGCTACCGGTACCCGTCCAGAATTGCACATCGGAAGGGTCGATGGTAGTCAACTGGGCCGAGGCTCCTATGGCAAGCCACAGTCCCATAATGAATGTTAATAGTTTTTTTACCATGATTTTTGATACTTTAAAATTGTTAATTAATAATAAATTCTCCAATCCAAGTATCGGAACTGCTGACGAGAGGGCAAAATGACAAATGGGCACAACTGAGCCCTTGAGATGTCACCGGGTGGCTTCTCCTCGAAAGCGATACCGATGTTTTTTTAGCGATTTGGCAGGTCTTCTGGCTTGCTCATTCAGCCCTGTCTTCCCATGCAACTATGGCGCTGCAAAGTGACGTAACAGATTGGGCTTCAAGTCTCGAGCATACAGCAGCGGGACTGCGCCGGACTCTCACCGGCTTCCCTCTTGGCGCCCTCGACGGGCGACCAAACCGGCTGCAAAAGTACAAAAAAAATTTTTATTTCAAAGACAAAAAAACATTCATTTTCGCCACTCCCATAACTACCTCATCCTTAACACCATCTCCCTACCAACACCTAACCAACTCCTACTCATGTCCTACCATGGTAGGAGTTGGTTAGGTGTTGGTAGGGTCTTCATAGGTGGAATACAGCTAGTTGCATTAAACACAATATTACTCCCGTTTTGGCGTTTTCTTTATATTGATTTTATGCCGACTGAACATACATATATCGCCATCGACCTCAAGTCGTTCTACGCCTCGGTGGAGTGCGTCGAGCGAGGGCTCGACCCGCTGACTACCAATCTGGTAGTGGCCGACAAGAGCCGTACGGAAAAGACCATCTGCCTCGCCGTGACACCTACGCTGAAGCAGTATGGCCTCTCTGGGCGCTCACGATTGTTCGAGGTGGTGCAACGGGTACGCCAGATGAACAACGAGCGGCGCAAGCAGGCGCCCTACTGGGAGTTCACAGGCGAGTCGGCAGACGATAACGAACTGAAAGCCAACCCTTCGCTGGCCATCACCTACCATGTGGCGCCGCCACGCATGGCCTACTACATCGACTACAGTGCCCGCATCTTCACCATCTACACCAAATACATCGCGCCCGAAGACATCCATGTCTACTCGGTCGACGAGGTGTTTATGGATGTAACTAACTATCTGGGAACATACAAGATAACAGCCCACGAACTGGCCCGACGCATGATTGGCCACGTGCTGCGCGAGACCGGTATCACCGCCACTGCCGGCATAGGTACAAACCTCTACCTCTGCAAGGTAGCTATGGATATCGTTGCCAAGCATATACCCGCGGATAAGGACGGGGTACGCATCGCCGAGCTTGACGAGATGTCGTACCGTCGCCAGCTGTGGGATCACCGCCCGCTGACCGACTTCTGGCGTGTGGGGCGCGGCATCGCACACAAACTTGAAGCCTGCGGCATAAGGACCATGGGCGATGTGGCGCGCTGCTCGCTGACCCAAGAGGGTCTGCTCTATAAACTCTTCGGTGTCAATGCCGAACTGCTCATCGATCACGCCTGGGGCTGGGAGCCCTGCACCATCGCAGCCATCAAAGCCTACCGCCCCAAGAGCAACTCCTTCAGCTCTGGGCAGGTGCTCTCCGAACCCTATACCTTTGAGAAAGCGCGTATTGTGATGCGCGAGATGGCCGACGCCATGGCCCTCAAACTGGTAAGTCTCCGCATGGTGGCTCATCAAGTGGGCATTTTTATCAATTACGATGCTGCAAGCTTAAAACAAGACACTTACACTGGTGACGTGGTCAGCGACTACTATGGCCGCCCAGCGCCCAAACCAGCTCACGGAGGAGCCCTCCTCCCCCACCCCACTTCGTCGGCACGCATCATCACCGAGGCGGCAATGGCTATTTTCGACCAGAAGGTCAATCCCAAGCTATTGGTCCGAAGACTCACCATCACTGTAAACCAAGTAGTTGACGAAAATTCCGTATCGACTACCCCCACCGAACAACTCAACATGTTCACCGACTACGAGGCAGTGGCCCGCCAGCGCGAAGCCGAACAGACAGCCCTCGACAAAGAGCGCCGCATGCAGGAGGCCGTGCTCTCTATCAAACGGAAATTCAGCAAGAACGCCATCTTCAAAGGAATGGACCTCGAGGAAGGAGCCACCGCACGAGACCGCAACGCACAGATAGGAGGACACAAAGCATGAGTACTGATTACGAGTATATTATCAACCTACCGCATCATGTGTCGACCCATTACCCTCGCATGAACATGGAAGGGCGTGCCGGACAGTTCTCCCCCTTCGCCGCCCTCACGGGTCTCGGTGCTGCTATCCGCCGTGCTGCTGAACATCCCGACGAGCAAGTTTACTTCGACGATGAAATGATACAAAGCCTTTACAACGAGAATATTGACGATGACGAGTAATACAAATGCCACTGTGTCAGTGGCATCAGCCACCGAGAAACAATGTCTCATCGGCCTTTCGCCGATGGACGACATCACCGACCTCCCCTTTCGCCAACTCTGCAAAGAAATGGGAGCCGACCTGCTTTTCACCGAGTTCATCGCTAGCGAAGCCCTCAACCGCGATGCCGAGAAAAGTTTGCGCAAAATGCGCTTTACCCCGGAACAACGGCCCATTGGCATACAGATATTTGGAGCCAATGAAGAGGAACTTCTGCGTTGCCTCGAAGTGGTGGAACAGGCCGAACCCGACTTCATCGACATCAACTGGGGCTGCCCGGTGCGCAAGGTGGCCGGTAAAGGAGCGGGCTCAGGTATCCTGCAGGATATACCTAAAATGCTTGGAATCACCTCCTCGCTTGTCAAACAGGCCCACCTGCCGGTGACTGTAAAGACACGCATTGGCTACAACCATGATTCCATGATGATTACCGAATTCTGTGAGGCGTTACAAGACACTGGAATTGCAGCCCTCAGCATCCACGGACGCACTAAGACTCAGATGTATAGCGGAACTGCAGACTGGTCGATGATAGGTGCTGTGAAGAATAATCCCCGCATAACCATCCCCATTTTCGGCAACGGAGACATCACCACAGCAGCGCAAGCCGTTGATTGCAAGAATCGTTACGGTGTCGACGGTATCCTTATCGGCCGTGGTGCCATCGGAAACCCTTGGATTTTTGAGCAGTGCCAGCGCGCTTTCCGCGGGGAACCTGAAAGAGAAATTACTGTCATCGAACGCGTCGAGGTCTGCCGCCGTCACCTCCTCGCCGCCGCCGACTTCAAGGGCGAACGCACCGCCGTCTTCGAGATGCGCAAACACTACGGCGCCTACTTCAAAGGCCTTTTCAACTTCAAGCCCTTCCGCCTCGCCCTCGTCGCCACCCCCACCCTCGAAGACACCCTCACCGTCCTCGACCGCATCGCAGAGCACTATAACTGATGATTAATACCCACTTTAAAGATAAAGGGTATCATTGTTAATATTCGATAACTCCTGAATATATTTAAAGTACTTCTTTGTTTTGGCCAGAGCCTTCTCTCTGTTTGATGCCACGGGGAATGGGACCTTGAAATATTTGTTCCAAGATTCTATTTTAAGTTCTGGTTGGCTGGCTGTTTGTGCAAGGTAATAAATTTGTTCACGACATATTTCGCTGCGTAGGCAGTACCACAACAGCAACCCTTCTTCTTCATCCCTCGGTCTAATGACAAGAAATCCCGAAGTACAAATCATATTGTCAAATTCCTTAGGAACATATACCACTGTTCCTCGGGAAGAGTTATTCAAGGCAAGAAGGATATCTCCTTTTCGTACCTGATACTCTCCTCGTGTTGGAATCTCGTTAAATGGAGCCTCGATATATTTGGTAATCAACCCATAGGATGTAACATCACCTATCTCCACATATTTAAACAGATCACTGCTTTCGGAATACTTTTCTTTTAAATCTGAGGAGATTTTATTTACGAGATTAAAATCCTTCCCTTCTTTCAATTCAATCTCCTTACTCCGTTTCTTTTGGTCGAGCGTTTGGTACAATTTACGTAGTTCCGGGCAATAAAAGAAAGCATCGAATCGCTCTGTAGAGATCTCGTCAGCCGGCGTGAGCCAATACTGCATTGGGCACTCCAGATTCTCCTGCGGGTCATTGTTCGCTTCAATACATTCTTTCATTGAACCGGTACGCTGCCATTCCAAATATGCAGTCAAAATAGCATTCAGATTGTTCCTTTGAGGAGTATCACGAAGAGCATTATCATGACCAATATTATTACTTATAGACATGAATACTGTACCTTGCGTGTCATCTTCATCCGTTTTTTTCCGCAGATGCAAAATGGAAGTTTTAATGTTCGCTTTAGCCTTCAAGAAAGTGTTAAAAGGCAATGAATGTACACCAAGAATAACGAACTTGTTTAGTATCCACTTCCTAAGATCTTCATAAGATTTTCCGTTCAAGATGGTGTCATCCAATACAATAAGCATTTCCCCGCCCTCTTTCAGCAATTTCTCATATCTCGTCAGAAATAGCACACTTGATTTAACGGAACTCTGACCTACTGTATAATCAAATTGGTCAATAATTCGTTTATCCTCCCCCTTGCTTCTCTGGTAATTCATGCTGAACGGAGGATTACTCAAAATAAGGTCGAATGAACCATTTTTAACCTTTTTAGCATAATCCTCAACCTCTTCTCTTTCTTCATCCTTCATGTCAGGTGTTGGCGTCGGTGTCTCATCAAGACCGTCTCCATGAAAAATATGAGAGCCTCCATCTCCATGCAGATACATATTGATTCTGGCAATTCGGGATGTCCGTTTATTCGCTTCGATACCAAAAAGACATTCGTTGCAGATATGAACAATCTTCTTCTTCCGTTCTAATTCGTTTAATCGGTTGTCATTTCTAACACGTCCCATCATGTAAGCCATCGTCTCAATCAAAAATCCCGCCGTGCCACAACATGCGTCAAGAATTATTGGGATATTGTTGAGGTCTATGTTCCGTAAAGAAATGCGTGTCATAAAATCGACGACGGAACGTGGAGTGAAGAATTGTCCCAAATCTTTTCCTCTGACAGCAGCGTTAAGAAAGACTTCGAACATTCGTCCATTCAAATCTTCATCAATGCTGCTCAGGTCAACCTTCTCGAATTTCTCAATCAAAGCCTCACAAGTGGTTGCCTTTAATTCCAATGTCTCATTCGGCTCAAAAATTCTCTTTTTCTCCCCGTTTTTTACTTTTGTCTCTAGCTCCTCACAAAGCTTCTTGAACAAAATGTCCCTTACCGGATGCTTTGAAGTATTCGACTGGGCTTTTAACCATGCTTTCGTTAGTGGCATCTCATAAGGTTCGGTCTCCGGAGGATATGACTGTCTCTTCTTATCTTCTTTGATTTTAATAAAGATAAACTTACAAAACTCGAAGAAGGCATCATGTGGAGCCATCTTCTCTGCCTTCCATACTAGATTGTGAGATTCAAAAAACAATTTATTAAGTTCTGAAGGTGGTAACGGCTTAAACTCAAGTTTTTGCTCTTTCTTCTCCCCTATTCCCTCATACTTAATATTGGTTCTTAAAGCCACGTAAGGAGGCATGCCACTAGCAAAATCACTAAGTTGAAGGGTTAACAATGGAATCTTGGAGTCATGTGGATATAATGCAGTTATTATTCCATTTGAAATCAACAACCATTTTACATGCTCTCTTCTGGGTTTATCACTATTATAGCTTAATGCATAACTGGCTGCTTGTCCCCACGCATCAAAAATGTTTTTCGTTGGATCTTTGGCTTCTACAATAATACGTGCTATTCCCTCTTTGTCTTTTAAAATAAAGTCTACCTCTTTTTTCGTTTGTTTTCGTCCATCACTTATTAAAAGTGAAGGAATATGCTCTTTCGGAATTATCGCCTCCATCGGGAACCCTAAATCCGAAAAGAGTCGTTCCAGAAAACGAGTCTCCACTTCTGCCTCTGAACGAAACGAGGAAGAATCCAACTGAAAAAGAGTACTATACATATAAAAATTTTTTTGCAAAAATACATAATATTTCCGAATCAACAAAATTTTTTCGAACACAAAAGACACAATAAAACATCTTAACCAACGTTAATGCGTTGAATATGGAAGAGAAGAACATCATAGAAATCAAGAATAAGCGGGCAGCGTATGAGTACTTCCTGATGGATGAATATCAGGCGGGCCTTGTCCTCATGGGCAGTGAGATCAAAAGCATCCGCGAAGGTAAAGCCAACCTCAGCGATGCTTGGTGTACTTTCATTGGCAATGAGCTGTTTGTCCGCGATATGCACATCTCGGAATATAAATTTGGCAGCTACTGGGGACATCAAGCCAAGCGCGACCGCAAGCTGCTGCTCACCCGCCGTGAACTACGTAAACTACAAATTAAAATAAAGGAGCGCGGATACACCATCGTGCCTGTACTGCTTTACGTCGACTCCCGTGGCTATGCCAAGATGACTATTGCACTGGCCAAGGGTAAACATCATTATGACAAGCGCGAAACCATCAAGGCCAAGGATTCGCGCCGCGATATGGAAAGGGAATTGGCATGAAAGTCTTCAAGTTCGGAGGAGCCTCGGTGAATAGTGCCGATGCTGTGCGCAATATGGCACAGATTGTGCAAAGTCACTTGGAATCAAAACCTTTGATGGTCGTCGTCTCGGCTATGGGGAAGACCACCAACCTATTGGAAAAACTGGTACCTGGGAGCACGGACATCTCGTCCGCCAATGCATTGCGCCAACAACTCGAAAACTATCACCTTGATATCGCCAGGTCCTTGATTCCAAACGATAAAACCATCGTCAAAAAGATTCAAGACCTACTACATCAGTTGGACAACACTATCGTCTCACTCCAACCCAACGCTACTCATTATAACTACAATTACGACCAAGTGGTTTCCTTCGGCGAAATCATCTCTACAACTATCATTGCTGAATACCTCAACCATCTTGGAATAAACACCTTATGGTCTGATGCACGACAACTTATCCGAACCGACAACCACTATCGCGAAGGACGTGTCGATTGGCGAGCATCTGAGAGCGCAACAAAGACATTACTAGCTGATTCTATAACATATAGCGTCATCTTGACGCAAGGATTCATCGGTGGTACCATCGATCACCAGACCACCACCCTCGGCCGCGAGGGTTCCGACTACTCGGCCGCCATCCTGGCCTATTGCCTTGGTGCCGAGAGCGTCACCATCTGGAAAGATGTCCCCGGTTTCCTCAATGCCGACCCTAAATTCTTCGCAGACACCGTCAAAATTTCCCAGATACCCTACAATGAAGCCATTGAGTTGGCTTACTACGGTGCCTCCGTCATCCATCCCAAGACGGTAAAACCCATTCAGAACAAAGGTATTCCGCTCTATATCCGCTCCTTTATCACCCCCGAAGCCGAAGGATCCTCCATCGGCGACTACAAAGCTATCGTTCCTGAGACACCACTTTACATTTTCGCCAACAATCAGATACTGCTCTCTATCCTCCCGCGCGACTACTCCTTCATCGCCGAAGACAATCTGCAGGTCATTTTCGGTATACTTAATGAACTGGGAATCAGGGTTAACCTAATGCAAAACTCAGCATTGAGCTTTTCCATCTGTATCAACAACAATCCCCAGCTGGTGAAACCACTTAT
>Ga0256406_1002808_pt1 | contig 23422 bp, 27 predicted proteins | sample RumenRJG_03DNA_FD_185986 | JGI IMG/M metagenome (GOLD analysis project Ga0256406, IMG submission 185986) | Bovine rumen microbial communities from Lethbridge, Alberta, Canada - RJG_03 | ecosystem: Host-associated > Mammals > Digestive system > Stomach > Rumen | place: Canada: Alberta | collected... | reverse complement strand
TACTGATATTTGGCGGTATGTGCAAATATTGCACTAAGTGCGTGGGCCGGAGTGGCTGAGTGCTGCAATGGCATCCACGAGCTTGTCGATGCTTTCCTGTTGCTTCCTGATTATTTCGAGGCATTCCTTCACTCCCTCGCTGTTGGTGGCCGTGGCTCCGTCGCCTACCGCCTGACTGCTGTGGGAGCCGTTGGAGGCTGAGTTTTCTACTAACATTGTGCCCTCACCGGTTAGAAGCCAAACCTTTGATAAGTCTTGGTATTTATTCAAAATCTTATCAATAGCCTTTGTACCTAAATCGCTTTTACCTTTTCGCGCTTGATTAAGCAAGCCAACAGAAAGCCCACAATCACGTGTTACCTGATTGTCGTTCAACTGTTTGGCTTCCATGTACATTGAAAACCTATCAATCTTCCTTTCCATAGCTTTTGTTATTATTTGTTAAACCATTGATAAAATATCAATATAAGCATTGAATATATTGATAAAATATCTATCTTTGCACCCGTAAACGTACAACGACTAACGGAATACGTTGCAAAAATAAGGAAAAATCGAGTAAGTAACAAATTAAAAACGAGGAAAATGGAAGAAAAATCAAAATCGGAGCTTATGTACTTCCTTGAGGTGCATTGCAAGCGGAGCAACAAGCTTGGGGATGCCGTGGGTGACGTGGTGAAAGGGAAGCTACGCAATGTCATTATTAAGGATTACGCTTTGCCGGAGGTGATAAAATGGATAAATACTGTTATCGACGCAAAGCGTGAGGAATTTCCACGGTGTAACGGTGGGAGACTTGCTATTTTTGAGTATGAAGAAGTGTATCATGCGCACCCATGCAAGCGCGGGTTCATACAATTCTACGCAAAGGACAATGCCGACTCTGCGGACGTGACGGTTGGCTTCACACCTTGCGAGGAGCTATGGTTTTAACGGAGCCGCTGCTGAGCAGCGGCCTACGGAACGGAAAAGTAACAGGTAAGTAACAAATTAAAAACGAGGAAAAATGAATTTGAGCAAGAAGAAAGTTTCTCAGGTGGTGATTCAAAATTGCTGTGACGGGAGCATCTGCTACTGCATGAGATTCTACTCTTCGAAGAAGAACGCCATGAAGGCGATTGACGTTGACCTCGCCGTGCCAATGCCGGGAACAAGGGTGAGAAAAGCGGATGATGACCTTTGGATGGAGGTGAGCCTGCCAAACACTAGTTATGACGAGACGGCCTACCTCTATAAAGGAACGGAATACGTTGGCAACGAGAACAAGGCGTTCAACTGGCTGATTGTGGAACACGAGGTGGATCCGGTGTTTTTCTGCCATCCGGGGAGGAGAACGGAACGGGCCGCCGCTCAGCAGCGGCCTACGGAACGGAAGAATACAATGACGAGGCAAAAAATTAAGGAAAGGAAACGAACATGGAGATTTTGACATTGGCGCAAAAGCGCAAGAAGGAACGTGACAGCGTTCTGATGAGACTGTATGAGGAGCTGAGACGTGAGAACCCCGATGCAAGCCGCTCGGCCGTGGAGCGTACTGTGGCCCGTGAGATGGCGAAGAGGGGTTATGACCTCACTACGCGTGTGGGTGTGCACAAGGCGTTGGCCAAGGTGCTGCTGCAGGAGAGCAAGAAGGACTGAAAGGAGGCGCGCTATGATGGAGAAGATTATGATCAAGATGGACGCTGTCACGCGTGCCGCTCTTGTGCGCACCGTGCGTGAGGCTATGACGGAGACGCTGGAGACGACGCGTGAGGAATGGGTGACGGGTGACGAGCTGTGCAAGCGGTGCTCGATGATCACGAAGAGCTGGCTGAAGCAGTGGGGCTACCTGGTGCCGCGGGAGCGCATCGAGGTGACGGAGAAGGACGGGAGCGTGAAAGCGACGCGCTGGGGCTATCCGCTGCACAAGATCCTGCGGCTGGTGATGAACCATGAGCTGCGCTACTTAGAGGACACGGGATGTGAAGGACAGATTAAGGACTAAGAAAGGACAGGCTTATGGCAAGGAAACAATCGACACACGGCTATGAGCTGGAGCTGAAGCGGCTCATCAAGGCGAGGACGGGCAAGGACTCGGAGCCGTGGCTGCTGCCTCAGATAAGGAGCACGGCAAAGAACGAGGTGATGCTTGACAAGATTGCCGAGGAGCTGGAGAAGGAAAAGTCGCTGATCTCCATCGTGACAGGCAGCCAGGGGCAGACGAAGAATGAGGTGAACCCGCTGATACCGCACTTTGACCGGCTGAACAGGACGCTGATGATGCAGTTCGAGGCCCTGGGGCTGAACTACAACACGACACCGAGCAAGGTGAGCGAGAGCGCGAAGCCGGGCGGCGAGGAGGACGACGTGCTGGCAAAGACGCTGGAGATATAGAAGTTACAGAGACAATAGAGACTATAGAAACAATAGACAAATAGGAAAGACTATGAAAGGACTGATAAGGATGATTATTGAAGACTACCGCAAGGAGGGCTTCACAAGGGAGGAGTGGATTGTTTACGGGCTAATAGGGCCGGTGGCGCTGATAGTAGTGCTGTTGGCTGCCGAATGGCTGGAAACTACTGTTTGAAAAGGTGTTACAGACAAAAGAAAACAATAACAACTAAAAGCAAAAAAAAAACTATGGAAATAACAGGAAGGATTTTTGACGCGCTGCCTGTGGTCACGGGCAACGGACAGAACGGTGAGTGGAAAAAGCAGGGCTTCGTGCTCCAGACTACGGGGACGAACCCGCAGTATTTCTACTTCGAGGTATTTGACGGCAAGGAGGGCAAGCTTGCCCGCTACGACATCCGCAAGGGCGGCGACTATACGGTATGGTTCGACGTGCGGGCGCATGAGTATAACGGCCGCTGGTACAACCAGGTGATGGTGAAGGACGTAAGGAAGGCTACCAACGGGTAAGGAGGCGCATCGTGGAAGACAGGACAAGACAACCGGCGGGCGCGCAGCTTCCTGACCCTGACGCTGTGAGGACGGAGCGTGACGCGCGCTATTATGAGAGCTTCGTCTTCGATGCCAGCGTGGACTATCCCGACTCGATGTTCCTCTTCATGTTCAAGGGCGTGAAGTTCTCTCCTCTGGGCGGCATTCAGGCCATCACGGGCCAGAAGAAGAACGGCAAGACCTTCTTTCTGGAGATGCTTGTGGCGGCAGCCTTGGAGCCTGACGCCGAGAACGTGAGGTCGCGGCTGAAGGGTCTGGAGCTGAACCCCGACGCCGTGAGGGCGAAAGGCCATCCGCTGACGGTGATGTATGTGGACACGGAGCAGGAGCCCATCAACACGTCGAGGCTCACCAAGGGCGTGAACTGGCTGACGGGGTACCCGGCGCTGAGCAACCATCCGCGGCTGCACGTGCTTCGTCTGCGCAACATGCCGAGGGGGGGCGACGTGCCTACGGAGCGCATCAACGTGATAGACTACTGGGTGGCGCGCTGGAACCCGGACGTGATTGTCCTGGACGGTCTGCGCGACGTGGTGCACGACTTCAACGACAACGCCGAGAGCACCGCCATCATCAACCGCCTGATGAGCCTGGCAGAGGAGCGTAACGTGTGTATCTGGAACGCGCTGCACTACAACCCACGTCCGGGCGCCGACGACATGAGCAAGATGCGCGGGCACTTGGGCACAGAGCTCGGCAACAAGGTGACGGACACGTTTGTGAGCTCGAAGAGCAAGGATGCCGGTACCGGGGTGGTGACGTTCAAGGCCAAGCAGACGGACGCGCGCAGCAAGGACGTGCCGGACATTCCCTACGAGGTGACCACTGAGACGGACGGCGACCTTGAGATAGCCGTGCCCCGGATCATCGACGACGATCCGCTGACGGGCGACGCTCCGACACCACCGGCTCCAAAGAACAGCGGAGAGCTGACCATCGACGACATTGCCAATGTGCTGTATGCCTCGATAGGAAAGTTTGAGTGGCCAAATAGCAAGAATAATATTAAGCAGCTATTCACAGGTTGTGGTCAGGCACAACGGCAGCGGTATGTTGAGCAGGCCATTGAGGGGCATATTCTGATGGAAGACAAGAACGGCAAGAGCGTGGGCGGACATAAGCCTTGGAGACTGAACCCGAAACTAAACCCGTATAATGACGAATTGTAAAGATATTTTCTTTTGGAGGTTAGTTGGACTCAACCCTACCCCTATATCCCCTACAGTCCAACCCCTGCGAGTCCAACTGATTTGTCAAAAATCTTCGCATAGGCACTGCGTGTATTGCCCCGCGCTGAGGGGAAGGCGCGGGGGCAGACATGCCCGCAGCTGCCGGGCGGCTGGCTGGCGGCCCTCGCGCGCGCACTATCTGCCTATTACAGACTGACACCTGCGACGGATTTTGCTCTGATGGAGCTGACGCCGCGAAAAGGATGGGAGATAAGACGATGAAAATAGACAACCTGACACTGCAAAGGATTAAGGAGGCCGCAAACGTCGTTGACGTGATAGGCGACTTCTACGAACTGAAGAAGAAGGGGCAGGACTACCAGTGCCTGTGCCCGTTCCACAACGACCGGCACTTAGGCAGCTTTGTTGTCAGCCCCAGGCGCAACAGTTACACGTGCTTTGCCTGCGGAGCCCATGGCGATGCCATTGAGTTTCTGATGAGACATGAGCGACTGACGTTCTTCGAGGCCGTGGCGTGGCTGGGGAAGAAATATGGAATTGATGTGGAGGGCGGAGAGCGGTTCACGCCCAAACCTGCACGGCCAAGGAAGGCGGCGGATAAACTGCCGATGCTGACGCTTGACTTCAGTATGGTGAAGGCAAGGCTGGACACCCGTGGTGACCGGCTGTGTGACTGGATAAGGAGCCTGCCATGGAACGATGAGCAGCGGGCACGGATCGAAAAGGTGCTGAGAGGCTACGGCGTAGGGCATGCGAGGAAGGGTGAGGGATATACTATCTTCTGGCAGATTGACGACTTAGGCAAGGTGAGAACGGGGAAGTTCATGCTGTACAGGCCGGACGGACACCGTGATAAGGACACACCCTATAACTTCACCTGGGCACACAGCATGCTGGAAAAGGCCGGGAAGATAGACATGAGCAAGGCCGACCTGCACACCACGCTGTTTGGCATGCACCTGCTGAACTTCCATCCAACGGCGGCGGTGAACATCGTGGAGAGCGAGAAGACGGCACTGCTGGCAAGCATCATGTGGGGGCACCCCGAGAAATGGATATGGATGGCCAGCGGTGGCCTGTCGATGCTCAATGCCTCGAAGCTCAAGCCTATCATCGACCAGGGCAGACAGGTGTATATCTACCCCGACCGTGACGGTGTGACGGCGTGGAAGCAGCAGGCCATGGTGATAGGCTACAAGAGGCTGACGGTTGACACCCGATACCTCGACGGCTACTGGCGTGACAAGGACGGACAGAAGGCTGACATCGGTGACATCATCGTGAACAGTCTGAGCGAGCCGAGAACCAAAAGCACCCAGGTATCTGCCATGCCGACACCGGTCTATAAGAGCAAGATCGAATTAGCAGCCGTGGCTCTCACTGATCTGTGCAAGCGGAACCCGTGGGTGGAGGTGTTGAAGAATAAGTTTAATTTAGAACCTGTATCAATAGAACAATGCAACAAACCGAAAAGTTCAAAGTAATTAATACCAAGCTGTCGCCTGAAGCCTTCGATAAATTCTACAGGCTGGCCGACAAGCTGAAGATGAAGCCTTACGAGATGCTTCAGATGTGTGTTGATACGCTTATCCGCTACATGGATGACCGTTACAACCTTACCCCGGAAATGGAGAAGATCATGGCGGTATTCGAGGATATGACGGGATGGAAGCAGGCATTCAACCTTGCCGATCCATACGCCAAGCCACAGATTGTAGAGTCGACCTACTACCTAAGCAGCAACGGCAAGAAAGGCACCAGGGCGGTGCATGTGGAACGTCCGTTCTTCGGCAACTTCAAGCAGACCTGCAACGTGCCACAGATCTTTGACCGCACTCTGGAGTTGCTTGTACCCAACCTCTACCGACGGCTAAGGATGCTGTGCGTGGAGAATGACTGCCACTCGGTGTTGGAACTGTTGCAGACGATGGTGGATGCCCAGAGCATCATCGACCTCAATCATGAGGAAGTACGTAAACAGTTTGAAGACTGCAACAGAGCAGACAACAACAAGCCGCTGGAGTATGGTGCCAGAACCAAACGAGTGAAGCACTATGATACAGAGAACATGCCGAAGATAGACTTCGACCCATACACGATCCAATAGGATATTGACCATGCACGGAAAGGAATACATTAAGCTGATGAACTCGAAGGAGTGGAGACAGCTGCGTGCTGCCAAACTCTCAAAGGATCCATACTGTGAGGAATGCCTAAAACGCGGTGTGCATCGCTTCGCTTCAGTGGTGCATCACAGGGTTGAGGTAGAAAGCGGCCTGTCTCCTGCCGATTGCAAGCGTCTGGCCTATGACATGAGCAATCTTGAGAGCGTTTGCCCTCAGTGCCACCGAGAGATACATAAGAACCGAAAGACATGGGGAAAGGACAACCATCTGAGGCGTGAGCAGGAAAGACTCAGCCAGTGGAAAGCCAGACTGACTGGCGGCAATGATGTGAAACCTCCATGACACGAGACCCCGGGGGCCGTTTTTTATTTCGATGCCTAGATGCCTCCAAATCACTCAGCCCTTGTTAGAAATGGGAGGGGGAATTTTGAAAAAGTGGTTTTTGAACGGCACGGGGATGGATGTCCTTGGAGCAGTTGGGAGATGATGTGAGCAGTTGGGAGATGATGTGAGCAGTTGGGAGATGATGTGAGCAGTTGGGAGATGATGTGAGCAGTTGGGAGATGATGTGAGCAGTTGGGAGATGATGTGAGCAGTTGTGAGATGGCGTATCGCGAGTGCAGAAAAAGCGAGTGGAAAGTTACCGGGGACTGATTAAAGGCTTGTCGTGTGGGGTGTGAGACGTGGAGTCGTTAAGTGCACGAAGATGGCGGTTCCTCCCATCGAGGCTTATTCCCCACGAGTAGCGGAATAGATTTTCGGGCTTTTTGCGTGCTTCGTGCGAAAGACAGAAAAATTAATAGAACTAAAATTACAGATTATGAAATTATTCAGATTCGGAAGAAAGAGAGCCAGCGACAGGCTGGAAGCTATTGTGGAAGATTTGCCGGATAGTCCGGCCTTGTGGCTTGTTGTCATCCAGCGGTATGACACGGGTAACGTGACGAGTGAGGCGGTGTCGGCTTCGAGCGCGTTGGAGGCTCTGCGGCTGATAAGCTGCCGTTACAAGAAGATGAGGAGGAACCATGACTATGGTGTGATGAACATTTCCAGGCTCTGAAGAAAGTCAACATACGTGTGCGACAATGAGCTTAACAAAACAATTGAAAACATTTAAACTACAAAAAACAATGAACATCATTAAGAAATATTTTTCGCAGGAGGCTCGCTACAGGCGTACACTGCAAGCTGACATTAAGCGTCTCGACACACTACGCCGGTTAGCTGACAAGGCTATTAACGTGACGTATAAGGGCGACGGCATATGGTTGACCATTGACGGCACGCCCACCTTTCGAGTCACTAACGACAGTGACATCAATGCCCGGACGATTGCTATTTCTCAGGTAGACATGTTCGTTAGGGAGCTTCGTGAAAATTGGATAGGAGCTCACAAGGACGACCTACCTGGGCAACGCTTGTAAGGTGATGGATTCCATGGATGTGATGGATTGTTAAGAAAATATTTACTAATTAAGACTAAAGACTATGCCGAAAAGGAATTTTGTGAATATCAGGTTGCCGTTAGAGCAGCCTGACTGCTGCCAGGAGTGCCCGCTTCTGGGAAAGATACCTCAGGATTTTGCAGGCCGTCCTAAGGGCAGCTATGAGACTCTGATATGTTTGGGCACGATGGACGCGATGAGTCTGCGGCAGAGCAAGGTTCGCGCGAGCAACCGAGACGTGAAGCATCCTCTTCACCGTTACTGTGACCGAATGTGGCCTGCCTGGGTAAACCTGGCGCGTCAGGAGCTGCCGATAAGCATTCAGAACTACAATATGTTCCGCATTCCGTTTGTGGCTGCGATGCAGCCGATGATAAAGTTTCACACAGCGGGTCGTCCGAGCCGTTCTGAGAATGCGGTGCTAGAGAGTAAGAAAGAAGACAATGACTTTTTTGACTGAAATAACTATGACAAGGTTAACAGAAAAACAGCGTGTATGGATTCGCGGGGTGAAAGACCGTGGTCGAGTGGTTATTTCCTCTTTGGAAAAACTGGGTGGGGTTAACGAGCATCATCTGAAGGGTTCCGACAGTGACTGTATTTATTATATCGACGGGCGGGGCAATATAAACTGTTGCTTTGACCCGTTGGGTGATGAGCCACAGAGTGAGCTCGTGACGTTGGTTGACTACATAAAGGCATCGTGCGTGGAATCTTTTTTGCCCCCGGAGAGCCGCGCGCCTCTGCCGGATGTCCGTTGGCGTCCGAAAAAGGGCGAGAAGTACTGGACCATGAATGTCTTCTTCTGTGAGCGCACCTTTACGGGTGATGAAGAGGACAGAGAGTGTATAGCTCGTGGCGGGAGCTTCCGGGACTGGGGTGTCGTGCGCCAGGTTTATGACAGTTTCTGCCGATATATCAACATTGAACCAAAGAATAAAATAGAATAGACAGTTATGGGAAAAATACGGATTGTGAATCAGAAATCGGCAGGGGCTAAAGTATCTGCTGAGTTCCTCTCTAAGCTTGAGGACTCAATGAGCCGCTCGTCCGGCTTTTTTAAAATAGTTTGTGGCATCGGCAATAATGCCGCCTGGATGTTCGTACTGGAAGCTTGGGATCATCTGCGCGGCCTGGACTTGCACCGCAGAGTGAGCGGAGGCAACAGCCTGGGCGGTGAATTCCGCCGTGTCTTCAAGGCTTTTGAGCGTTATGAGCGTGGTCTCATATATGCGGACAGAAACCGTTTCTTTCGGCTTTCAGACTTGAGCCCGGAACAACGGAAGCGTTGGGGGGTGATAAGTGACCGAGATTATTATGACATGTGGTCATCGATAGGCGCGAAAGTGTACACTGATCAGCGTTTGTTTGCGACGTGCCTTGTGAACAAATACCGTCTGCTGTATGAGCGTAATGAAGTGAGCGGAGCCCTCTCGAAGGCGTGGGGTGTTAGTGCTCTTCATGGGTTGTTCTTTGCCGTGGAGTCCTACCGTTCGGCTCTTCGTACCGTGACTTCAAATGTGCCCGGTTTGGACCGTTCCGCGATAGAACGGATATTCCGCGGTTTTTCGTTGGAGTCTATAGCTCGGATGTGGTTTCAGTGTCTGCGCGATTTAGATTCGTCAGCGCTGATGTTGGGTCTTGATGGTGTAAGTGACAAGAATATCGGTCAGAGCATCGAGCAGCTTCAGGAGTCATGGTTCAGTGCGAGCAGCTTCAGGTCAGGTCTTTCAGGAACGTTGGAAGGTTACGCTGACCTATTCCGTACTCCTGGCGAAATGAAGAAGGCCTTGCGTGCGGCAGACTCCTTCTCAAGTGAGCTGGAGAAGGAGGAGCAGGCTTCAGCGAGTAATCTTCAAGGATAAAAATGCTTGATTTATAGAAGTTTTAGAAAGAATGCGATTAGACGAGGATAATCCGGTTATGGAAAATACTCAGGAACTGGGACGAAAACGCGCCGTCTGGAACAGTCTTAGAGTCTCTCTGGAGTGCGATAACGGCAGGTTGGAGTTTCTCCGAGAAGTGGACGAACGGCTGTACAGTTATTTTCTAGATTTATCGTCCAGTACCTGGGACGACGGAAGCGACTGCAACACCCGTCACAACTACTATGAGCTGTGCGGCGGTCTGCGTTTTCTCCGTTTTTTGAGTGTTTATGAGTTCGATGTGGATAAAGTCCGTAAGGTGATACGCCTTCGGGAGGGGGTATGGGAGTTGCGTTCCGGTCATTGGCATCATGTGCGTGGCGGCATCCCCCAGCCGACGTTAAAAGGCAATACTTTTTTCCGTTGGGAACCCTTCCAGGTGTTCGTGTTGGCTTCGGTGTTCGGTTTCTACTGTTGGGTTGATACAGGCGTATCGGCCTCGGAACGTCCGTTAGGAGCCACGGAGTGTGTGAGAGGTGGCCATATCTATGACCGTCGCCGTTTGTGCACGAGTTTTACGATGTTTGCTCCGAGAAAGGTTGACAAGACCGGGATGAGCGCCTACATTCAGTTGGTATTCTTTTTGATGGAGGATTATAATTCGGAGATATACTGCTGTGCGAACAGTGCGGACCAGAGCAAGACGCTTTTCAAGCGTACTCGCGGGATGGTGGATTACCTGAACCATCCTCGCCGTTTCCATGTGACGGCTACAGCTATAGACTGGGAGGATAAATATCGTGACAGTCACAATTCGATGATTGTGCCGTTGACAGCTGGTGGAAAGACTAAGGATGGTCTTCAGGCTCAACTGTGCTGTGCTGATGAGTATGGCAGCGCTGCATGGGTGAAGTCTCATTCGGACATGAAGAGTCTTGTGGATGTGATAGAATCATCGATGGGCCCGAGACGTGAGCCACTGACTTTTATTACGACGACGGCGGGCAATATCACAGATGGTCCTTTCGTACAGATACTGGACGGGCTGCACCGGATTATGCAGGCTGAGGGTGCGCGTATGGTTGATGGGGTGCATGGGGGTGATGGGGTGCATGGGGGTGATGGAGTCCTTCTTTCTCCCGAAGACAGGACGATGGGTCTGCTGCTGGAGCCGGATGCGTGGGAGCGTGATGAGGAGTCTCTGCTTAGCGGCAAGTCGGTGAGGAGAAAGATAAATCCGATGCTTGGGAAGATTGTCCATGAGAGCTTCTATGAAGAGGGTGCCGCAAAGGTGAGGCGTGAACCGTCATATATTACGGAGTATGTGCCGAAATACATGAACGTATATCGCTCAGGCAGCGTAAAGGAATGGATAAGTCCGGAGGAGGTACGCCGCCTTCAGGAACCGCGCCGTATAGAAGACTGCAGGCGCGATTCCGGGTGGATTATCTTTACGGGTCTGGACTTTTCATTAGGCGATGACCTTCATGCTGTGAGTTATTTGTGTTTCAACACTCGCAGCGGTACCTTCTTTGCCGATATGGACAGTTGGCTGAGTGAGCACGCATTGGAAAGTTCTCCACTGCGTGACGTGTTCCGTTCCTGGGTGAGTTCGGGCTGGCTTCATGTGTCTCCAGGCGAGACTCTGGATCCGTTGCTCCCGGTAGGTCGGATAGCATCATTGAACGAAACGGGTCTGTATGACTTTGTTACTTTTCACTATGACCCCTTCAAGAGCAAGCAGCCGATAAACGCTCTGTGTGAGTATTTCTATAACTACGCTGCTCAAAGAGGGCGTCGGATGGACCCCGGTCAGTACATCCTCCCCTGCCGCCAGAACTACGCGACGTTTAATCCTCTGGTTAATGAGTTGGACTTTTTGATTAAGAGCAGTCCGTCTCTGATAAGGTTTTCTATGAACCCGATGTGGCCGTGGCAGGCCGGCAATATGGTTTTGGACACCAGCTCGGACGGTATGGACAATCATAAGCCCGTGAAGCGTGGCGGCAGGGAGAGCGGAAGCCGCGAAAACAAGATCGACAACTGGATATGCCTGTTGGAAGGTCTGGCCGGTTATGACCGCTTCCAGGGTCGTGAGCATGAGAATATGGGAATGAATATGAACGAAAAACAAGAGAATTTATGAAATTATTCGGTAAGTTTGAAGATTTGCGCAGGGAGCACACTTACGAGGTGAATGTTGTAAACAACGAAAGTTACGGCACGGATAGCCTTGAGGTAGGTACAGGCTCGCTGTGGTGGGACAGTTCCCCGGTGACGATAGAGTCGAAGTGCGATAACTACGAGGATGTTATTATAGAGAGCCGCTGCACGTTGAATTTTGTTACCGAGCGTCTGCTAAGCGGTTTGTTTTCCACTGATGTGATGGATACTACCGTAGAAGTGAGGAGTGAGGTTGGTGTTCTTTTTCGCGGTTATGTAGAGCCTCGCACTTACAGCCAGGCTTATGACGATGAGACGAATTCTCTTTCTATAAACTGTATAGACTGTCTGACAGCGTTGAAGTCACTTCCCTTCCGGGATGTGCGCAGCCGTGGAGATTATGAGTCGGCTATGAAGCTCAGCGGTATGTCGAGCATGAGGAGTCTTCTGCTTGAATCGCTGTCGAAGAGTTGTGTTAAGGGTGGCGTCTATTACGACAACAGCAAACAGCCAGCAAGCGGTGATGGGTTGTTGCTGGACGTTCTTATGGTGAATGAGAGTTTGTATTTGGGCAGCAGTTATGAGGATGTGAAGAGCTACTACGACGTTGTATCCGATTTGTTGCGTTATCTTGGTCTTCATGCTGCCATGTGGAACGGGAGTGTCTATTTATTCAGTCGTGAGAGTCTGTTGCATGATACCCTCCACTGGTCGCTATTGGGCGGCGAGGAGAGTAGCTCGGAAGTCAGTCAATGGTGTGGCGGTGAGTTGTCGACGGAGCATTTAGGGGGCACCGACGGCAATGTGGAGTATGGCGAGGTTTTTAATCAGGTAGCCTTGGCCATCAGTCCCCGCAGTAGCGAGACGATAGTTCGCAGTCCCCTGGAGAGCGGTGGGACCGTTCCCTCGATGGGGGGCAGGGTCACGTATCTTACGGAGTATGCTGTCGACGGCGTTGGTATCAGTGCGGCTCGCAGCTTCTACTCGCTGGTAAAGAGTCACACGGACGACAAGTATGACGGCGAGAAGGTGTGGAAGGATACGATGATACGCCCCATGCGGAACATTTACTGGAAGATAGGTCGTGGGAGCGGTCCGGGCAGTTCCCCGGTTGAATGGACGACATTAGGCGACAAAGATTCAGAGTCAATGACGGACCGTTTAGGCAGTGGTCTGGGCGCAATGCTTCTACAGGTTGGAGAGATAGACCACAAACCCGGTAAGGGTGACAACAGCAAGCAGACCAGCGTGAGCATGAGCACGCAGTTGGTGATAAGTGTGAACGGCAATAAGGATGACAGTAGTCCTCGTCCGACGGATGAGGATATCATGAACTCTATGCCTCTGATGAGCTATGAGAATGGTGACGTGGCGGCGGTGTACAGTCCGACGGACAAAACGATGAGGGCTTATCTTGTTATAAGCGGGAGCCTTGTGTTGTGTCCCATTATGACGACTCCCTTTACGGTAGAGTCCGTCCGCAGTTACGCCGATGGTGACAGCTTCTACCGTGATTTTGCCTACGACAACGGTAACACCGACGTCGGAAATTTCGCGAAAGTGTTTGCAGAAACGGTACCGAGCCGCGGCAACGGCGATGGCCGGTATTTGAGTTTTGAATGGTGGAGAGGCAGTCAGCCGTCCGGGACCCGTACAGGTTTTATCGGCGATACCGGAGACGGTCCGGAACAATACGAGTACAAGAGCCAGGACGGTAAGGACACCATGAGTAAGTTTGACGTGCTGTGGTGCATGCTGAGGATAGGCGACCAGGTACTCGTGGAGGATAAGAGCAAGTCTGGCGAGCTTAGTGCCTTCAGTTGGCAGCAGTACAAGAGTCTGTCGGACTGCGGGAATGTTGTGGATGAGTATCTGAGGCAGACCTTTACGATAGGTATAGACCCGAAGATAGGTGACAAGATGATAGGCCAGGAATTCAGTATCGGTACCAACTTCGACTACACGACAAATATCAGCGCAAGTGAAGGTATGGCCATCCCCCTGCCCTACGATAATCATCTTCATGGGGTGCTAAGGCTTGAGATATTAGGTATAGACAACGGCCCGTGGACGGACTATCACAAGACGCGCCATGCGACCATGTTCCGTCACAGCAAATGGAGTACGGATGAGGTTCCTCTGATGGCCCACGTAAGCAGTGTTATCGTCCGGAATTTTTCTATAAAGTTTTACAGCGACGGCACAGACAGTGACGATGACACCGACATCGTGTACCTGAGCCGCTGCACAGACCGCTATATAAACAAGAAAGAGATAACGGGCAGCATTATTCATAGTGGTTTTACTGGGTCAGAGGTGAATGCTTACAATCTGAACAATAAGATATTAAAGAGTACGGTGTGTGATTCATCCGGCGACGCGGTGCTGCTGATTAAGGATATCTACAGCGGAGAAACGGGTAAACCGGAATGCCTTTACGTAAATGCTCTATGGCGCCGTCTCCACGCTCCCTATCGGATACTGACTCAGAGTGTGCGTCCTGCGGTAGTGTCCCCATTCGGCCGGTACCATGTGGAATCTTTGGGTCAGTCGATGAATGTGCTGTCGTACAAGTGTAATCTTGGGGATGGAGTGTGCAAGGTGAAGCTGATTTAGAGGATATAGAAGGGATAGCGGCTATAGAGTGGATAGCTTCTATAGGGTAAGCCTGAGATGGGAGAAAGTCCGGATAGTGAGGGACGTTTATCCCTTCTTTATTTTTGACCAAATGATAGATATTGACATTGTAAAGAAAAGGCGCGGCGCATCCGCAAATACTGCTCCCGGGAACCAGGCTGTGGCTCCCGGTACAACAGATTATGCTGTCAGGTCCGGTCATGCTGATATGGCAGACAGGGCCGAGCGCTCCGGTGTTTCGGACAATGCCATTCATGCTCAAAGCTCGAAGGAACTGGATAGCAGTTCGAGTGTGTGGCAGAAACTCCGTGAAATGTTCGGCGACTTGTCGGACAAGTACCTACGGAAAGATGTGGACGACACAGCCTCGGGGCTGATAAGCTTCCTTAAGGGTCTCTCGGTTGGAGGTGCTGGGAAGTACGGGATTAGCAAGGAGGGTGTGGGGAATCTGCTACAGATACTCGCAGACAGCGGGGTTATCGCACAGCTGACCTCTGAGGAGGCGAGCATCAGGAACCTCACGGTGACGGGGGCTGCGCACTTCTTCCGGCTTGTCATTGACGAGATAAAGGCATCGGGAGGGAGCGTACTCGTGACGCCTGCCAATGGGTTCAAGGTGGCGAAGGTGGAGAAGGACGGTGACGACTACAGACTCTATTTCCGGGCTGAGGACGGAGAGAGAGCCGTGACAAACAAGTGGAAGGTGGGGATGCAGGCCGTCTCGATGAGCTTCAATGCAGCGAAGGGCGAGAGCATGGAGGCAGGGAACCACTACTGGTGGGCACTCGTTACGGCTGTATCGGCCGAGGCCGTGAGTCCTGAGTGGGACTCGGAACACAGATACCATTGGGTGGAGGTGAGCAGTACGGACAGGGCCTACGGGAGCACGGTGCCTCAGACGGGTGACGAGGTGGTGCAGTTAGGCTACCGCATACAAGGGGATGATGACCCGGAGCTCAGGACCTATACGGACGGGGACGGGACGACACACCAATACTGTCCGCTGCAATCGGCCATTTATCTGAGCGCCTACGACTCAATAGATAATGGGCTTGTGGCACCATTTTTGGCCTTCTACCGGGGTGTTAATGACTTCGATTTGGGGAGCCACAGAAAAACCTACTTTGACGCTGCGCGTAATATGCTTGTGGGGGATGTGTACAACATCTCCTCGATGATAGAGGATGTGGTGCTGAGCAAGCCTGTGATTGGCTACGAGATACGGTGCACGGTGAGCGGAGTGGCGTCGGAGTCGCTGAACCTTGACACGCTGAGGGCCTCGGACAACAAGTATATAGTGTTCGGCTTCTACAAGCACGGAGAGGCCTACGCCGCACCCCGTGCCACGATAGGTTGTTACGACAAGGACGGCATGTTGCAGGGGGAGCTTATATACATCACAGATGCGTTCGGCAGTGTGCTGAGCGCGGGGGATATACACCTACAGTCGACGACAAAGACCATCGTATGCACACTCTATGACTCCACCGGGACGATGGTGAAGGAGAGAGGCGTGAGCGTGGTGAGGGACGGAGCGAAGGGCGTGGATGCCTGCTATATCCGTGTGACCTCGACAGCGGGGCCGGCCTACAAAAATCATGTGATAAACACGACGCTGGAGTGCCACGTGTATCTCGGAGCAGAGGATGTGACAGACCGCTGCGCTGGTGCAGGATTCGCGTGGTATTATGGCGACAGCACGACGGCCTACTCCACGGGGACGAACACGATAACGCTGAGCGAGCGGGAGGAGAGTCACGACGCCTCGAAATGGCGGTGCGTGTATGAGGGAGAGGTGGCACCGAAATCGTATGTGCTGAGCTACGGAGGAAAGAACGTGACCTATGGAGGAAAGATGCTGACGTATAGCGAGGAGACATAGGGGGGATAGAAGCTATAGGGGCTATAGACGCTATAGGGGAAATGGGGGCTATGGGGTTTATGGGGGATATATGGGGGTAGACGCTATAGAAGAGATAGAAGTTATAGAAAGAAAAAGATATGGAAGATACATTAGAATTACAAGCAGGGAAGAATATCTCACTGAACGTGGAAGATGACAAAATAGTCATCTCTGGAAAAGACAGTGTTACGGTGGTGGACCCGGCGCTGAGCGCCACTTCCACGAATCCCGTCCAAAATAAGGTTGTCAAGGCTGCCTTGGATGGAAAGCAGGACAAGCTCAAGGCGGGGACAGGCATCACCATCAACGGCGGCACCATCTCAAGCACAGCTGCGGTAGACACCGCCGCCGCAAGGGAGGCAGCGGCCAAGGCCAACGCTGCCGCCGACAACGCCAAGGCCGACTATGTAGGCACGGATAACTATGTCTATCATTGGGACTCCGAGGCGGGAGCTTATAAAAAGACCAGCCAGTACGTGAAAGGCGAAACGGGAGCGCAAGGGCCCAAGGGCGACACGGGCGACACTGGGGCACAAGGGCCAAAGGGAGACAAGGGCGATACTGGGGCGCAAGGACCCAAGGGCGACACAGGAGCACCCGGAGACTCTACAGCCGCCAACGCAGCCGCCGAGAAAGCCAATGCAGCAGCCGAGAAAGCCAACACGGCAGCTGACAAGGCTAACAACGTTGTCTCCACGATGGAGGGAAACATGCTTGCGAATGTCAGTGAAGTGGAGAAGAAAGCCAATGAGGCTAAGGACACCATAGCAGGGCTTGTGAACGGGCTGAGTGTGACACAGACCACCGGCGACTCTACAACAAGCGTGATGAGTCAGAGGGCTGTAACGGATGAGCTTGCAAAGAGTGGGTTTGAAATAACCATGTACCGCTTTATCGGATTGAAAGACATCGAAAAGGTATTTTACGACAAGTACTGGGACATGTCAGGTAATCCTCATGCCGTGACGACGAAGATAGAAAAGGTAAAAGGCGTACTGATAAAAATGCCTCAAACAAGGCTGATATTTTACAATTTAGGCTATGGTAATTGGAATACCGCTTGGTATTGCGACGGCGTAAACGACGACGGGACACTTGTAAACGCAGTGTGGACTCAGAACAAGAATGGCTCCAACCTGCATGACAGCACGCATAAATATATCTTTATCGCACAGCTTAAAGACGTCGACAACATATTGCTTGGCATATATGAAGCAGGTGGATGGGCCAACGGCTTGTGCGTCATCGAGGAAAACTTTACGGGAAAGGACGCAATAGAAAAGTCGTTGCTGTATGACCAGGAAGCGACAGAAATATTGTCAGCATATAAGGCAGGCGCTAATAAAAACAGCAGGTATAACTTCAGGGTGAACGGTGATTATATGCGTACGCTCGCATTATTCAAGTACACTACAGCAGACGTCCCTCTTGTGAGGCATATCCCTTATTTTGAGATAAGCTACGCCCCGCTTTTCAACAGTTTTATAAATCTTCGTAGCATTGATTTCGGAGGATATGGCGTAGTAAACGCAATGTTTGCAGACTGTCTTAGCTTGGAGGAAGTAAGAGGCTTTGAGGCTGCCCCGACGACAGACATACCACAGTCGTGCTTCAGCAACTGTAGAAAGCTGAAGAACATAGAGCTCCCTGCGGGGCTGACAAGCATAGGGCAAAATGCCTTCGCTGGTTGCACTTCCCTTGCGCTGAAGGAGCTCCCTGCGGGGCTGACAAGCATAGAATTGAATGCCTTCCAAGGCTGCACGTCCCTTGCCCTGACAGAGCTCCCTGCGGGGCTGACAAGCATTGGGGCTGGTGCCTTCAAAGGCTGCACGTCCCTTGCCCTGACAGAGCTCCCTGCGGGGCTGACAAGCATTGGGGCTGGTGCTTTCCAAGGCTGTACTTCCCTTGCCCTGACAGAGCTCCCTGCGGGGCTGACAAGCATTGGGGATTTTGTCTTTCGTAATGCTGGCGGTACAGAGATTGTAATTCCAGACAGCGTAAGTCTTGAGTTAGGTAGTATGTTCTATGAATGGCACGGGTATAAAGTGACGATTGGCAAAGGAATAACGAAGATGGGTAGTGATTTGTTTTGGAATAGTGGCGTAAACGGAGCAAGGGGAGTGCTTGTGATGCGGTCATCGACACCACCTACACTTTTTGGAACACATAGCTATGGTAATATCTCGAAAATATATGTTCCCGACGATGCCGTGGACGCATACAAGACAGCTACCAACTGGTCAGCGTTAAAGAACAAGATATATCCAGTTAGTGAAATGACAAATTAATAACAGTTTGATATGACATACGACAAAGATACAAACACCCTTACCGCAAGTGGGGGTAAGGTGCTGAGAAGGAAGGCAGACGGCATGGTGTACGGAGAAAGCATCTTGCTTGGAAAGACGTGGTATATAGGTGGAAAGAAGCTGGACACTCCGCATGATGACGTACCCGAAGACTTTGAGGAAACTGAGATACCCCACGAGAGTATCGCTGATGAGCCTGCGTTAACTGATGAGATGAAGTCGCAGGAGCTCGAATATGCCAAGAGAGAGAAAATTAGGGAGATTGAAGACTACGACGAATCCGAAGCCGTGAACTCATTTTCGATAGGCGGGGTGCGGATGTGGCTGAGCTTTGATGAGCGCACCCGCATACGCAGCTCCATTGACGCCTACAGGAATGAGGGGAAGAAGACTATGACTAAGTGGTTCGAGGGGAAGGAGTTTACATTCGACCTCGACACGTGGCAGGGGATGCTCGACAAGCTGAGTGTCTATGCCAGTGAGGCACTGAACGTCACTGAGGGTCACAAGGCTGAAGTGGAGGCGATGACTGATATTTACTTGGTTAGGGGGTTTGATGTGGAAGAAGGGTACCCGGAGAGGCTGAGATTCTGAGGGCTATAGGGGGATAGGGGCTATAGACGCTATAGAAGCTATAGGAGAGATAGAGGCTATAGGGAGAATGGGGTCTATGGGGTTTATGGGGTGGATGGGGGATATGGGGGGGATAGAAGCTATAGAAGGGATTAGGGGACTGGATTAAAAAAGGACATTGAAATGAGGATAGAAGGAGAGATAGTACTAACGAATGTCGATGACGGGAAACCGGCAAGCAATGTGCTGATAGAGTATTCCGTCAGCGGGGGTGAGCCTTGGAGCAGCACCTACGCCGACGGGTACAAGTGGTTCCGCATATCCACTGATGGGGGGATGACGTGGAGCGCGCCGATGAAATTTATCGGCGACAACGGGACATCTGTCACCATCAAGGGAACTGCGCTTGGGCACTTTAAGGAGGGTGAGAGCATTCCGAGCGGGCTCGCCACGGGCATCTACCTGCAAGACCCGATGATGGCTTACCGCATCAATAATGATATGATGGGTAATGTCAGCGTGACGGCCGGAGACGGCTATCTGCTTAACGGATTCCTCTATGTGGCTACGCCCACCGCATGGCAGAATGTCGGGCAGATTAAGGGTGATAAAGGCGAGCCAGGTGTGAACCCTGCGTGCTACAGGCTCATTCAGGACGGGTACGGCATGTGCACGGCAGGTCTTGTGCTGGGCACCGACGCAAGCGGGAAACCCACCGTGAGCGTGGAGATGGCCATTGACCTCAGTTTTTCGATATACAAGTTCGTTGGCGATAGCGCAGAAAGGCTTGGAAGCAGCAAAGACTTTACCGCAGAGTCCATGTTTGTGCCAGCATGGAAAGTCACATGCGGGGGTATCACTTTGCAGACAGACAACACCGGGGACGGTTTCGATGTAGAGTGTGATGGAACCGTAGACGATAAAGACATTGCAGGCATCCTTGTGAGCATGTCAGCCGTGAAGGTTACGCTGAAACAGGGTGACAAAGTTTGGGACACCGTGACCGTGCCCGTTGTCACCGACCAAGGACAGGCCTACAGCCGAACAAAGGCTATGATGGAGAGCATCTACACCAACAAGGAAAACTTCTCTGTTTATAAGCAGCAGGCCGACAACATCTCGGAGATGGTGTACAGCCACGGCCGGAACCTGCTCTACGACGCAGGTTTCACGGACTCCACTCCCACCCTTGACGGCACGATGAAGATGAGACGCTTTCAGACCTCGGCGGGCAACACCGTGACGGTGAACGGCGACGGCACACTGACCATCAGCGCGAGCGGCAACACAGACTATCAATATACCGGCGTATATTGGTACGTTCCCATCGAGGCACTGGGATTCTACACCGCCAGCGTGGAAGTGGTGAGCTCAAATATTGATGACGGTTCTTTCGCCATCTATACCGCAAGCGCCGACAGAGTGCAGGAACAAAACCAGATAGGCTACACGGCCATTAACAAGAGCTCGGCAGGCAAGCGAGTGAGCGTGACTACCAATAAGGCACTGACGGAGGCAGATTTAGGAAAGTGCATAGAAGTATATGTTGTAGTACCGCAGAATGGGACGATAAAGATAAAGTGCCCGCAGCTGGAGAGAGGGAAGGAAGCAACGACGTGGACGCTGAGAGGCCTCGATGACGGGCTTATGAAGGCTGGAGTGGACGTAGAGAGGGGCACCGTGACGCAGTATGGCGACCGCTTCAAATGGATGGATGCCAAGGGGAAAATGATTGCAGGTATGGACGCTGATGGAAATGCCACCTTCAACGGCATCGTGCACGCTAAGGGAGGTGAGTTCACCGGGAAGGTGACAGCAGAGAGCGGGAAGTTCACCGGCGAGATAGAGGCTCAAGGCGGCAAGATAACTGGGGACATCGACGTAAAAGGAACATTAAATGGCGGAACAATTAGAGGCGCAACCATAGAATCACCCATCCTGCAATGGGATGATGACTCAATACAACTTAACGATGGGTGGCTTGAGTTCAAGGGTGATTTGCTGTCGAACTACACCTTCCGACTCGGAGACGCCTACGTGCGCGGGTGGTTCGGAGCCTACCAGCGGACCACACTTGTGATAAAAGGCAGGAATGCCACGCTTTATTATGGAAACCGGGTGTCCGTTGCTACAGCCACATTCCAGCTGACTTATAACGGTTACAATAATACGACTTATATTGTGATACCCTGCTATATAGCGAGTTTGTATCTTTCGGCGTCGGAGAATGTTGCGGGGGTGCCTATAGACACCATCATGCTGCAAGACACTGGGTCGGACTGCTATTACATGCTTGACATGCGGTCTTTCCAAAAGGTAACAGTGATGTCGATAAATGACAAGAATCAGAGCAACTGGATTTACAAGAACGGGAACCTACAGCGCGTGGCGGGCGGACTTTATTTCAACGTGCATCAAGTGCCTCCTGAGCTGATGACACCGCAGCCGAGTGCTTCTATACCCGGTGCCGGGCAGATGTGGTCGGCGGCTAATAATAATGACTGGTGAGGATAGAGGGGGCTATGGGGTGAATGGGGTTTATGGGGGTTATTTTTTTTTGGGGGGGGATAGAAGCTATAGTAGATATAGAAGCGATAGAGGATATAGATAGACAGATTGACTTTAAAGATAAGGAGTAATTTTATGAAGAAGATTTTGGAAGCTTGGGACAAGATGAGTAAGTGGCTGTGCAGGATTGAGAGCGACAAGTACGTGCACTTGATTGCAGGGCTGTGGATAGGGTTCGTCGTGTCGGCGGTGATGGAGGTCACTACTCCGGGATGCTACGCTGCGGCTTATGCGCTGATGGGTGTAACTGGGGCTGCTGCTGCGGGGCTTGCTAAGGAGATTGTAGACTTTCTGCGGGGCGGCAGGTTCGACGCAGGGGATGTAGTGGCTACCGTTGCAGGAGGAGCCATGGGTGGCTTGCTGTGGATGATGTAGAGGGGAACGAAAAGAATAAAAAAATGAGCGTTATGGGCGAGATTAAAGGTTTTTTGATAGCTTCATGGGTGGCATTGGTGAGTTTCTTCATGCCGATCGGTGATTTCATGATGGCAATGATAGTACTGTTTATTGTCAACTTTACATTTGGTCTGATAGCAGACATAGCGAACGGTGGCTGCTGGCAGAACAAGAAGGCACTTCAGTTTTTCGGACAGAGCACAGTTTTCTTCGTGCTCATGCTGAGTGTGCTGACGGTAGGCGACAAGCTACACGACCATGAAGGGGCGATAAGCGGCGTGAAATATCTGTGCTCGATGGCAACATACTTTTTCGCGGTAAATATCAGCCGCAATTGGACGATGATTGCTCCGAGGGGCAGTGTGTGGTACAAGATTGCGAGTTTCTGTTATTACGTGCTGAGCGTTCAGTTTGTAGAGAAGATACCGTATCTGAAGAAATTTATAACTGACAAAGGGGAAGATAATAAGGGATAACGAAGATGATAACGAAAGAACAACTGCTGAAGATAATGCCGAACGCTGCGGGAAGGGTTGACAGCTTTCTGCCGTGGCTGAATGAGTACATGCCGAAAGCGTATATCAATACACGTATGCGGGTCTGCCATTTCCTCGCTCAAATAGCGCATGAGAGCAGCGAGATGAGGTATGTGAGAGAAATAGGCAGCGGGGCGAAGTACGACACTGGGTCACTGGCCCGAAAGCTTGGGAACTCTCCACAAAAGGACGGTGACGGTGAGCGGTATAAGGGGCGCGGGCTGATACAGCTGACCGGAAAAACAAACTATGCGGCTGCAAGTAAGGCTGCGGGCGTGGACTTCGTGGGGCATCCGGAATGGCTGGAGCTGCCCCGTTGGGCTGTGTGGTCGGCTTGCTGGTACTGGCAGGGTCGCGGGCTTAATGCGCTTGCTGACAGGGACGAGCTGACCAATATCACAAAGCGGATTAACGGGGGAACGAATGGACTACAGGACAGGCTGAAATATCTTGGGAGGGCTAAGAAGGCCATTCCTGGGGGATAGAGGATATAGGGGGAATAGAAGCTATAGATATTATAGAAGGGATAGAGATTTAGAGATGATTATGGGAAAGGGTTTTTGTGAGTTATTGAGGACGTGGTGGCCTTGGTTGGTGGACGTGGCAGTGGTGGTGTTTGTGGTGCTTTTGCTGTGCTCTTGCTCTACTGCTAAGACGGCTGCAAGGGTGAGGGAGATGGACTCGGTGATGGTGAGATGGAAGACGGTGAGAAAGGACTCCGTGGTGGTGAGGGACTCTGTGAGATGGGTGACTCGGACGGCGGTG
>Ga0256406_1002807_pt1 | contig 23424 bp, 17 predicted proteins | sample RumenRJG_03DNA_FD_185986 | JGI IMG/M metagenome (GOLD analysis project Ga0256406, IMG submission 185986) | Bovine rumen microbial communities from Lethbridge, Alberta, Canada - RJG_03 | ecosystem: Host-associated > Mammals > Digestive system > Stomach > Rumen | place: Canada: Alberta | collected... | reverse complement strand
TGCCCCACCACTGTAGCGGGGGGGGGGCGAGGGGCTTAGTTGGCCATCTCGGAGAGAAACTTGATGCGCACGAGCCTTATCTCCTCGTCGCTGCTGGTGTCGCCAATCTCGTTGATGGCTGCGTCGAGGCTGTCGGTATCGCTCTCCATGAAATAGTCATAGATATCATTAATGTGATCCTCGTCCATTATATCCTCAAGGAAATAATCGATATTCAGCTTCACTCCACTATAGACGATCTCCTCTATCTTGTCAAGCAGTTCGTCGAATTCAAGTCCAAGCGCACTGGCTATATCGTCAAGCGACACTTCACGGTCGATGTTCTGAATGATTCTCACCTTCATCATACTGCGCTTAGCCACTGTGCGCACACGCAGCTCCTCAGGCCTTTCCACATCGTTCTCTTCACAGTATTTCTTGATAAGATTGAGGAAGGGCTTGCCGTAACGCTTTGCCTTTCCGGCACCTACCCCCTGAATGGACTGCAACTCCGTATCATTAATTGGATACATCGTAGCCATCTGCTCCAGGCTCTGGTCCATGAAGATGACATAAGGAGGGACACTGAGCTTCTTCGACAGATCGCTTCTGAGGTCTTTGAGCATAGCAAAGAGCACGGAGTCTACCGCTCCAGTACCGCCGTCACGGCTGTCATCGAAGTAGTCGTCCTTGAAATCCCTGTCCTCCACAATCATGAACGACTGAGGATTGTTGATGAAACGCTTGCCGGCTGCCGTGAGCTTCAGCAAGCCGTAGTCCTCGATATCCTTCCGTATGTAGCCAGCTATAATACCCTGATTGATTACGGGATTCCACAGTTTCGGGTCGAGGTCCTCTCCCTCACCGAACTCCTCAAGCTCATCGTGGTGGTGAGAGGTGATGTCGTCTGTAGCACGTCCTTTCACAAAGTCGATGATATAGTCCTGCGCGAAGTTCTCCTTGACGGCCTTGATGGCTTTAAGAACAATGACAAGGGCGTCCTTGGCTTCCACCTTCTGCTTCGGATGCAGGCAGTTGTCACAGTTATGGCAGTTTTCCTCAGGATAATCCTCACCGAAATAATGCAGCAGCAGCTTGCGCCGGCACACTGATGACTCGGCATAAGTGGCCGTTTCATGAAGCAGTTGCCGGCCGATGTCCTGCTCCTGCACGCTCTTACCATCCATGAACTTTTCAAGCTTGTCGAGGTCATGCCTTGAATAGAAAGCGATGCACTTACCTTCTCCACCGTCACGGCCTGCACGCCCCGTTTCCTGATAATAGCCTTCGAGACTCTTGGGTATGTCATAATGAATGACAAATCTCACGTCGGGCTTGTCGATTCCCATTCCAAAGGCTATTGTCGCCACAATGATGTCGATGCGTTCCATAAGGAAATCATCCTGAGTAGCCGACCGGACGGCAGAGTCGAGACCAGCATGATAAGGAGCTGCCTTAATATCATTAGCCAGTAAAACCTCCGAGAGTTCTTCCACCTTCTTTCGGGAGAGACAATAGATGATACCGCTCTTGTGGGGATTCTGCTTAATGAACATGATAATCTGCCGATCGATATCCTTCGTCTTGGGCCTTACTTCATAGTACAGATTCGGTCGGTTAAAGGAGCTTTTGAACTCCTTGGCATCCATGATTCCCAAGCTCTTTTTTATGTCCGTGCGAACCTTGTCAGTAGCCGTAGCAGTGAGCGCAATGACAGGGGCGTTACCAATCTTGTTGATAGTAGGCCGGATGTTTCGATACTCAGGTCGGAAGTCGTGCCCCCACTCCGAGATGCAATGGGCCTCATCAATGGCATAGAACGAAATCTTTACCGTTTTGAGGAACTCCACGTTCTCATCCTTGTTGAGCGATTCCGGAGCCACATAGAGCAACTTCGTGCGCCCGCTCCGGACATCATCCATCACCTGCATGATGGCAGCCTTGTTAAGTGAAGAGTTGAGATAGTGAGCCACACCGTCGTCCTCACTGAGACCATTGATGACATCCACCTGGTTCTTCATAAGAGCGATGAGGGGCGAGACAACAATGGCAGTACCGTCCATGATGAGTGAGGGCAACTGGTAACAGAGACTTTTTCCACCCCCCGTGGGCATGAGCACAAATGTGTCGTTGCCCGCAAGAAGATTGCGGATTATAGCCTCTTGGTCACCTTTAAACTTGTCGAAACCGAAATAGAGCTTTAGTTTCTTTGTGAGATCAACGTTTTCAGTCATAAGTGCTTTCGTTGGAATCCGGGAGAGAAGGTCTTCGCCGGGCAGTCGGCATTGCTGCCGTAAATATCTTTCATAGAACTCGCCCTGGGCCGGCCACGGGGTCGCGGCCAGTCCAGGGGTATGGCAACCCACTAAGCAGACTCCAGTTTCTGCAAGTGAGCTTTGTCGATTTCCTTCTTCGCATAGGCGAGGGTGACAGTGAAACTCTTCTGGCTCTTCGACGGTATCTCAAACATGGAGTCAAGCATGATAGACTCCACGATAGAGCGCAGTCCGCGAGCGCCAAGTTTATATTCCATTGCCTTGTCTACGATGAAGTCGAGGACATCGTCATTGAACTTCAGCTTTATACCGTCCATCTCGAAAAGCTTCTCATACTGGCGGACTATGGAGTTCTTGGGCTCCACGAGTATGCGCCTGAGAGCATTGCGGTCGAGCGGGTTGAGATAAGTCAGTATGGGCAGTCGGCCTATAATCTCAGGAATAAGCCCAAATGACTTCAAATCCTGCGGCAGTATGTACTTCATGAGGTCGCCCTTGTCGATGTGCCTCGTATTCTGAACAGAATTATAACCCACCACGTGGGTATTGAGACGCTGAGCTATCTTCTGCTCAATGCCGTCGAAGGCACCCCCGCAGATGAAGAGGATATTGCTGGTGTCCACGTGGATATAGTCTTGATCGGGATGCTTGCGTCCTCCCTTAGGCGGAACGTTCACCATCGTTCCTTCAAGAAGCTTGAGCAATCCTTGCTGCACTCCCTCGCCACTGACATCACGGGTGATACTGGGATTATCGCTCTTGCGGGCTATCTTGTCGATTTCGTCAATGAAGACGATGCCACGCTCTGCCGAGGCAACATCGTAGTCGGCCACCTGAAGCAGTCGGGACAGAATGCTCTCCACATCCTCGCCTACATAGCCGGCCTCAGTGAACACCGTAGCATCGACAATGGTGAAAGGAACATCCAGCAGGCGGGCTATGGTGCGTGCGAGCAGAGTCTTGCCTGTGCCCGTGCTGCCCACCATGATAATATTGCTCTTCTCTATCTCAACGCCCTTGTCGTCCTTAGGCTGCTGCAATCGCTTGTAATGGTTATAGACTGCCACCGACAAGCACTTCTTGGCTTCGTCCTGCCCAATGACATACTGGTCGAGATAGTCCTTGATTTCTTTCGGCTTAGGCACCTTGCGCATCTTGAATGGTTCGTCGGACGCATGCCGTTCCTTATTGTCGGCCAACACCCCCGTCGACTTGAGAATCTCGTAAGCCTGTTTCACACATTCGTCGCAGATAAAGCCGTTCACTCCCGTGATGAGGAGGCGCACCTCGCTCTCCGGCCTTCCGCAGAAACTACATACTTTTTTAGGCATCTTACTTCTTTCTTGTTAAAACAGCGTCAATCATTCCGTACTCCTTAGCCTCCTCGGCTGTCATCCAGTAGTTTCGGTCGCTGTCCTTCCACACCTTTTCATAAGGCTGATGGGAATGGTCTGAAATAATCGTGTAGAGTTCCTTCTTGAACTTCTGAATCTCCCGGGCCTCAATCTCGATATCAGAAGCTTGTCCCTGCACGCCTCCCAGAGGCTGGTGAATCATCACCCTGCTGTGAGTCAGTGCCGACCGTTTACCTTCTGTTCCCGACACAAGGAGCACAGCGGCCATAGAGGCTGCCATACCCGTACAGATGGTGGCCACATCACTGCTGATGAACTGCATAGTGTCATAGATGCCAAGACCGGCCGTCACGCTTCCGCCGGGGGAGTTGATATAGATAGAAATATCCTTACCACTGTCCACGGAGTCAAGGTAGAGCAGCTGTGCCTGAAGAGTGTTGGCTGTATAGTCGTCGATTTCTGTACCGAGGAAGATGATGCGATCCATCATCAGCCTTGAGAATACGTCCATCTGCGTAACGTTGAGCTGCCGCTCTTCGAGGATATAAGGATTGAGATACTGTGCCTGCGCCTTGACGACATCATCAAGTGCAAGCCCGTCCATGCCGAGCTTGCGCGTAGCAAACTTTCTAAAATCGTTGTTCATTTTCCTTTCTATTAATGAGACAAAAACAGAGGTTATCCGCTCTCTTATTATCTTCTTCCTGCAAGAACCGTGCCACTTAGGAACAGCCTCATGCATTTTACGAAAACAAAGATAACAAAAAAAAACAGATAACCTCTGCTTACCGGAGGTTTATTTTCGTTAAATAATACTATTTCTCCTCTCCGAGTTTATTGAAGTCTTCTATCGAGATGTCTTTGGTGTCGAGCTTGACAACGTTCTTGAGAGCCTGCGTGAGCTTCATGTCGGAAGCCCGGTTAGCGAAGTCCTCCACGTTCTCGCGCTTCTCAAGGAGCTTTTTGGCGTAGTTCTCAATGTACTCATCGGGCACATTATTCATACCATACTGGATAAACTGCGCACGGGCCATCTCTGAGGCCACAGCCTGCACGTCGGCCTGCTCCACCTTGATGTTGTTGGCTGCAAGGAGCTGGTCTCTGATGAGCTGCCAAGTGAGCTGCTTGATGCTGACATCGTAGTTCTCGTCAACAAACTTCTCGTCTTTGCCTTTGTTGGCAGCCAGCAGAATGCGCTTGAGCAGTTCGTCAGGATAGGTCAGCTGACCGACCTTCTTGGCGCAGTACTCGCGCACGTCCTGAAGGAAGCGATAGTCAGAGTCGCCCTGAAGCTGTGCCTTGAGTCCCTCTGCAATCTTGTCGCGGAAACCCTTCTCGTCCTTCACCACATCCTTACCGAAGACGCTGTCGAAGAGCTCCTGGTCGATGGCATGGTTGGCGAAGTGGCTCACCTCGGTCACTTGGAAGCTGAAGTCGCCTTCATGGTCTTTCAACTCTTCCTTCTTTATCTTCAGCAGCGAGCTCACTTCGGTGTCGTTATCGGGAAAAGCCTTGCGGGGATTGAAGGTGATGATATCGCCCACCTTGGCCCCGTCGAAGAGCTTCTTCTGGTCGTCCACCTTAATATACGAAGGCATAATCATGGCTTCCGACACCTCGATACCACCCTCTTTGTTGCCGTTCTCGTCGAGTTCACGAAGGTCGCCCTTCAGCATATCGCCCTCCTGATAGGTCTCTGCAGCCTCGTATTTTCCGGCACGCGAGGCGAACATCTCCACCTGCTGGTCGATGAGCTTGTCGTCTACCTTTATATTATAATAGACAATTTTGTCTTTTCCGTTGAGCTCTATCTTGAAGTCAGGAGCGACAGCAATGTCAAACATAAAGGTATAAGGAGCGGGCTTCTCCAAGTCCTGGGGTTCCTGCTTATCGGAGCCCATAGGCTGGCCGAGCATATTGATGTTATTGTCCTTTACATACTTGTAAATCTGCTCACCAACGAACTTGTTGATGGCATCCATCTTCACGGATGCGCCGAACTGCCTCTTGATGAGTCCCATGGGCACCATTCCAGGACGGAAGCCAGGGAAGTTGGCCTTCTTGCGATAGTCTTTCAGTGTCTTCTCGACTTCATCCTTGTAGTCTGTCTCCTCCACAGTAATGGTCAACAGGCCATTCACCTTGTCGGGGTTCTCAAACGAAATTTTCATCTCTGTCTATTTGTTTTGTTTATTATTGTTATGTTATCTTCAGGAAAGCAAGCGATCCTCCGCTCCGCCGCAGTACACAGCACCAGGGGAACGGGCACACTATGAACTGCAAAATTACGCAATATTGCCGTAACTTCCTAAGAAAGAAGGGAAAAATTTGTTTTTTTAACTGACAGAACAGCCCACGACAAAGGTGTTTCCGAGTCCGTCTACAAGCATCGGTTCCCTATTTCGTTGTACTTTGCAAACGATGCGCATTGCCTCATAGCGTGGGCAAGAGCCAACCTCCTACAGCTTTACGGCCGAGAAAAAATCCCCCATTCGCTTAGGGAAAAACCTACCTTCAAATAGGGTTTCACCATAACGGGACAAAAGCAAAAAAAACTACCTTTGCCATGACAATAAAAAGGAAACAATTATGAGACAGACTATTCTTATCCTATCATTCCTGTTGTTGCCAATGGTGCCTGCAACAGCACAGTACTATCCCGACGGACGGCCCATTCCACCCCGCCACCGCTATGGCAACACCTACCGTCAGCCCTCACCCTGCGCCTCTTCCTACTACGGACTGCGTCTGGGACTTGGTTTGGCCACAGTCAGCAGCGACTCCAAGTATCTTGACGCCAACAAGGTGCGCACAGGACTCAGCGTCGGAGCCGTGGCGGGTTGGCAACTATCCTATAGGGCACCGGTCTACTTCGAGACTGGCCTCTATTATAATGAGAAAGGTGGAAAAAGCACCTACGACGGCGATAAATTCACCTACTCGCTCAACTATCTTGAGGTGCCCTTGGTTGTGAAATACCGTTACGCAGCCTCTCCCGGCATCACTGTGGAACCCTTCGCCGGTGGTTTCCTGAGTTGCGGAGTAGGTGGAAAAATCAAAGACTTCGGGCAACGGGAAGCCTACAGCAGCTTCGGCGATGACTACACCGACAACTTCCGGCGCTTCGACGGTGGTCTCCGTCTGGGCTGTGGCCTTGGACTCCAGAACTTCTATGTGGAAGCGGCTTATGACGTTGGACTTGCCAACGTGGGCAAGGATGACTTCGACGACACGCATACCGGCAATTTCAACCTCACCCTTGGCGTGAACTTCTGAGAGTACTTCCGTCACAAGGCATCATTCACCGAAAGAACGATGCCTTTTTGCATTAGCTTTTGAACCACCGAGCTACTTCCTCAACTCTATTCTGAACACTGTTCCCTTACCCACCTCGGAACTCTTGACAAAAATACGGCCGTTGTGATATTCCTCCACGATGCGTTTGGCCAGGCTCAGTCCCAATCCCCAGCCCCGCTTCTTCGTAGTGAAACCGGGACGGAAAACGTTGGCTATGTCCTTTTTGCGAATGCCTTTGCCCGTGTCGCTCACCTCGATGATGGCGCGCGAGGGTGTCTCCTCCAGATGCAAGGTGATGGTGCCGGCTCCCGCTCCTAAGGCATCAACGGCATTCTTGGCAAGATTCTCTATGACCCACTCAAAAAGCTGGGGATTCATGTTCACCACAACATCATGGTCGGGCAAATCCTTGATAATTCTCACCTTCTGCGAAGTCCGCCTGTCCATGTAGTCAGCCACGTGGCTGAGCACCTCATTGAGACTTGCGGCTACAGGTTCCGGCACCGACCCTATCTTGGAAAAGCGGTCGGCAATGAGCTGCAGCCGCTGCACATCCTTGTCGAGCTCCGGAATAAGGGTGTCCTCAGGGTAGCTTTCCTTGAGCATTTCCGTCCAGGCCATAAGACTCGAGATGGGAGTACCGAGCTGGTGGGCTGTCTCCTTCGAGAGTCCCACCCACACTTTGTTCTGCTCGGCTTTCTTCGAAGTGAGCAGGGCGAATATGGCCACGACCACGAAGATGAGCACCACTCCGAGCTGCACGAAGGGATAGACGGCGAGGCGCTTCAGAATGAGCGAGTCATCGTAGCATACGTCGATATAGTCGGATTTTGGTGTGTCGTCAAGCTTTATCCTGATGGCCCGGCCTTCTTCTTTCATGCGCAGACCTGCCGCAGCAATGACCTGCAGACTGTCGGCCTGGTCGCTGCCAACCTTGATGTTGCGGTAGGCCGTACAGTTGCCGCGTGAGTCAAGCACCACCACGGGGATGGTGTTGTTGCCCTCTATAACCTTGAGCACAAGATTGAGATTGGTATTCTCATTGGGGTCGTTAAAGGTACGCATGGCCTCTGCCCATATTTCCATTTTGTTGCGTTCTTCCTGCGCCAAATCTCGGGTGAGGGCATGGGATATGGCCAGTGAGGCCACGGCTATAATGATGGCAGCCAAGACAAGCAGTATCTTCACCTGCCGGATGCGGTCGGTCCATTTCATACTTTGAAAACGATGTCTATACCTATTTTATTATTAGCCCTTTAGATTTTAAGACATTCTGTTTGCTTTTATGAAAGGATTTGTGTACATTTGCCGCAAACACCACAATACTATGACACGTAATACTTCTCACCCATTGGTTGCAGCCATTCTCCTGGGCTGTCTACTGACTCTGACAACCGGCCAGCCCGTCAAGGGCCAGTCACTTGAATCCGGCTTCCGCAACCCACCCATAAAGTACCGCCCCTTCGCATGGTGGCACTGGATGGGCCCCAACATCACACGCGAAGGCATCACCAAAGACTTGGAGTCGATGAAAACTGAAGGTCTCGGCGGAGCCACCATTTTCAATCTCACCTCCGAGGTCATGGGCAGCAATGCCCCCATCGACAGTTGTCCCTGGCCTGAAAACCGCTACCGCAGCGACCGCTACTGGGAACTGCTCGCATGGGCCTTTCATGAGGCGCAAAGACTCGGGCTGGAACTGGGGCTGCACAACGCACCGGGGTACTCCACTACCGGTGGCCCTTGGATTGACGAGGGCCGGGGCATGAAGCACCTTGTGAGCAGCAGCACCGACGTGGAAGGCAACGGGACAAAGCAGACTATCCGGCTCCAGAAACCAAAGCTCACCCAGAATCTTGGCACCGGCGAGAACCCTGACCAGCCCACACTCTACAGCGACGTGGCCGTGGTAGCCGTAGGACTTAATGGCCCCGCTGCAGGAAAGCATGCGGCTCTTGGCAACTGCGATGCCGACGGGGCGCTTTGCTGGAAAGTGCCCAAGGGACGATGGCGCATCTACCGCATAGGACTTTGTCCGACAATGGCTGTCACCCACCCTACCCCCGACGACGTGGGGCCACACTCTCTCGAGGTGGACAAAATCGACGCCGCCAAAAACCGATGGCACTGGGACCAGGTGCTGCAACCTCTTCGCCAGCACATCGGAAGCTATTTTGGCACCACCTTCCGCCATATCTTTATCGACAGCTATGAAGCAGGACTGCAGGACTGGGGAGAGCATGCCACAGAGGCTTTCAAGAAACTGAGAGGCTACGATCCCACACCCTTTCTGCCACTGTTGCTCAGCTTCGGAAGGGACACCACGGGCTACGCTGCCGACGTGGCGGCGCGCTTCATGCACGACTACTGGGAGGTGATGCCACAACTGTTCAACGAATCTACATGGAAAGTGGCACGGCAAAAGGTCAATGCCGAGGGACTGTTGTTAGAGGCCGAACCTTATTGGGGACTGTTTTACGCCGACGCGGGAGCACAGATACCCGACGTTCCTTACGGGGAGTTCTGGACCCACAGTGACGGCAGGATTGAGTACAATGTGGTGGCAGGTGCGCGAGCTGGCGGACACAGTGTGGTGGGTGCGGAGAGTTTCTCGGCACAGCCTCAGAATGCCCACTGGACAGAAGACCCCAACTATCTGAAGCCTTCGGCTGAGGGAGCAATGGTGAGCGGAGTCAACCGTTTCTCTCTGCATCAATGGGTGCTGCAACCCTTCTCCGACTCGTTTCAACCAGGCAACACCATGGGGTGGTGGGGCACGCATTTCAGTCGGTTCCAGCCTTGGTTTCCCTTGGGCAAAGCCTTCTTCCACTATTTAGGACGCTGCCAATATCTGCTTCAGCAAGGACAGCAGGTCATCGACCGGCTCATCGTAAGCAACGACCACATCAGCGAGAACTATGCCGACGCCATCGCCGTTACCGACTTCACCTCGCAGAACATCCGCGTCAGCCAGGGAATGACGGTTCTGCCCTCCGGCCGTCGTTACCCTTTACTGCAAATAGCCACCGAAGGCAGTATGGAGCCTGGCGTTCTGCTGAAGTTAGGGAAGCTCCTGGAGCAGGGGGCCACGGTGATCGTGGCCAAGCGGCCCATAAGGTCACCGAGTTTATCGGGCTATCCGAAATGCGACGGACTCGTCAGCCATATCGCCGACAGCATCTGGAGTCGCTGGCAAGGCAGAAGGCTGTTCGCCAACTCCGACGAAGCCATGCAGGCTCTGAAAATGGAGCCCGACTTCAAATTCCTCAAAGGAGAGGGCGATGTGGTGCACCGGCATACTGACGACGCCGACATCTTCTATGTGGCCAACCTCTCTGACTCTGCCCAGGAGTGCAAGGTGTCATTACGCACGGAAGGGCGTAAGCCGGAACTTTGGACGGCCGAGAACGGACTGATAAGCAATGTGAAGAGATGGTACTTCGAAAAGGGCCGCACTGTCGTTGAGCTCGACTTAGCTCCCTGGCAGTCGCGATTCGTCGTCTTCCGTCACAAAGCCTCTGCTACAGATATCGCAACAGGAAAAAACAAGTCGCCCCGACCTTCATTTCCGCACTACACAGTGACGCTCGACAAGCCTTGGCAGGTGGAATTCAGGCCCAAGCTCCACTATCCTTTCTCTATTAAAGGGATGAGACTCTGCGACTTCAGCCAGAACAAGGACGAGCGTATCAAGTACTTCGCGGGCACCGCTATCTACAGGACCAACTTCCAGCTGACCAAGAAGATATTGCAGAAGGCTGACAGAGTGACACTCTCATTGGGCGAGATGAGCGACATAGCATCGGTAAAGGTAAACAGTTCACCCGCCGACACCCTTTGGTATGCTCCCTACAATATGGACATCACCGGCCAACTGCATACGGGAAAGAATACGATCACCATAGAGGTGGCTGTGAACTGGACCAACATGCTTATTGGTGAGGAACGATACCCCGACGACCTGGAATATGGGAAATCGGAAGACTTAACCGAATGGTGGCACACCACACTGAAGGAGGTCGGCCGGCCTCTCAAGGCTCTTCCGCATTGGCTCACCGACGGCACCCGGCGTCCACAAAGCAAGCGCAGCGCCTTCACCACATGGAACTACTTCACCAAGGAATCGCCACTTGTCAAGGCCGGGCTCGAAGGCCCCGTGAGAATCAATTTCTTCCAGGCGGAAGAAGAGCCATGACCGAAAATAAGCCACAACAGCTGGTTGAAGTCTTGTTGAGAGTCCATTTCTTCTATCGAAAGAACGGGATTCATCAGAAGCGCTTCTAGTGGTTGCCCGCAACAAGAATGTAAGAAGAAGTACAAATAAATTTTCAAACTCTCTGTTTGCGGGCAGTCACGAAATGGCTCACTCTGAAAGGTGCTGAATTCACATTGCACACTATCTGAACATCGACGCCAAAAAGCGTATCAAAAATCAAAGGTCGTCGCAAAGTTTGTAAAGAAAAAGAAACGCGAAAGTGCCAAAATACGGGCATATTTTGAAGCAAGACTTACTTTGCTCCAAAATACGGCAAAATAGGAAGAATTTATAACTGATTGTATATTAAGTAATTACATTTTAATAGGCCTATTAGGAGCCCTTAAAACCGCTTAAAAAGGCCCGAAAAAGCACTATTTCGGCCTTGTAAAACATATGCTTTTAGCCGCTCGAAGTCCTATCTCGAGGCGCTCGAGGTACTTCGACGAGGCTCTCGAGGTCCGATCTCGAGCGAAAAGTACTCAAAAAACAGTCTCAAAGCGCTCGGATTTTCTCTATTTCGAGATTTTTATTTGTAAAGGATCCAGAAAGGTTTAGCATTTTTTAACGGCCTGTTTTTCGTATCAAAAATCAAAGTTTTCCATTGCACACTCTCCCAAATGAGAGCTCTTCTTGCACCGAAAACCATCTGGCTTTACCACCGAGGAACAATAAATCAGACAGCTCAAGTTTTGGAAGTAAATATCCCTTTACAGGTCAACCCTTTTCGACGTTTTATTTTGGCGTAGCAAAGGCGTTATAACTATCACTCGAAGAAGTTGAATAACGACATATAAGGCAGGAGGCATCGGCCTCGGAGAGGTCGGGAGCATCTCGCAAGAGATGCACATAACCCCAGCCGAGCGAAGCGAGCCTGGGGAATGCACACCTCTTCCCCCCCTTCTCGCTCTCGTGCTTCGAAGATGCACGAGAGCGTAGCTAACTTCCAGCCTCGAGGTTGATTCATCTGCTCGCGGACAGCCAAAAGATTTGCCCCCATAAGGGATAACTAAAACTTCCGAAACGTGAGTCAGACAGCCCACATCTATTTGAGTAACTTAAAAAGAAATAAGACCTTTCTTTGTTGGTTTCGGAAAAAATACGTAACTTTGCAGCCCAAAGTGTGGTTATGTACGATTTAGAGCCATTCAAGATAGACCTCAAAAGCCTCAAAGGCGAGGATGCCACCATGGACTTCAAGCTCGACGACGGATTCTTCGAAGCCGTCGAGGCTCCTGATATCCATCGTGGCAAATTGAACGTGACCCTCAACGTACATCACGGCGCGGGTGTCTACGAGCTTGATTTCCATACCACTGGCACGGTAACAGTAAGCTGTGACCTCTGCCTCGACGACATGGAGCAGCCCATAGAAACAGACAACCGCATCGTAGCCAGGCTCGGAGAAAACTACTCAGAGGACGACGATCTTGTGACAGTGCCCGAGGACGAAGGAATACTCGACACGGCCTGGTTCGTCTACGAATTCATTGAGCTCGCTGTTCCCATCAGGCACGTGCACGCACCTGGAATGTGCAATCCTGCCATGACGGAACTTTTGAAACGCTATGTCGTCGAAGAAGGCCAACCCTCCCGAAGGGGCGAAGGCGAACAGGCAGGAGCCGTGGACTCTCGCTGGGAGGCACTCAAGAAGCTGAAAGATAAAAATTAAAAAAACATCAAAACATTATGGCACATCCTAAAAGAAGACAATCCAAGGCTCGTACGCTCAAGAGAAGAACTCATGACAAGGCCGTAGCCCCCACGCTGGCCGTATGCCCCAACTGCGGCGCCTACTATGTTTATCACACTGTATGCCCCAGCTGCGGCTACTACCGTGGCAAGGTGGCTGTGGTAAAGGAAACAGCTGAATAACAATGGGCAAAATCAACGCCATAATCACCGGTGTTGGAGGCTACGTGCCCGACTACGTCCTCAACAACGAGGAACTGTCGCGCATGGTGGACACCAACGACGAGTGGATTACAACGCGCGTTGGCATCAAGGAACGGCGTATCCTCACAGAGGAGGGACTGGGCACGAGCTACATGGCACGCAAGGCGGCCAAGCAACTCTTGCAGAAAACGGGGGTCGACCCCTATACCATCGACGCCCTCATCGTTACTACAACGACGCCCGACTACAAATTCCCTTCGACGGCATCCATTGTCCTCGGCAAACTCGGACTGAAGAACGCTTTCGCCTTCGACTTCGAGGCTGCCTGCTGCGGATTCCTCTACTCTCTCGACGTAGCTTCGTCGATGATAGCCAGTGGCCGCTACAAGCGCATCATCCTTATCGGAGCCGACAAGATGTCATCCATCGTCGACTACACCGACAGGGCCACCTGCGTGCTCTTCGGCGACGGTGCCGCCGCTGTCCTCATTGAGGGCACCGAGGATGAAGGCGTAGGACTGCAGGATTCCTTCCTTCGAACCGACGGAAAGGGACTGCCCTTCCTCCACATGAAGGCCGGAGGGTCAGTATGTCCGCCTTCGCGCTTCACCGTCGACCACAAGCTCCACTTCCTCTATCAGGAAGGGCGCACTGTGTTCCGCTATGCCGTCACCGACATGAGCGAAGACGTGAAAGAAGTGCTCAAGCGCAACAGTCTCACCGCCGACGACGTGGACTGGATAATCCCTCACCAGGCCAACCTGCGCATCGAAGAAGCCGTGGCTAAGCGCGCCAGTGTGTCACCGGAGAAGCTGCTCGTCAACATCGAGCGCTACGGCAACACCAGCGCAGCCACCATTCCGCTGACCATGTGGGACTATGAAAGCAAGTTCCGGCGCGGTGACAAGATTGTCCTGACAGCCTTCGGCGCAGGGTTCGTCCACGGCGCATCCTATTATAGGTGGGCCTACGACGGAGCCAAGGCAGCAGCAAAGAAGTAACAACAGCTAACCCATAACCGCAAAAGAGCGCACCTTCTTATCCAACATAAGATGATGCGCTTTTTGCTTTCAAATCATCAGATATGCATAAGGCAGGATTCGTAAACATCGTAGGCAACCCCAACGTAGGGAAGAGCACGCTCATGAACCAGCTTGTGGGCGAGCGCATCAGCATTGCCACTTTCAAGGCGCAGACCACGCGACACCGCATCATGGGCATCGTCAACAGCGACGACTGCCAGATAGTGTTCTCCGACACGCCGGGCGTACTCAAGCCCAACTACAAAATGCAGGAGATGATGCTGGCTTTCTCGGAGTCGGCTCTTGCCGATGCCGATGTCCTGCTCTATGTCACCGACGTTGTTGAAAAGCCTGAGAAGAATGCCGATTTCCTCGCCAAGGTAGCTCAGATGAAGATACCGGTATTGCTGCTCATCAATAAGATTGACGAGACCGACCAAAAACATCTTGGCGACCTTGTCGACCTCTGGCACAAACTCTTGCCAAAGGCCGAAATACTTCCCATCTCGGCGAAGAACAAGTTCGGTACCGACATTCTCCTCAAGCGCATCAAGGAACTCCTGCCCGAAAGCCCGGCTTACTTCGACAAGGACCAGCTCACTGACAAACCGGCGAGATTCTTTGTCTCCGAGATTATCCGCGAAAAGATACTGCTCTACTACGACAAGGAAATCCCCTATTCCGTGGAAGTGCGTGTGGAACGCTTCAAGGAGACGGAAAAAAACATACACATCAACGCCGTCATCTACGTTGAGCGCGACTCACAGAAAGGTATCATTATCGGCCATCAAGGATTGGCACTGAAAAAGGTCAGCACCGAGGCACGCAAGGCACTGGAAAAGTTCTTTGGCAAAAGCATCTATCTGGAGACCTTCGTGAAAGTGGACAAGGACTGGCGAAGCTCCCAAAAGGAGCTCAACCTCTTCGGCTACAATCCGGAATGAAGGTCCGACGACATTTCCAAACCCTAAAAAGCAAGAAAAATATATGCCCAATTTAGTAGCCATAGTTGGACGCCCCAACGTAGGGAAGTCCACCCTTTTCAACCGGCTGACGCAAAGCCGCCGCGCCATCGTCAGCGATACGGCAGGCACCACGCGTGACCGCCAGTACGGCAAGTGCCAATGGGGAGGCAAGGAGTTCTCCATTGTCGACACCGGAGGCTGGGTGGTGAACTCCGATGACATCTTCGAGGATGCCATCCGCAAACAAGTGCTTGTAGCCACCGAGGAGGCCGACCTCGTTCTCTTCCTCGTCGATGTGGAGACTGGCATTACCGACCTCGACGAGGACGTGGCCAATATCCTGCGGCGAGCCAAACTTCCGGTGGTTCTTGTGGCCAATAAAGTTGACAACAGTGGCGAAGCCTATGAGGCCGCGGAGTTCTACAAGCTCGGACTCGGCGAGCCACAATGTATCAGCGCTGCCACTGGAGGTGGAACGGGCGACCTGCTCGACCTCATCATCAGTCGTCTGCCCGCAGAGAACAACGAGACCCCCGACGACGGCCTGCCCAGATTCGCCGTTGTGGGAAGGCCCAACGCAGGCAAATCGAGCATCATCAATGCCTTCATCGGGGAGGAACGCAACATTGTAACCGAGATTGCCGGAACGACACGCGACAGCATCTACACGCGGTTCAATAAGTTCGGTTTCGATTTCTACCTCGTCGACACTGCCGGTATCAGGAAGAAGAACAAAGTGAGTGAGGACCTGGAGTTCTACAGCGTCATGCGCAGCATCAGAGCTATAGAGAACAGCGATGTATGCATTCTCATGATTGATGCCACGCGAGGCATTGAGTCTCAGGACATGAACATCTTCCAACTCATCCAGAAGAACAACAAATCACTCGTGGTGGTAGTGAACAAGTGGGATCTTGTGCAGGAGAAAAGCCAAAAGGCCATCGACACCTTCAAGGAGGCCATACGCCGCCGTATGGCTCCCTTCGTCGACTTTCCTATCATCTTCGCATCAGCTCTCACCAAACAGCGCATCTTCAAGGTTCTCGAAGCAGCAAAACTGGTCTATCAGAACCGCAAGTCGCATGTAGGAACGTCAAAGCTCAACGAGGTGATGCTTCCCATCATTGAAGCCACGCCGCCACCCTCGATAAAAGGCAAGTATATCAAGATAAAGTATTGCACGCAGCTGCCCAACACGCAGATACCTTCGTTCGTCTTCTACGCCAATCTACCGCAATATATCAAGGAACCTTACCGGCGTTTCCTTGAGAACAAGATACGCGAGAACTGGTCCATGCACGGCTGCCCCATCAATGTCTTCATCCGCCAGAAATAGGAGGCATTCATGAAGAAATTCCTTGGGTTGGCAGCCGCCCTGACGATGACTGCATGCACGAGCCAGGGTCCGAATCCTAACGAAGTGGCGGCAGAAGCAGCACAACAGTATTATCACTACCTGCTGCAAGGCAACTACTCGGCCTTCGTCGACGGGCATTTCCAGCAAGATTCCATTCCTTCAACCTATCGCAGTCAGCTCATTGACAACGCCAAGATGTTTATGGCGCAGCAGAAAGAGGAACACGGCGGACTGAAAGAAGTGACAAAAATAGGGGCCGAGGTTGACACACTGAAACGGTCGGGGCGGGCTTTTCTGCAACTCCACTACGGTGACAGCACTCGCACGAAGATTGTCGTCCCCTTAGTCTACTTCAAGGGAATCTGGTATCTGGAATAGCTTCTCCGCCATCTCATCCCGGAAGGCTCCACGCAAACGGCTATATATGCAAGCAGCAGCACAACGGCTTCGTCGTGCTGCTGCTTGTGTATGTCTGATGAAGGATAAGTTCTCCGCCCGGGAATATGTCTATTCCTTCGATTCCACCTCTTTTACCTTTCTGAACAAATCAGAGGCAAAGACCAGATCGTTCAGCTTCTCATTGGTCGACTTCATGACGTCGTCCTTTGTTCCTTCCCATTCCTTGTGTCCCTTGTAGATGAAGATAATGCTTTCACCGATACCCATAACAGAGTTCATGTCGTGCGTATTGATGATGGTGGTAATACCGAATTCCTTAGTAATTCCATGAAGAAGTTCGTCAATGACCAATGATGTCTTAGGGTCGAGTCCCGAATTGGGCTCGTCGCAGAAAAGGTACTTAGGATTGAGCACAATGGCCCTCGCTATGGCCACTCGCTTCTGCATTCCGCCGGAGAGCTCATCGGGAAACTTATGCTGCGCTTCCACGAGGTTCACTCGGGCCAGACAATCCTGCGCCCGCTTCACACGCTCACGATAATTCATCGACGAGAACATATCGAGAGGGAACATCACATTCTCCAGCACAGAAAGGGAGTCGAAAAGTGCTGCACCTTGAAAAATCATGCCCATTTCACGACGCATCATCACCTGGTCGTGCTTCGACATCGTCACAAAGTTACGACCATCGTAGAGCACTTCGCCCTGCGTAGGCGTCAGCAGTCCCACGAGGTTCTTCATCAGCACCGTCTTGCCGCTGCCGCTTTGTCCGATGATGAGATTGGTCTTACCGTTGTCGAAGCGCGCGTTGATGTCGTGCAGCACCTCCTTGTCTTCGAACGCCTTATATAAATGTTTTACTTCTATCATCTGTCTTTTTGTTTTCGTTGAAGAGATGCTCCTCAGGAGAGAAGCTGCGTCAGGAAGACATCGGAGAAGAGAATGAACACACTCGAGTTGACCACCGCATTGGTTGAGGCCTTACCAACCTCCACGGAGCCTCCCTCCACCGTGTAGCCATAATAGGAAGCCACACTGGAGATAATGAAAGCAAAGAACACTCCCTTGATGATGCTCATCCAGACAAACCACGAATTGAAGGCGTGGTGAAGACCAGCCGTGAGGTCACTCGGCGAAATGATATGCCCGATAAAAGCAGTCGCGTAAGCACCTATCACACCCGTAAAAGCGCTGATTATAACCAGGAAAGGCATGATGGTAACCAAACCGAGAATCTTGGGTAGAATCAGGTAACCCGCCGAATTGACACCCATTATCTCAAGAGCATCAACCTGCTGTGTTACACGCATGGTGCCCAGCTCCGAGGCAATATTCGACCCCACCTTACCAGAGAGAATAAGACTCATGATGGAGCTGGAGAACTCAAGGAGCATAATCTCACGCGTGATATAACCAGACACCCAACGGGGCATCCACGGACTCTGCACGTTGAGTTTCATCTGAATGCAAATAACCGCTCCGAAGAAGAAACTGATGATGAGTACGATGCCTATGGAGTCGACTCCAAGCTGCGACATCTCCTTGATATATCGCTTCAAGAACATGCGCATACGTTCCGGCCGACTGAAGGAACGCCCCATGAGCAGCAGATAACGACCAAACGTGGTGAGGTATTTGTTCAGCAATCTCAATATAAACATAGCAGAATCCTGTCTTATCAATATGCAAAAGTAGACAAAATCGGCTAAAAAGCGGCACTCGAACGAAGAGAATTAGCAAATATAAGTCTTATTAGCCACTTTTTTGCTAATTTTGCCGTTATAATACATCAATCATGGACGAAGCAATCAACAACGCGGGCGGGCCCATAGAGTTGCGTACCGAAGGACTTGTGAAGCGATACGGCAAACGTACCGTTGCCGACGGAGTGACCATCAACGTCAGACAAGGGGAGATTGTAGGCTTGTTGGGACCTAACGGAGCCGGCAAGACGACCTCATTCTACATGACCACTGGTCTTATCGTACCCAACGAGGGACATGTCTATCTGAACAACCAGGAAATAACCAACTATCCTGTCTACAAGCGGGCTCGGGCCGGCATAGGCTATCTGCCCCAGGAGGCCAGCGTGTTCCGCAAGATGAGCGTGGAGGACAACATCATGAGTGTGCTCGAGATGACCAGTCTCTCACACCAGGAGCGCGTGGACAAGATGGAAAGTCTCATTGCCGAATTCCGCTTGGGAAAGGTGCGAAAGAACAAGGGCGACCGACTGTCGGGAGGCGAGCGCCGGCGCACGGAGATTGCACGCTGTCTGGCCATCGACCCGAAATTCATCATGCTCGACGAGCCTTTCGCCGGTGTCGATCCTATCGCAGTGGAGGACATCCAGCACATCGTATGGCGGCTGAAGTTCCGTAACATTGGTATTCTCATTACCGACCACAATGTACACGAGACCCTGAACATCACCGACAGGGCCTACCTGCTCTTTGAAGGACGCATCCTCTTCCACGGCACACCCGAACAGTTGGCCGCCAACAAGACCGTGAAAGAGAAATACCTCGGTGCTGACTTCAAGCTTGAGAAAAAAGACTTCCAGAAGATTGACCAACGCAAACGCGAACAAGAGCAGAAGGAAGACGAAGAAAACAACGGGTAGACATCCATCTGCTATCCGTTTTATACTGTAACAAAGCTGGTGGGAAACCACCAGCACCACCCCAAGCCGGACATACTAACCAGACCACTATGAATAAGCAACAGCTCCTTCTATCCACCGTTCTGAGTATATGCATCGCCCTCAACGCAACGGCAGCACTCCGACACGCAGGCACTTCAGTACCCGCGACATCCACCGACACCCTCAACCGAGGCATCGGCTGCTACCCTGGCAGCCCCGCCGAACACACCGCACCACGCTTGGTCGCAGACAACCACTACCGCAATGTGGCCTTAAACAGGATGGCCACAGCTTCATCGTCGGCCGACTGGAACCTCACGGCTCAGTTGCTTACCGACGGCATTCTCAGCAAGGGCACTCCGGCTACCATCACCGTCAGCACGAACCGCGGCGTTGACCACACCCGTGCACGCCTCCGCAGCATCGACGGCAACCCCGTCACTCCTTACTATCTCTATGGTCCGCAGTCGTGGATACAGTACGACTGGACAGGCATGCACATCGCCGTTGACACCCTGCGTCTCATCACCGAGACCGCATTCAGACAGGCCGCCGTCTCCGGACAGTGGACCATCCGCGTTATGGGCAGCAGGGACGGACGGTCGTGGAAGCTTCTCGGCAAGATTTCAGGGCAGGGCGTACCAGGCTACGTGACGGCACAGACCGCGGCCGAAGATCCCAACAACCACTTAGGCACGACCACACTGCCCCTGAGCCGGGCCAAGTTGGAAATTCCACTTCCGGCAGGCTCCAGCTGGCAGCATCTGAGGCTCGAGTTCAACATGGCCGACGCCGTTTGGTGGCGGCTGTGCGAGGTCGACGGAGGCCGTATAGCCGAAAAGGAAGCCCACTTCGAGATGAACACCGTCAAATGGCAGCGCAGCAACATGCAATGGCTGCCGTCGGAGCACTTCTTCAGCTGTTGGGCCTCTGACCCTACAAAGAGCGCCGAGCCACAATGGGCCCAGGTCGACTTAGGCACACAAGTCAGCTTCGACAAGATTATCCTCCACTGGCTGCACCGACCCAAACAGGGCAAGATTCAGGTTTCCGACGACGGCAAGCACTGGACCAACATCATCACCCTGCCTGCCAACGGTCCTCTGACCGAAACGCTCTCCTGCAAGAGTCAAGGCCGTTTTGTGAGGCTCTGGCTGACACGCCCTGACGCTTCCGGACAGTATGCCGCCACAGAGCTGGAGGTGATGGGGCGCGGCGGACTGCATGCAGAGCCTGCACGCACCCTCAACATTGGCGACGGAAAGCTGTCGCTCAATCAATGGCAGGTGCGGCGCGCGGGCGACAACCGATGGATTGAGGCCACCGTGCCCGGAACGGTACTGACGAGCTACATCAATATCGGAGCCGTACCTTATAATCTCTACGCCAACAACATGAGGCAGATCTCGGAGTCGTTCTTCAACTCCGACTTCATCTACCGGACAAACTTCAGTTGGAAAGCTGATGGGAAATCCCGCCACTATCTCAACTTCGACGGCATAGACTGGAAGTCGACCGTCACCCTCAACGGCCATGAATTAGGTCACACGGCCGGTGCCTTCATCCGCAGCCGCTTCGACATAACACCCTTCCTCCGCGAGGGCAACAACACCTTAGAGGTGCATGTCGTGAAGAACGCACATCCGGGAGCAGTCAAGGTGGCCAACGTGGAAAGCACCGACATCAACGGCGGCGTAATTGGTCTCGACAGTCCTACTTTCTCGCCTACCATGGGCTGGGACTGGATAACCTCCACGCCGGGGCGCTGCATGGGTATTTGGAACGACGTCTACCTCACTTCCGACGATGGTGTCAGCATCATCGATCCCTACGTCACCACCACGCTCAACCATCCCGACACGCTGGCTTCCATGACAGCCTCAGCCACTCTTATCAATGAGGGTACCACCCGCCGCGCACTGACCGTCAAAGGATGGATTGGCAACATAGCCTTCAGCCGCGACATCAGCTTAGCTCCGGGCGAGAAGCGGCTCGTGACCTTCACGCCGACCGATTTTCCCCAACTCAGCCAACAGCACATGCGCCTGTGGTGGCCCAATGGCTACGGCGAGGCTTATCGCTACGACGCAGGCTTCACCGTCAGCGAGGGCGGAAACGACCTCTCCACACTGACTTATAAGGCCGGTCTGCGTGAAATGGCCTATGACGAGACCGACTCCGTGCTTCGCATCTGGGTCAACGGCAAACGCTTCATTCCGTTAGGGGGCAACTGGGGATTTCCGGAATCCAACCTCACTTACCGCGGACGCGAATACGACGCGGCCCTACGCTATCACCGTGAGATGGGGATGAACATTGTCCGCAACTGGGTAGGCCAGGTGGGCGACGACGAGTTCTTCGATGCCTGCGACCGTTACGGCATCATGGTGTGGCAGGACTTTTGGCTGGCTAATCCCTGGGACGGCCCCGACCCTGCCGACGAGCGCATGTTCATGGACAATGTGCGCGATGTCATCAGCCGTCTGCGCCGCCACCCCTCCATAGCCCTCTATTGCGGGCGCAATGAAGGCTATCCTCCGGCATCGCTCGACGCAGCTCTCAGGCAAGCCATACGGTCACTGCATCCCCAGATGGGCTATATCAGTAGTTCCGCTGACGGTGTGGTCTCAGGCCGCGGTCCCTACGGACTGTGGACAACGGCGCGCTACTTCAGCCATCTCTCGGGCAAACTGCATTCCGAAGAGGGCATCAGCTGCATCCCCAATTATGAAAGTCTGAAGCGCATGCTGGCCCCCGAAGGACTATGGCCAATGGGGGAAGCTTGGGGACAGCATGACTTCCCGACGGCCCACGGCCATAACTTTGCGCAGATGGTGGAACGCCATTTCGGAACAGCATCGAGTGCAAAGCAGTTCACACAGTGGGCTCAGTGGGTGAACTACGACGGGCATCGCGCCATGTTCGAAAGCCGGCTGCAGGACCGCATGGGACTGCTGATATGGATGAGCCACGCCTGCTGGCCTGCGCTCACATGGGCTACCTACGACTACTACCTTGAACCCACCGCCGCCTACTTCGGAATCAAGAAGGCGCTGGAGCCTCTGCACATCCAGTACAACCCCGCCAAAAGCACCGTGGAGGTTGCCGACATCAGCGTTGACAGCCCCGGAGAGATGACGGCCCGGCTGCAGATTCTCAACATGCGCGGAACGATACTGGCTGACCATTCTGCCCCTGTCAGCATTGACCGCGACCAGACTGTGACGGTCATGCCCGTGGAGAAGCCCGATGAAGAGGTCTACTTCCTGCGACTCTACCTCACCAAGGACGGCAAACTGATTTCTGAGAATTTCTACGTGGAAGGCCGCGACACCGACAACCTGAAGGCCCTCCGCACGCTTCCGACAGCTACTGTGGAGACGAAGAGCCACTTCCAGCAAGCACCCAACGGTGACTGGACGGGCACGGCCACAGTGACCAACCCCGGTAACTCCCCTGCCCTGCTCATCCGCCTCTGCCTGAAAGGAAACGATGGGGAGCAAATTCTGCCAGTCATCTACAGCGACAACTACTTTGCGCTCATGCCCGGCGAGAGCCGGACGGTCAAGGTGAGTTTCAAGAAGGCCGATGCCCGTGGCTGCAGCCCGACAATCGAAGCCAGACCGTTCTCGTTCTAAGTTCTTCCGACAGGCTCCAGTCCTCTTCCTGCCTGCAGCAAAGGCCCCTCTTGTGAAAGACAACTAAACAACAAGCTGCCCTGTTGATAACATCCGCATGCTTCGTGCCCGTGACTTTTCACAGGGTACGAAGCTGTAATGGCAGCATGTTTCACGGGGTAAAAAAGCTCCGAATGGAGGAAGTGTGCAATGGGAAACTTTGATTTTTGATACGGGGTAACTACTCAGTCTTTTAGCAAGGGCTGCAAAATGAGTCCGTTAAATATATATAAAGGTGATTTTGCCTTGAATCAGTAACTGTGAGAATTGCGTGAGTTTATCGTTTGTGCTTACCCCGCTTC
>Ga0256406_1002805_pt1 | contig 23439 bp, 21 predicted proteins | sample RumenRJG_03DNA_FD_185986 | JGI IMG/M metagenome (GOLD analysis project Ga0256406, IMG submission 185986) | Bovine rumen microbial communities from Lethbridge, Alberta, Canada - RJG_03 | ecosystem: Host-associated > Mammals > Digestive system > Stomach > Rumen | place: Canada: Alberta | collected... | reverse complement strand
ATAGACCACACAATAAATCAGTACCAATGCGGCAGCGTATGAGAAATAGGCGGTAAAGCCCATGGAACGCAGGTGGGGTTTCACTTCTTCCTGGTTATCGTGCTGGACGAATGCGCCGAAAAACATGGGCTGCAACAGTCCGATAAGGGTCATCGAGGCGGCTGCCACGCCTGGCGTATTGGAAAAAACGTCCATGACCAATCCCATCAGGAAACACCACACCAGTACCGCCCACCGCGGATAGTTGTATGGGAACAGCAGGGCGAAATATACATAGAGCAACGGCATAGCGCAGTTCAGCAGGTGGATGTGGTTCAACACAAGCACCTGCACCAGACAAATCATGATGAAAATCAATATGTCCTTGAAAAACTCTAATTTCATCGCTTAGCCATTTTTTTATTAGAAACTATTTTTTCTCTTGCGGGTTGGGCTTGATGGAATCTTGCGCTGCACGGAGCAACTGCAGGCGTTCAGCGCTGGACGTGTCGTTGATGACAAACACATCGCGCAGCCGGGCAAAATCGGTCGAGAGCAACACTTCCACCCGATAAGAGAGACCGTCGGGCGAATTGTAGGTCCTGCCTACCTTTCCCACTAAGATGCCTGGAGGAAACACTGATGAATAGCCGCTGGTCACAATCTGGTCACCGCGCTTGTACTTCGCATGTCGCGGAACGTCATCCAGATAGGCGACGTCCGACGGCGGCGACGACCAGTGCAGGTAGCCGAAATAGCCTCTGCCTTTGATGGCACAGCTCACGTTGGATTGCGTATTGAGCAGTGGAATGACGACGGAATAGTGTGACGACGCCAGAAAGACGATGCCTACGACGCCCGTCCCACACGCCACTCCCATATCCGTGTGCACGCCGTCGGCAGTACCTTTGTCTATCGTGATGAGGTTGTTGGGACGGCTCACTGAATTATCGACGACCTTTGCCGGTATGAGTTGCAACTGACCTGCCAATGCTGCTTGCGAACCGGCTCCCCAGGTCGTATCGCGAACGCCTTGTTTTTCCAGCTGTTTCCGCAACATGCTGACCTCATGTTCCAACTCCAGATTCCTGCGAGAGAGCTGCTCGTTCATCGGTTCCAGATGGAAAAACGATTCTACCTTCGAGTCTATCTCGCGCACTTGCCCTGCCACATAGTTTGCCGACGAGAACCAGACGCTCTGCTGGTAGGTGTTGTAACGAAACAGCAGCACCGCACTGATTACTTCGAGCAAAACGAAGACGAACCAGTGGACGTTTTTCGTCAGAAATTCTATCAGGTTACGCATGTCCTATTTACAGAGTTGCCAGAAATCTTTCACTGTTGCCGTTTTCCTCACGGCATATAAAAAGAGCAAGGCTGCAAGGAAAAATTCCTGCAAAGCCTTCACTCCCTTTATCGTTTGTCGCCACCCTGCTTATCGCATCAGGAACGAGAAGCGGTCAACATTGTTCAAAGCAATGCCGGCACCCTTCGCCACACAGTGCAAGGGGTCTTCGGCGATATGGAACTCAATGTTGATCTTGTCGCTCAGACGGCGTGCCAGTCCGCGGAGGAGTGCACCGCCACCTGTCAGATAGATGCCGTTGTGTACGATGTCAGCATAGAGCTCCGGCGGTGTATTCTCCAACGCATTGAGCACTGCCGTCTCAATGCGGGCTATCGTGCGGTCAAGGCAATGGGCTATCTCCTGATAGCAAACGGGCACCTTCATCGGCAGGGCAGTAATCTTGTTCGGTCCATGCACAACATAGTCTTCGGGGGCTTCCTCGCCCAAGTCGGTCAGCGCCGAACCCACACTGATCTTGATGCGCTCTGCCATTCGCTCGCTCACCTTCACGTTGTGCTGACGGCTCATGTAGTCTTGTATGTCGGCTGTCAGGTCATCGCCTGCCACCTTGATAGAGTTGTTGGACACGATTCCGCCCAGCGAAATCACGGCAATCTCAGTCGTACCGCCACCGATATCGACAATCATGTTGCCCTCGGGAGCCTCTACGTCGAGACCGATACCGATTGCTGCCGCCATCGGTTCAAAAATCAGATATACATCGCGACCGTCTGCATGTTCTGCCGAGTCGCGAACGGCACGAAGCTCCACCTCCGTACTGCCCGACGGCACACCAATCACCATGCGGAGCGATGGCGTGAAGAAACGGCTGCCCGTATGAACCATCTTAATCAGACCGCGCATCATCTGCTCGCAGGCGGTAAAGTCGGCTATCACACCGTCGCGCAACGGACGGATGGTGCGGATGCCCTGGTGCTCCTTCTCATACATCAGCTTCGCCTTCTCGCCCACGGCAATCATCTTGTCCGTGCGCCGGTCAAGTGCAACGACCGACGGCTCGTCCACCACAATCTTGTCATCGCTGATGATGATGGTGTTCGCCGTACCCAAGTCCATTGCAATCTCTTGGATAAATGAAAAAAATCCCATATCTCGTTACTTTTTAAAGTTTATATTTTTACTGACTATTTCTTTGAAAACCACTCGTGGATGGCGGTGTCATAATGACTGCTTACGCCAAAGGCGCGACAGGCAAACATCCGGCGCTGTTCGAGCGTCGTGCAAGCGCCCTGGCTGTTCAGGATGTCGAGCAACAGCGGATATTCTGCCTTGCTCGGCACGATTACCACATCCTTGAAATTCTTTGCACCTGCGCGTATCAGCGAGATGCCTCCGATGTCTATCTTCTCGATGATGTCTTCTTCTGAAGCACCGTCAGCCACGGTCTGCTCAAACGGATAGAGGTCAACCACCACCAGGTCTATTTCAGGAATCTCATACTGCGCCATCTGTCCACGGTCGCCCTCGTTATCGCGACGCGCAAGAATGCCGCCAAACACCTTCGGGTGGAGCGTCTTCACGCGCCCGCCGAGGATAGAGGGATAGGAGGTCACGTCCTCCACCTTCTGACAGTCGTAACCCAACTGCTCTATAAACGCCTGTGTGCCACCCGTGGAAAGGAACGCCACACCTTCTGCCGACAACTTCGCCAGCAGCTCTTCAAGCCCGTCTTTATGATAGACCGACACCAATGCGGTCTTTATTTTTTTGCCTTCAGCCATTGTCATGTGAATTGAGATTCTATAGATACATATTTATATTTTGAGTGTGCAAAGTTACGAATAAGTGAGCACAATACAAAATAAAAATGTAGTTTTATTTTTATTGTCGAACGAAAGTAACTTATGAAAAGTTACGAATAAGTGAGGGAAGAACAAAATAAATTCATTTATTTTTTATTCCGAACGAAAAAAGGAACCCCACCCCTGCCCCTCCCCTAAGAAGGGAGGGGAGCGCCTGACGGGAGGAGGAGAAGCCCCTCCCTAACCCTCCCCCAAATAGGGAGGGAACGCCTGACGGGAGAAAACCACTAACTTCACTCCCCTCCCCTCGCCGAGGGGAGGGGCAGGGGTGGGGTGCTGAAATGAACTTCGGGCGGATTGGTGTATCCGCCCGAAGAGACAATCTGCGTAATCTGCGGTTAAAACCTTTCGCTAAATGGTAAATACGATAAAGGCTAAACAATCCCTAATCATAATTTTTAATTCATAATTCTTAATTCAAGTTAGTTGCATATATGACACTATCTCGCCCTTCCGTTTTTCGCAGTTTAGCACTCATTTTTCCGTATTTTTGGGAAAAACTCATCTGGCGGGCGAAAATGCGCAAATTTTCGCAATTTTCCAACTCCCTGAAACACAGGATTTTACATTTTTGGGCTTTTCCGACGCTTTGCGAAAGTTGAACTTTGAGCTTCCAAAAGTTGAACTTTCACCCTGCAAAACCTTAACTTTTAGCATGCAAAAGTGGAACTTTTCAAACGCCATTTGGAATATCGAGCGGCTATTTATGCAAGTTTGAGAGTGAATTTACATAAAACCGACATCTATATGCAAAACTTTGATTTTCCAGTTCCGTGATTTTTGCACCCGGATTGTAAAACTTCCTGCCTTAAAACCGAAAATTTTTAAGTTAAAAAATAGGCGGAATGTTAATGTTTTTAACACTAAAATCCTGTCGGAAAATGCACATGAATGAATGCGAATTGGGCGGACACGCCACCCACTACGGAAGGGGAATAAACACGACCATACCATCAAGTTGAACAACCAGAGACGGGAAGGGTAACGACGGACTCTCCCCTTGGGGACGAGAAGGTCTTGGAGGTGGCTCCACAAAAGAGGCGGCAGCATGATGCACCTAACATTTCAGCCACGCTTTGCTTCTTGGAGTGGGCGTCACAAAAAAAAGACGGCAGCAAAATTGCCACCGTCTTTTTACGCTTCGTGTAGCGGGACCCAGGATTGAACTGGGGACCTCATGATTATGAATCATGCGCTCTAACCAGCTGAGCTATCCCGCCTCATCATTCGAATTGCGGGTGCAAAGGTAACATAAACTTTCGAATTACCAAAAAATATTCCTTCTTTTTTATGGTTTTCTCACAAGAAATGTTTATTTTTGTAGCGAAGAATTATGCAGAAACAACAAAAAAAGTTATGAAAAAGCAGAAAATCATCATAGAGAGAGAACTGAAGTCAAACTCTGAAAACATCATATGGGCGCTCATCAGTACGGAAGGCGGACTGGCTAAATGGGTTGCCGACGACGTGACGGAGACGGAGAAGCAGATTACGTTCAGATGGGGCGAGGAGTGGAGCCACCACGAGATTCATGTCGCCAACATCATCAAGAAAGTGAAAAACGACCACCTGCGCCTGCGCTGGGAGGACGAGACCGACGACGATGCCTACCTGGAGTTCAGGATGGAGAAGAACGACCTGACCAACGACTACATGCTCTACGTCACCGACTTTGCACTGCCCGAAGACCTGGACAGCCTGCGCGCCATGTGGGATCAGAACTTCGAACAGCTGCGACAGTCAAGCGGACTGTGATTCAGCGGCAGTCGGCAATCAATGACTGCCGACGTTTTCCTGACACTTTTTTTCTTCATCCACATCTGCCATCACACGTTGTGGCAGAGATGTTTTTGCTCGTTTCGCAGGGTTAAAGAATGATGATTAACGTTCGTTTGCCGTAATCATATTTATCATTTGTCAATTATCAATTAGCGAAGCGCTCTCACCCTGCCGGGTCAACTCTTTCAGTTGTGTTCCATGTTCACATCGCGTATTTTCCGCAATACTTCTGCCGCCCACTCTGCCGTTCCCGGAAGCTGATAGCGACAGTTACCAAAGGCGGATGGTGTGAAGTGCGTGACGCACTCCGGCGTAAGCGTGACCGTGCCGCGCTCGGAGAGTCTGAACTGTTCGTCACCCTCCACAGCCTGGATGACCGGCATCAGGTCCCACATCCGCTGTCCCGTGTTGCAGTCGCACGTCATATAGACCTGTTTGATGGGATGGTTATCCGTCCACGACACATCGCTGATGACTTGACCGGGTGTGTACTCCACGGCTTGTCCCACCTCCATCGGTGAGAACACGATATCCACATCCTTCGGCCACAGACGGAAAAACTCAAGTGCAAACGAAGGTCCTTGCGCGAGATTGAAGTCCGGCTCTTCAGCATCACCAAACACGCCACCCTGCAAATAGAGACACTTCACCTTGCGCCGCACCAGCTCTGCGCCGTTAAGTTCAGAGTATTCATCCGCCTCCGACTGCAAGAGCTGTGCAAGGCACGTCACAAAACCGGTAGAGCAAATCGACACCGAGTGGTCGGGCTGTGCGGCAAGCAGACGGCGATACAACTGATAGCCGTCGGGAAGAGCTGCATAATCACTGACCGACCGGCGAAACATCGGAGTACCATTGTCGAGCGTATAATAAGGCATCTGTTTGTAATCTATCCACACCACCGGGTTCTTGATGCCATTGCGCACAAGTGCCAACGGCGTGTTTCCGTCGCCGAAATAGGTATTCAGCACATCAGCACAGGCAGCACAGTCCTCCCCTTCGCGGTCAACCACCACGCCGAGCAACCGACAGTACCCCTCTTGCTCGTAGCGATGGAGCAGCTGCAGGGCAAAAAGGTCGTCAGTTGAAGAGCCCATATCCGTATCGAGAATCACCAGCGGAATGCCTTTGTATTCCCCTTCGTCACCACCGGCAGGGCCATCGTCGTCAGAACAGGCAGACAAAGCCAGCAGCCAACCGACAGACAGGATAATCACAAACAAATCAAATCGTTTTTTCATCTTCTTTTCCTTTATATCAATTTTTACAAACATTCAGATACAACCGAACCTACTGGCACACCAAACCGCCATCAATAAGATAGTGACCGCCGGTGCAGAACGACGCCTTGTCGGAGATAAGGAAATACACCATCTCCGCCACTTCCTCCGGTCTGCCCGCCTCCTTGCGTGCAAAGAGCGCGTTCTCCTCCTCCCAATACTGCGCGATGGTCTTGTTGTCCTTCTCCGAGAAAGCATTGAACAGGTTGTCCACCAACGGCGTATGGATAGTGCCGGGACAGACCGCATTGACACGAATATTGTGAGCGCCCAAGTCTATCGCAAGGCTGCGCGCCATCTGACCGATGGCACCCTTGGTCATGCCATAGACAAAACTGTGCGCCTTGCCCACAAAAAACTGGTCAGAGGAATTGAGCACCACTGCCCCACCGCCTCGCCGGATGATATAAGGCAGTACCGCCTGAAGCGTATAGACGGTGCCGTAGATATTGGTTTGAATGACCAGGTCCAACTCTTCCTGACTGACGTCCAAAACGGTATTGCGACGATGAATGCCGGAATTGCAGAACACGGCATCTATCCCTCCGAACTCCTGCTCGGCAATTTGCGCCGCACGTTCCAGTTCTTCCTTCTTGGAGGAGTCCGCCTTGACGAAACGGGCACGCGCATCAACATGAGGCGGTTCCTGTATGTCCGTCAGCAACACGTTCCAACCCTCGCTCAGAAACTTGGCAACGGTCGCCGCACCTATCCCACTCGCGCCACCGGTAATAAAAACAGTCTTATTCATCTCCTCGAGTTTTTGTCATACACCCTATTATTCTCCTTACGACACACGCATATTATCCACGCCCCCTTCTTCTGCGAGAGAGCGGGCAAAGACAGAGCAAAGATACAAAAAAATATGAAAAATGGCGCTTTTCTGATATTTTTATTTTAATTTTGCACGTTGTAAACGGCAGCATAGACCGCTGCCAGCGAAAAGCATGAAGTTCGGCATCAGAAAACTGGACATATTTATTGTCAAGCAGTTCGGAGTTCTCTTTGTCGGAGCACTCTTCATTTGTCAGTTCATACTGATGATGCAATTCTTGTGGCAGCACGTCGATAAGCTGATAGGCAAAGGACTATCGCTGGACGTACTGGCACAATTCTTTTGGTATATGGGTATCTTCCTGGTGCCACAGGCGCTGCCACTTGCCATCCTGCTCTCGTCGCTCATCACCTTCGGAAACCTCGGCGAGAGTTCGGAACTGACCGCCATCAAGGCTTCAGGCATATCGCTCATGCAGACGTTCCGACCGCTGATTGTCATCACCATAGCCATCGCACTGGGCTCATTCTATTTCCAGAACAGCATAGGACCGGAAGCCAACCGCAAACTGGGACAACTGCTCTTGTCGATGAAACAGAAAAGCCCGGAACTCGAAATACCGGAAGGTGTCTTTTACGACGGCATACCGAGCACCAACCTCTACGTACAGAAGAAAGACATGGAGACGGGAATGCTCTATGGCATCATGATCTACAAAATGACCAACAGCTTCGAGGACGCAGCCATCATCCTCGCCGACTCGGGCATGCTGCAATCGACAGCCGAGAAGAAACACCTGCTGCTCACGCTCTACAACGGCGAATGGTTTGAGAACATGCGCTCGCAGGAACTGGCTGGCTCGGCGAACGTGCCCTATCGACGGGAGACGTTCTGGCACAAGAAAATCGTGCTCGACTTCGATGCCGACTTCAACCTCACCGATGCCGTCTCGCTCTCCAGCTTTGCAAGGGGAAAGAGCCTCAGCGAACTGCAGACCGGCATCGACTCGCTCAACCATGTGTACGACAGCATCGGACGCAACTTTTACAACGAAGCGAAGGTGTACTACTACCACAATCCCGCCTCACGGCAAGACAGCGTGAACGCCAGGAAAGCGGGAAGCAGCGCGGCATACAACATCGACAGCATCTACCAGAAGGCACCGATAGAGACGCGACAGAGAGCCGTGAACCTTGCACTGAACAAGGTGCAGCAGCAGATGAGCGACCTGGAATTCCGGAGCATCGTCACCTCCGACGGCGACAAAGTGCTCAGGCAGTTCAAGATTGAATCCATCAACAAGTTCACACTGGCACTCTCGTGCATCATCTTCTTCTTCATCGGAGCGCCGCTGGGGGCTATCATCAGAAAGGGCGGACTGGGTATTCCCATCATCGTCTCAGTGCTGGTGTTCATCATCTTCTATATACTCGACAACACTGGCTACAGAATGTCGCGCGGCGGCATGTGGACCATCTGGTTCGGAAAAGGACTGGCGACAGCCGTGCTCGCTCCCGTGGCAGCCTTCTTCACGTATAAAGCCAACAACGATTCAGCCGTGTTCAATCTGGATGCCTACCGAAACCTGATCATGCGACTGCTCGGTCTGCGCATCAAGCGACCTGCCTACGGCAAGGAAGTGATTATCAACGACCCCGACTATGCGAACGATCACGCCCAACTGCTCCGACTGACGGACGAGGTCAGCCAATACGCACGGGAACACAACCTGAAGTCGCCGCCGAATATCATCCGAACTTTCTTCAAATATAAGCCCGACCACGAGATTGAACGCATCAGCGAAGAACTTGAAAGCGTCATCAACGACCTGTCCAACTCGGAAGACAAACTCATCATCACCGAACTGAGCAAATACCCCATACTGGCGGTAAAGGCACACACACGCCCCTTCGAGCGCAAATGGATGAACATCGCCGCTTTCTTCCTCGTGCCCGTCGGCGCATTCCTGTATCTCAGGATGTGGCGATTCAGACTGCGCCTGTCAAAAGACCTGCACAGGATACAGCAGACCAACGACAAGATTGTCAAGCGCATCGAAGAAAAAGGATGGGCAGAAAAACAAGAATAAACTTTTCACATTATTATATATATAAGTATGGAAAACTATCGACTCGATAGCATCGAAGATGCAGTAAAAGATTTCAAGGAAGGTAAATTTGTCATCGTTGTGGATGACGAAGACCGCGAGAATGAAGGCGACCTGATTATTGCCGCAGAAAAGATAACCCCCGAAAAGGTGAATTTCATGCTTAAACATGCACGCGGCGTATTGTGTGCACCCATCACCCTGAGCCGATGCAAGGAACTGGACCTGCCCCACCAGGTGCAGGACAACACCTCCGTGCTCGGCACTCCCTTCACCGTCACCATCGACAAACTGGAAGGATGCTCGACGGGAGTCTCCGCACACGACCGCGCAGCAACCATCAAGGCACTCGCCGACCCCACTTCCACTCCGCAGACATTCGGAAGACCGGGACACATCAACCCTCTCTACGCACAAGACCACGGCGTGCTGCGACGCTCGGGACACACCGAAGCAACCATCGACCTCTGCCGACTGGCAGGACTGTACCCCGCCGGCGCACTGATGGAAATCATGAACGACGACGGAACGATGGCACGCATGCCGGAACTGATGGAGATGGCTAAACAATACGACCTGAAAATCATCACTATCAAAGACATGATAGCCTACCGGCTGAAGACGGAATCGCTCATCGAAGTGGGCACCGAAGTGGAACTCCCGACCGAATACGGCAATTTCCACCTCATACCCTTCCGTCAGAAGAGCACCGGAACGGAGCACATGGCTCTCATCAAAGGAACGTGGGCGGAAGACGAACCGGTGCTGGTGCGCGTACACTCATCATGCGCCACAGGCGACATCCTCGGCAGCAAACGGTGCGACTGCGGCGAACAGCTGCACCGCTCGATGCAGATGATTGAAAAAGAGGGAAAAGGCGTACTCATCTACATGCAGCAGGAAGGACGAGGCATCGGACTCATGAATAAGATTGAAGCCTACAAACTGCAGGAGGAAGGTTACGACACGGTCGATGCCAACACCCACCTCGGATTCAAACCCGACGAGCGCGACTACGGATGTGGCGCACAGATGCTCCGCCACCTCGGCATACACAAGATGCGACTCATGACCAACAACCCCGTCAAGCGCGTCGGTCTCGAAGGCTATGGACTGGAAATCGTCGAGAACGTACCCATCGAGGTGGCACCGAACGAATACAACCTGCGATACCTGCAAACGAAAAAAGAACGCATGGGACACAACCTGCACGTCTGAAACCATCAGGCGACACGCAGGGATGCAGCACCAGAATGGACAAAACATCCCAAAACAACAGAATAAAAGAAGCCGGAGGTTGACCCTATACAACCTCCGGCTTCTTTTATAATTGACAGCCCCGATTCCAAACAAAACGGCAAAACACAAATACCAAGGGCGTGTTCCATGAATTAGCTTTAGATGCTATTTGACAGAAACAAGCATACTGATTTACGGAACTCCCTAAGATAAAAAGTGAAAGAAAAAAGTCAAAAACAACGATTTTTGAAACAAAAATGCCAGAAAAAACGAAATAATGCCCATTTTTTTTCGTTTAAACAAATAAAAGTATTATTTTTGCAGGAACAAAATTTAAAAAGGAGCATCCCAAATCCCCTTATTCCGAGCGCTTCGGAAGAAACGAGAGATGGGTGCCGGCATGGATGAAAACACGCTGCAAGCGGCAACGAAAATGGGGCAAACTTGAAAAAATCATAGTTAAAATACCATAATTCTTGTGGCAGTTTGAACGAAATGCTTATCTTTGCGAAACTATTTCCTCCGAAAAAGGAGGGATAAGTCTAACAAACAAGAAATAAAGAAATCATATAATCAATTTATTAATAACCAAAATTTTAAAAATTAAAAGTAATTATTATGGCAACAAAAACAAACACTACAGCTCCGGTGAAGAAATCACAGGGCTTTCAGGGAGTAAAAGCAGCATTCTGGATTATCGTTGTTTGCTTCATTCTCGCAGTATTGTTCTTTAAGTTCTTCCTCGGAAGCAGTGCTCACATTGACCCGAACAACGGAGAAGTTATCGACGGAAACATCTGGGGTACAATCTACAAAGGTGGTATCGTCGTTCCTGTCATCTTGACACTTTTGTTCACTGTGATTGCTCTCTCTATCGAGCGCTGGCTCGCTCTTCGCACAGCATTTGGTAAAGGCAAGCTTCCTCAGTTCGTAGAAAACATCAAGGCTGCGTTGAAGGCTAACGACTTCGCAAAGGCTCAGGATCTCTGCGACAAGCAGCGTGGTACCGTTGCTAACGTTGTAGGAGCTTCTCTCCGTACATACAAAGAGATGGAAGGTACTGCAGGTATGAAGAAAGAGCAGAAGATTGCACGCATCCAGCAGGCTCACGAAGAGGCAACTCAGCTTGAAATGCCTACTCTTCAGATGAACATGCCGATCATCGCTACGATCACAACACTCGGTACGCTGACCGCTCTTTTCGGTACCGTTGTCGGTATGATCCGTTCATTCGCAGCGTTGGCAGCTGGTGGTGGTGCAGACTCTCAGGCACTTTCTCTCGGTATTTCTGAGGCCTTGGTTAACACCGCATCTGGTATTTTAACATCATGGGTAGCCGTTGTTGCTTACAACTTCTACACCAACAAGATTGATAAATTGACATACGCCCTCGACGAGGTAGGTTACACCATCGCTCAGACATACGAAGTTAACCACGCAGAAGAGGCTTAATTTTTGCTAACCCTTTAAAACATTTATCGCTATGGGTAAAGTAAAAATTAAGAAAGCGGACATCTGGATTGACATGACCCCAATGTCAGACGTGATGGTGCTTTTGCTGACCTTCTTCATGATGACGTCAACGTTCGTCAAGAATGAGGCAGTGAAAGTCAACACACCGCAGTCGGCATCAAAGGTCAAGGTCCCAGAGAACGATATTCTGAACATCACCATCAATCCTGAAGGAAAGGTGTTCATGAGTATGGATAATGTGAACTATTTGAAATCTACCCTGGACGGAATGACCAGCAAGTTCGGCGTCAACCTGACACCCGAGCAGAAGGCAGTCTTCCTGGAAGAGACACAGTTCGGTGTTCCAATGGACAGATTGGCACAGTTCCTCTCTCTCCCCCAGAACAAACGGAGCGAAGCCTTGATGCAGTTGGGTATCCCGACGGATAGCATCGAAGGCAGCGACGGAGAAAAAGGAAAGAGCGAGTTCCAGCTGTGGGTAGATGAAGCTCTTGCTTCCGGTGATGAAATCAAGCTCTGCATCAAGGCAGACGCCAAGACCCCCTACAAGGTCATCAAGCGCGTCATGTCAGAATTGCAGGACATGGATCAGAACCGTTACCAGTTAATTACATCGTTTAAAGAAGCGGAGGATTAAAGAATGGCTAAACAAAAAGAAAGTAGACAGAAAAAGCAGACCGTACGCGTGGACTTCACGCCTATGGTGGACATGATGATGCTTCTTATTACATTCTTCATGCTCTGTACCTCTCTCAGCAAGCCTCAGGCAATGCAACTCACAATGCCGAGCAATGATGAGAACATCCAGGACAAAGACCGTAACGCGACCAAAGAGTCACACACCATTACGATCTATCTGGCAGGAAACGACAAGATCTATTACATCAAGGGAATTCCTAAGTATGACGACCCCAGCTGTATGGTAGAAACCACATGGGGAAAGGAAGGTATCCGCAAGGTACTCACCGAGCATCAGACCGAAGAAGGAATCATTCCGGTTGCACGCATCCGCAAAGCAAAACTGGAACTTGATGCGAAGAAAGATGAGACCAACATGGAAGACAGCGTCTATCAGAACGAACTGAAAAAGATTCGTGACGGTGAAATCAATGGTGAGAAGATTCCTACACTGACCATCATTATCAAACCGCTCGACACTGCCTCTTATGACAACATGGTCACAGCGCTCGACGAAATGCAGATTTGCAGTATCAGTAAGTACGTCCTTGACAAGATTTCCAGCGACGATGAGAGACTTCTCAAGTCAAAGAATATCCCCTTGCAATGACAATGTGTAACATTTAAAACAACTTGAAGCTATGTCAAAAATTGATTTGATAGACAATAACTGGGTTGACCTTGTCTTTGAAGGAAAAAACAAGGAATATGGTGCTTACGTACTGCGTAAAAACACAGGAAAGCGTAACGTATGGTCAGTCATCATTATGCTTGCCATCGCAGCTGCGTTAGGAGCCATCATCGGAGTCAACGCCATTATTGAAGCGAATAAGAAAGAAGAAATCTCCGCAGAAGTGGAACTCATGAACATCACCAAGAAAGAGGTGAAGGTCGAGAAGAAAGCTCCTGTGAAGATTGAAGAAGCAAAACCAGTTGAAAAAGTAAAAAGTTCTGTGAAATTCGTACCCCCCGTCATCAAGAAAGACTCGGAGGTGAAGCCTGAGGAAGAGTTGAAGTCACAAGACGACCTCAACAAGACCAAGACTGCCATCGGTTCCTTCAACGTTGAAGGTAATGACGACAAGGGAGGCGAAGTGCTGAAAGCCAAGGAAGTCATCGCACAGCCGGAACCGCCGAAACAGGAAGAGACCAAAATCTTCGACGTGGTGGAACAGCCGCCATCGTTCCCCGGAGGTCAGGCAGCATTGCTCAGTTGGCTCAGCTCACACGTGAAGTACCCGCCGATAGCTGAAGAGAACGGCATCCAAGGACGCGTCATCGTAGGATTCGTCGTTGAGCGCGACGGTTCAGTCAGCCAGGTACAGGTAATCCGTGGCGTTGACCCGTCACTCGACAAAGAGGCAGCACGCGTGGTTGCATCCATGCCGAAGTGGACACCGGGAAGACAGAACGGTCAGAACGTACGTGTGAAATATAACGTACCGGTTAACTTTAAGCTACAGTAAACTGAATTTTGAAATGAACAAAAACGTATATTGCGTTTTAATTGGACTCTTCATAGCAACCTTTGCGCTTTCGTCTTGCGATGACAAGCGCAAAGGTTCCGGAAGAACAGACACACATTCATCAGGAGCGATATCATTCGCTTCTGATGAAAGTTTTTCTCCCATCATCGATGAAGAGGTAGAGATTTTCGAGCACAACACGCCGAAAGCAAAGCTCACACCAATTTACACAAACGAATCCGAAGCCGTAAAAATGCTTCTCGACGAGAAAATATTTCTCGCCATCACCTCGCGTGACCTAACCAAGAACGAACGGAACATCTTGAAGAACAAAGGCTACAAGAACATCCGCTCCTTCCCCATCGCCTATGACGGACTGGCACTCATCGTCCACAAGTCAAACACCGATACGTGCATCACCGTTAACGACATCGCACGCATCCTCAAAGGCGAAGTAAAGAAATGGGACGAAATCTACCCGCAATCCAAACGCGGCGACATCGAAGTCATATTCGACAATCCCAAATCAAGCACTGCGCGCTACGCAGCAGACTCAATCCTCGGAGGAACACCCATCAACAGCCCCAACATCCAGGCAGTTGACAAATCCGAGGAAGTCATCAACTACGTGGAAAAGACCCCCAATGCCATCGGCATCATCGGGTCGAACTGGCTCAACGACAAACGAGACACCACCAACGTCACCTTCAAGAAGAACATTCGAGTGATGTCTGTCAGCAGGATGCAGACAGCCACTTCATATAACAGCTGGAAACCATACCAGTATTACATCTACAACGACAGCTACCCGCTGATTCGCACCATCTACGGAATATTAACCGACCGCATCAGGGGACTCCCATGGGGATTTGCAAACTTCCTAACAAGCCCAAAGGCGCAGCTTGTCATCTTCCAGTCATCACTCCTCCCTGCATACGGAGACTTGACGGTCAGAAAAGTAAATGTGACGAAAGATTAAACCCATAGAAAACAAAATCATCTTATCAGTAGAGATAATTAACATGTTTAATTAAAAAAAAGAAGAATTATGAAAACTATCAAATATTTATTCTTAGGTGCACTGCTCTTCGGTTACAGTGCAACCGCCATGGCACAGACAGACAACAAGTCAATCATCGATGCCATCTCTATCGTTATCAAGGAAAATCCTGCAAATGCCGAAGCGCAAGTGAAGGAAGTAGTGAAGAAAAACAAGAAAAACATCGAAGTCCTCTGCGGCATCGGTCGTGCTTATCTCGACATCGAAGACACACAAAAAGCAAGACAGTATGCCGACATGGCGATGAAGGTGAGAGGCGGAGCACAACACGCACTCCCGCACATCCTTCTCGGCGACATCTATGCCGTCACCGATGACGGCGGAAACGCATCGATGGAATACGAACAGGCAATCATCTTCGACAAGATGAACCCCGAGCCCTACCGCAAATATGCACAAATCAACAGCAAGGTGAGCCCGGAAGCATCAGCAGCCAAGCTCGAAGAACTGCGCAAGGTGCGTCCCGACTATCCCGTTGACGTCATCAACGCCACTATCTATATGCGCGCCAACAACCTCGCCAAAGCCGTGGAATACTACGACAAGGTGAACAAAGCCGACATGGAGAGCAGCGACCTGGTGAACTACTCACTCTGCGAGTTCCTCAGCAGCAACTTCGAGAAGAGCCGCGAGATAGCATCCTTCGGTGCAGAGAAATTCCCACGCCATCCGGCACTCAACCGCCTGGTATTCTTCAACAGCACCAACCTCAAGGATTTCGACACGGCACTCACCTATGCCGACCGCCTGTTCAACCGCTCAGACAGTGCGAAAATCACTTCCACTGACTACCTCTACTACGGACACGCATACAACGGAAAGCAAGACTACGACAAAGCCATCGAAATGTTCCGCAAGAGCATCGAAATCAACCCCGATGCCAAGAGCGACGTGCTCGATGCCATGTCAAACATTGCCAACGCATATCGTGAGAAGGGCGACTACAACAACGCCATCACCGAACACCGCAACTATCTCGGCAAACTCGAGAAAGTGAAGAATACTGACTATGCAGCACTCGCACAAATCTACCTCGACTGGGGAGCAGGACTCACCGGCTCAGAGCAGACAGCAAAACTGGAGGATGCCAACAAGGTGTATGACGAAATGATTCAGAAGTTTGCCGACGACCCCAACACACTCGTCTTCGCATACAACAAAAAGACTCAGATCGACAACATGCTCGACCCCAACGTGGAGAAATTCCTCGCACTGCCCGACTATACAAAACTGATTGAAATCATCGAGGCAATGCCGGAAAAGAGCAACACCGACCGCAACCGTCTGGTTACTGCCTACCACTATCTCGCACACTACAACCTCGTCAACAAAAACGAGTCTGTAGCAAACGAATACTGGAACAAAATCCTGAGCATCGACCCCACATACGCTCCTGCACTGGACGCACTGGGAAGAAAATAAGACATACCCTGAACACAAAAAAGCATCCATGGCACCCGTCATGGATGCTTTTTTTATTGCCACACACTTTGAATTGAGAATTATGAATTAAGAATTATGATTAGTGGTTTTCTCCCGCCAGGCGCTCTCCCCCATTTGGGGGGAGTTGGAGGGGGTTCCCCCCCCAAAAAAATAGGCAGCCCCTCAACAGGACTGCCTATATGCATGTAGTTTACATTTCCATTAAGGAAGGCTGATTGCCTCAGACGGACAAACGTCTGCGCAAGTACCGCATTCTGTGCATTCATCAGGATTGATAGAATACTTGTCGCCTTCAGAGATTGCTCCTACAGGACATTCATCGATACATGTACCGCATGCGATACAATCATCACCAATTACATAAGCCATAATTCAATTCTTTTTTATGATTAATAATGTTATGTACCTATTTTTGTACGGTGCAAAGATACAACTTTATTTTGAAATACCTAATTTTAGGTATCTTTTTTTCAAAAAATATTATTCTTACGCCAGTTGAAAGACAATAACTACCAAGAATGGACGTTATATACAAAGAATGAGAAACAAATATCTCCATATCCTTCTACTGCTCTGTCTGTGCCTGACAGCCAATGCTCAGGAACGGAGAGTTGAGAACCGTCCGTACGTGGACCTGCGCCCCTTCCACTTCGGCGTGATGGTCGGCACACACCTGCAGGACATCGAATTTACGAATGTCGGTCCGCAACTGATTACCCTGGAAGACGGAACGACGACAGAAAAGCTCGTCATGTGCGACCAAGACCGTTGGGACACCGGATTTACGGTGGGCGTGCTGGGAGAGTTCCGGCTTCATCAACATTTCCAACTCCGTGTGGCGCCAGCCATGTATTTCGGTACACGCCACATCACCTTCCAGAACCTCACCGACCAACTGGCTGACAGGCAACCCGTCGTACAGCATCAAGACATCAAGACGGCATACGTGTCAACCGCGCTCGATCTCATCTTCGCCGCTCCCCGTTTCAATAACCACCGCCCCTACCTCATGGTGGGCGTCAATCCGATGATTAACCTGTCGGGAAAGAGCGAAGACTATCTGCGGCTGAAACGCTATGACGTATTTCTTGAAGCAGGTATCGGCTGCGACTTCTACCTACCCTTCTTCAAACTCCGTCCTGAACTCAAGTTCATGTACGGACTCACCAACAGCCTCGACACCAATCACGCTAACGAAATCAAGGACAAGAACATGCTGATGTACACCAATTCGGTCAGCAAATCACGCAGCAAGATAATTGCCCTCACCTTCTATTTTGAATAACAAAAAGCCACACACTTTTTGTTCTTTTCCATGCACAACACCTGCCATACAAAATCCGAACGAATTGTTAAAAACCAAAAAAATATCTGTGAGAACTTTTTGTTTTCCGGAATTTTGTGTTAACTTTGCAACCGTTTTCGGCGTAACCGCTGGCAGTGGAAGTGTCATTGGCCATGTTGCGTTGGAGTTTCTATCAATTAAAAGAATCATTAAAGATGGACTTGATTAAAGTTGCCGAAGAGGCATTTGCAACTGGAAAGAACTTCCCTGAGTTTAAGTCGGGAGATACCATTACGGTTGCTTACAAAATTATTGAGGGCTCAAAGGAGCGTATTCAGTTGTACCGCGGTGTTGTTATCAAGATTTGCGGTCATGGCGAGAAGAGACGTTTCACCGTTCGCAAGATGTCTGGAACGGTTGGCGTTGAGCGTATTTTCCCGATTGAGTCTCCGAACATCGACAGCATTGAGGTGAACAAGCGTGGTAAGGTTCGCCGTGCGAAACTGTACTACCTGCGCAAGCTCACTGGTAAGAAGGCACGTATCGCTGAGAAGCGTACGCTGACTCGTACAGAGGAATAAAAGCTGGACAGTTTCAATTGTTCCACAAAAAAGGGTTAATAAAAAATCTGCATCATGCGAGTGATGCAGATTTTTTATTGTTTTTGGCGGAATAAGTCGGGGAAACGGTTATCTCCTTTGTGCCCGCCATCCGTAGATGCCCACGATGATGAAGCAGAGGAGCGGCAGGGCAAAGGATGCGTTGACGGCTGGCATTCCCATGATGCTTCCGTTGTCGATAATCATGCCCTGCAATGGAGGCATGAGTGCACCGCCCACGATAGCCATGACGAGGAATGCGGCTCCGAATGTCATGTCTTCCGACTCTACGTTTTCCAAGGCAATGCCGTAGATGGTGGGGAACATGAGGGACATGAACAGGCTGATGCCGACGAGACAGTAAAGTCCTGCGTGGCCGATGATGAAGATGGTGCCCAGTGTACAGATAATGGCGCCGCACGCAAAGGTGACGAGCAGTTTGCGCCCGTTGATGTATTTCATGAGCATCGTGCTGATGAATCTGCCGAAAAGGAAGAAAATCATCGCAGCAATATTGAATTTCTGTGCCGTCGCCTTGTCGATGCCCAGTGCGTCTGCGTAGTGTATGATGAATGTCCACACCATGATTTGCGCCGCCACGTAGAACATCTGCGTGAACACTCCTTCACGGTATGAGCGGTTTTTCCAAAGTCGTGCCAGTGAGCCTCGGTGCGAACGGGTTCCTTCTTTCTCAGAGAGCGTCTGTGAGGAATTGTCGATTTTTGTGATGGCAATCAGGATGAAGACGCAGACCACCACAAGTCCGATGATGACATACGGATTGCGGATGATTGCCAAGTCGTGCAAGCGGATGTAGTCTTTCGTCGTTTCAGAAAGCGAAAAGAAAACCAGTTCTCCAGCCTCGTTGCGCTTGTCGGAGATGAGTTGCGGCAGTACGAACTGCGAAGCCACAGCCATTCCGCAGAGCGACCCGATGGGGTTGAATGCCTGTGCGAGGTTCAGTCGCCGCGTAGCCGTCTCCTTCGAGCCTAATGAGAGAATCAGCGGATTAGCCGTTGTTTCGAGGAAGGCCAGTCCGAAGGTGAGGATGTAGAGCGAGATGCAGAAGTATGAGAACTGCTGATATGCCGCTGCGGGGATGAAGAGAAATGCGCCGATGGCATAGAGCGCCAGTCCGAGCAGGATGGCTTTCTTGTAGCTGTACTTCCGAATGAAAAGTGCAGCAGGAATAGCCATCGTGGCATAGCCTCCGTAGAAGGCGAACTGAACGAGGGCAGCCTTGGCGGCAGAGATTTCCATCAGTGTCTGAAACGCTGCCACCAGCGGGTTGGTGATGTCGTTGGCAAATCCCCACAAGGCGAAAAGTGTGGTGATGAGAATAAACGGAATGAGATACTTTTTCTCAACCAGAGTTGTCTTTTGCATACGTTTGTTTTTTGTTTCCGTCTGCAAAAATACGAAAAGTTCTTTATTTTCTCTTCGTTTAATCGGAAATTTCAGTATCTTTGCAGCGCAATATGGAAGTGTTTTTTCATGGAAAAAAGCAAATTCAGGCTTTTAAGCCAAATTACATATCCTGAGGACCTCCGGAAGTTGGCTGTCAGTCAGCTGCCGGAAGTCTGCAAAGAGCTGCGTGAAGATATTGTGGACGAGCTCTCTGTCAATCCCGGACATCTTGCATCCAGTTTGGGTGCCGTGGAAATCACGGTGGCGCTGCACTATGTGTTCAACACACCCGACGACCGGATTGTCTGGGACGTTGGACATCAGGCTTATGGACATAAGATTCTCACGGGGCGTGGAGAAGCTTTTTGCACGAACAGGAAACTGAATGGTCTCCACCCATTCCCCACTCCTGCGGAAAGCGAATACGATGCCTTTATCTGCGGACATGCCTCCAACTCCATCTCGGCAGCGCTGGGAATGGCAGTGGCATCGAAGCTGAACGGAGAGAAAAAAGAAGGCGCAGAGCGAAAAGTTGTTGCCGTGATAGGCGACGGCGCGATGAGTGGAGGACTGGCATTCGAAGGACTTAACAACGCTTCTTCCATACCAAACGACATGCTCATCATCCTGAACGACAACGACATGAGCATCGACCGCTCGGTAGGCGGCATGCGCCAATACCTGCTCAATCTCAACACCAACGAGACCTATAACAACCTTCGCGACAAGGCTTCGCGATGGCTGAAGCGCAGGGGTATGCTCAACGATGACCGCCGTCACGGACTGATTCGTCTGAACAACGCCCTCAAGTCTGCCATCAGTCAACAGCAGAACGTATTCGAAGGCATGAATATCAGATATTTCGGACCGTTTGACGGGCATAATGTCGAGGAAGTAGTCCGACTGTTGCGCCAACTCAAAGACATGAAAGGTCCGAAAATGCTTCATCTGCACACCACAAAGGGCAAAGGATATGCTCCCGCAGAGCAGTCGCAGACCATCTGGCACGCGCCGGGTAAGTTTGATGCGGCAACAGGCGAGCGTTCTGCCAGCAGCACCGAGAACACGCCACCGAAATTCCAGGACGTATTCGGAGAGACGCTTTTGGAGCTTGCCCGTGCGAACGAAAAGATTGTAGGAATCACACCTGCCATGCCGTCAGGGTGTTCGATGAACATCATGATGGAGGCGATGCCCGAACGCGCTTTCGACGTAGGAATTGCCGAGGGGCATGCCATGACGTTCAGTGCCGGATTGGCGAAAGAAGGTTTGCAGCCGTTCTGCAACATCTATAGTGCGTTTGCACAACGGGCTTACGATAACATCATCCACGATGCTGCCATTCTGAACCTGCCAGTCGTAATCTGTCTTGACAGGGCAGGACTCGTAGGAGAGGACGGTGCAACGCATCATGGGGCATTCGATTTGGCTTATCTGCGACCGATTCCCAACCTGACGATAGCCGCTCCGCTGAACGAGCATGAGCTGCGGCGGTTGATGTACACCGCGCAGTTGCCGGGAAAAGGTGTCTTCGTGATACGCTATCCGCGAGGCTGTGGCTCGCTGGCAGACTGGCGCTGTCCGTTAGAGGAGGTCGAAGTGGGAACAGGTAGGAAATTGTGCGACGGGACAGATGTCGCCGTGCTGAGCATCGGTCCGGTAGGTAACGAAGTCACTAAGGCGATAGCGCGTTGCGAGCGTAGTGTTGCCCATTACGACATGCGTTTCCTAAAACCTCTCGATGAGGCTATCCTTCAGGAAGTGGGAAGCCGTTTCCAAAAGATTGTCACGATAGAGGACGGCGTCAGAAACGGAGGACTGGGCACTGCCGTGACGGAATGGATGAACGACCACGGGTATCATCCGCAGATTGTGCGCATGGGACTGCCCGATTCGTTTGTGGAACATGGAACAGTTAAAGAACTTCACCACATCGTCGGACTCGATGCGGAAGCCATCCTGAAAGAGTTGCTTTAAGGAAAAATGAAGTTTGAACGATAGGAATAAAGGATTAAAGGGATATGAAGATTATCATTTCAGGCGCATATGCCATCGGTACTCATTTGGCGAAACTACTTTCGCGCACCAACCAAGACGTGGTGCTCATCGATGATGACGATGAGCGTCTCGCTGCCATCAGCAGCGATTATGACTTGATGACACTCAACGCGTCGCCATCAAGTGTCAAGACACTGAAAGATGCCGGTATCAGCCACACCGACCTGTATATTGCGGTCACTCCTGACGAGAATCTGAACATGCACAGTTGTGTCGTGGCACATGCCTTGGGGGCGAAGAAGACGGTGGCGCGCATCGATAATCATGAATTCATCACGGAAGAAAACAGGGAATTCTTCAAGAAACTGGGTGTCGATTCGCTCATCTATCCGGAGATGTTTGCTGCCCGCGACATCATCAGCGGACTGAAGATGAGTTGGGTGCGTCAGCGCTGGGATGTGCACGACGGTGCCCTCGTAATGTTGGGTATCAAACTGAGGGAAAGTTGTGAGATATTGAACCAGCCGTTGAAAAACCTGTGCGGTCCCCAAGATCCCTATCACGTCGTAGCCATCAAGCGACATGGCGATACCATCATCCCGAGTGGTAACGACGAACTGAAACTGTATGACCTCGCCTATTTCATGACGACGAAGAACTATATTCCCTACATTCGTAAGATAGTGGGAAAGGAGCATTATGTGGATGTGAAGAACGTGATGGTCATGGGTGGCGGAAAGACAGCTGTCCGAGTGTTGAAGAATCTGCCTGACTATATGGAGGCAAAAGTGATAGAGACCGACGAGAAACGTTGCGAATACCTTAACAATGTGCTCGATACCGACCGTATCATGGTCATCAATGGTGACGGACGGGATATTTCGTTGCTTATAGAAGAAAACATCAAGAGCACCCAAGCCTTTGTCGCACTGACAGGTAGTGCGGAAGCCAATATCCTTGCCTGTCTGACATCGAAACGGCTGGGCGTTCGGAAAACAGCGGCAATGGTTGAGAATCTGGACTATGTGAACATGGCAGAAGGACTGGATATCGGTACGATTGTCAACAAGAAAGCACTGGCTGCCAGTCACATCTATCAGATGATGCTGGATGCTGACGTGCAGAACATGCGATTCTTGATGACTGCCAACGCCGACGTGATAGAGTTTACAGCGCAGCAGGGCTCGAAAGTTACGCGGAAAAAAGTGTTCGAACTCGGTCTGCCGAATGGAATGACAATCGGTGGACTGGTGCGTCATGGTGTCGGTCAGTTGGTTTCCGGAGGAACTCAGATAGAGACTGGCGATACCGTCGTTGTGTTCTGTCATGAAGTCAACATGAAGAAGGTGGAGTCGTTCTTTAAGTAGCAGGACCTCAGAATCGTTTTACATACACAGATAAGCGGCAAGATGATCAACTTAAAACTAACCTACAAGGTGCTCGGTTCTTTGCTTTTTCTCGAAGCAATGTTCATGCTGTGTTGCCTGATTATGGCGTTCTGTTATAAGGAGGACGACGTGTTGGCATTTCTCGTGTCAATCGCAGTGACGCTGGGTGTTGCCATGCTGCTGAAACATCTGGGCAGAGACGCAGAAAATACGATGAGCCGGAAAGATGCCTATCTGATAGTAACCACATCATGGCTTTCCTTTACCATACTCGGTGCTCTGCCATATCTGATTGGCGGCTATCTGACCAAT